>Ga0074195_1004605_pt1 | contig 11179 bp, 14 predicted proteins | sample EPASupsiteHSE623_FD_64525 | JGI IMG/M metagenome (GOLD analysis project Ga0074195, IMG submission 64525) | Bioremediated contaminated groundwater from EPA Superfund site, New Mexico - Sample HSE6-23 | ecosystem: Environmental > Aquatic > Deep subsurface > Groundwater > Contaminated ...
ATAGTAACGGCGTATAAAATTAGACATGTAAAAGAGTACCCATGAAGAAGGAATCATGAAAACTATTGAAATACTGAGATTAATGGATAAATCCATTGATATATGTTCAAATATTGAGATAGGAGGGATATGGTTTTGGATAAATTTGAAAAGGTAACAATAGTTAAGAAAGCCAATATCTATTTTGATGGAAAAGTGACAAGCAGAACGGTTCTGTTTGAAAATGGTGAAAAGAAAACATTAGGTATTATGCTACCAGGTGAATACGAATTTGGCACCTCAGACAAAGAAATTATGGAAATTACGCAAGGAAACCTTGACGTAAAGTTACCTGGTAGCAATGAATGGCGCACGTTCACAAGTGGAGAATCATTCGAGGTATCAGCAGATTCAAAATTTAATTTAATTGTGAACGAAACTACTGATTATTGCTGTTCATATATTAAACGCTAGCCATCATGCACCACCATTGTGTCGAGAGGAGAAAGAATATTATGTATGGAGTTTATAATACGGTATCGAAAGAATTCCAATTCGGGATTCGTGCAGAAACGAAAGAAGAGGCAATGACAAAACTAATTGCAAAGGTTGGCAAGGATGCCTATAAATGGCGTTTTGAAGTTAAAGAATTGCCTAGTAATAAGAAGCCGAAAAGAGTAGTAAAAGAGTGAGTTCATGCAGCATTTAATAACTACTCCGCCGCCGAAAAATCTATAATACGAGAGGGAGTATTAAGAATATGGATGGTCAAATAAGGAGCAATATTCATGCTGGAAAAATTCACCCCGACTCACCCTTGAGGCTGATTATCTATCCTGGTATTAAATGACAAGAGAAGCGTCCCCTTGTCATTCACACAGTCTGCCGTCCCCATGACACGTGTTGCGGCATCAGCCTTTGGCCGCCACTTTGCGCAATTCCGCCAGAAGGTTGTCTTCCACCTCGATGACGCCCGAGGCCAGGCGCTCCCTAGTGAGGCGGCTTTCGCGCTCGCCGGGCATGAAGATTTCTTCCACGCCGGGCAGCTTCGTGGTGGACTTCACCTTGGCGATAATTTCACCCACATGATTTTTGAGCTGTTCGCGGCCGGCTAAAAGGTCGGGGTCGATGGCGAAGATTAGATGCCCCCAGTTGCCGCGGCTGTCGCCCAGGCCGCAGAAGGCTGCACCCGCCAGCGGGCCGGCCAGGATTTCCGCCACCAGCGCCAGGCCGGAACCCTTGTAGCTGCGGTCAAAGGAGCGGATCGCCCCGGCGATGGCCTTCTGCGGGTCCGTGGTGGGTTTGCCCTCGGTGTTATAGGCCATGTCGTCCGGTATGGACCGGCCGGCGGTCACGGCCTCCACCAGCCCGAAATAGGATGTCGCGGCGGTGGACATATCGAGGATGATCGGGTCCGGGTCGGCCGGAATGGCCACGGCAAGCGGGTTGGTGCCGAAAACCGGCTCGTAGGAGCCGTACACGGCCACGCGCTGCGGCGAGCGCCCGAAGGCAAAGCCGATCATGCCCGCCTGCGCCAGGCGCGAGGCATAATAGCCGATGGCACCCGAAGAGGTGTTGGTGTTGAACGTTCCGGCCAAGGCAAACCCGGTTTTGGCGGCCTTTTCCTTCACGATCGCCACGGCCTTGCCCACCACCAGCATGGCGTGGTTCCTGTTGCCGTTGATCTGCACTGAGATGGGGGTTTCCTTCACGATCTCGATCTGGCCCGCATTCGGGTCCTTGGGGATACCCTTGTCGATCAGCTTGACCACGCCCTGGTTGTTGTCCCTGAGCTGTGCAAACAGCATGCAATCGCTGATGATCTCTATTTCCTCATCCCGGTAATCGTAGCTGGCCACCGCTTTCCTGGTAAGTTCCTCGAGTTCCCGAATAGATATCTGCATAGTTCCGTCTCCCCTCACGTAAAAGTTATATACTCCCTTAGATCGTGATTGCGCTGGATCCACTCCCAGTTAACCCATACATTTGCGGTAAATGTATTCGAATCCATCGAGAATCTTCCGTTGCTATAACTGTAACGGTAACTTCTTGCCCATTAATAAAGGAATTACTTTGCATCGTCCCATCTGCATGAGCCCAAGAAACCATATCTCCTTCGCAAAGACCTTGAGAGTATATTCGTTAAATGGTATTGTATTCCTTTAATATTTTGTCAAGTTATTATTGGTTTAAGGTAAAAGGTGCACCATTTAACGATTCCTAAACCTTTTAACGAAAGGTAGACAAGGACGAACAAATCGTTAAATTGTATCAATCTTTGAGTCATTAGACATTAAAACATTCTAAAACCCTTTAAAGAAGGAAGAATAAACTTTCCATTTTGGAAAGTTTATTCTTCCTTTTTGCTTATGATAAGCTTATACTTCCGCTTGTAGTTTTTTCCATAACAATGTCTAACCATGTATGTTATTTATTAAATTAGATAATAATGAAATATAACGAAGATATAAGACCTTGTTATTTTGTTTTGAATTATCATAAAGAAATAACTGTGTTATTATAAGAATATAATTTCATTTTAGAGGAGGTGCAATATGAAAAACCGTGCAGGGGAATATATGACAAACTTAAGAGGTGAACTTCAATATAAATCGTTTTTACCAAGGCCATTACCGCCAAGTCCACCCATTGAGCTTAATGAGGAGACTGTTAATTTGCTCTCTAAGGCTAGCCGGAGCATTGGAATCTTAGAGGGCGTTTCAAGACAGATTCCTAATATTGAGCTGTTTGTTTCCATGTATGTGCGAAAGGAAGCACTCCTCTCCTCGCAAATTGAAGGCACACAAGCAACCCTTGATAATATACTTGACCCCAATATTGAGGAAAACACCAATCAATATATTGCGGATGTTATCAACTACATTAAGGCATCACAATATGCTTCATCAAGGCTTAGCGAACTGCCCATTTGCAATCGCCTTATAAAAGAAACACATGAGATTTTGATGCAGGGTGTCCGCGGCGGGGAAAAAAGCCCCGGTGAATTCAGACATAGTCAGAACTGGATCGGTCCGGCAGGAGGCACTTTAAGGGATGCTCGATACATTCCTCCGAACTCCGAGGACATGATAGAGGCAATGTCTGACCTTGAGAAATTTATTAATAGCGAGGATGAACTTGACCCTTTAATTAAAATTGCCTTGATTCACTATCAGTTTGAGACTATTCACCCGTTTTTAGATGGGAACGGCAGAATAGGAAGGCTTCTAATCGCACTTTATCTGATTGAGAAAAAGTTTTTAAGTCATGAAACCTTATATATCTCATATTTTTTGAAGAGAAACAGGATAGAGTATTATGACCGTTTGAATGATGTCAGAACGAAAGGCAACTTTGAGCAGTGGATAAAATTCTTTTTGTTAGCGACTTATGAATCAGCTCAGGATGCAATTACAACAATTGATGAGCTTGTCAATCTGCATAACAGAAATTATGAGGTTGTTAAGAATACAGGAAAATCTGCCAAAACAGTCATCAAGGTATTTAATTACCTTGAAGGCAGCCCTATTATTGACATCAAAAAAACTAGTGAGGCATTAAGGCTTTCCTTCAATGCTGTATCAAACGCGGTCAACAAGCTAGTTGAGCTGGGTATTCTAAAGCAAACCGAGAATGTCCGTAGAAGTCGTGTTTTTGCCTATGAGGAGTATTTAGGGATACTCCGAAAAGATACGTAAAACTCAAAATCTTATACGCTTGTCTCTCCGGAAGACAGGGCCTGCTACTGACACGTTTTGGCGCATTTCAAACATCCTATACATGCTTCAGGTCGATCTACATGGGCATGTTTATGTTTTAGAAAGCGCACTATTCCCAGTACTTTCTTAGGGCAGGATTCAACACATCTTCCACAAGCAGTACAGCGATTGCTGATCAATAAAACATGATCCGTTATAAGATGATTCATTTTGTACCCTTTTTTACAACCGACTGCCGCGCTTTCCAAAGTGAGTGGTATTCATCCGTGTATGCCTTCGAAACTTTACGGCTCCATAACACGCGGGCGGTATCCGGATTAGCAAAAATCGAAAGATACCCGTGCCCAATGACCATAATAGTTGCCAGGCATCCCAGCAATCCATGAATGCACCAGAACAGTTCTTTTCTCCCTTCCGGACTATGGGATCCGTGTTCCATAATAAGTGCACTGACAAGTAGACCAATTAATACTGCTAAGAGCAACCAGTAATAGATCTTTTGCCCGGCATTAAATCGCCCGGCTGGCAGTGGTTGGGGATTGTGGGATAAATATCCGCCCATTCCTTGTATCCACAGCCAATCATACCGCCGGAACAATGCGTCAGGAATCCAACCAAGCAAAGTTATTAAGGATATAAGGAAAAATATGAATCCCAACCATCCATGAAATGGACCTAACGGATGTAGTGCTGTGCCTGGAACAACTTGCATAAAACCAGTTACCGCCAAAGTCAGGAACCCGAGCAGCATAAGCCAATGCGAAATCCATTCCCGAACTCCGAATCTTGTTGCAAAAGCAACCGGCACAGCTTGATTAACAGATACTTTATGAGGTCCGAAACGTAAGTGATAGGCAAGGCAACCAGCAACAGGCACGAAGAATGCTAAAGGCCATACCAATAATTTGTGCGCCGCGTAAAATTCAATCATATCAGCTGTCTCCTTTCTCATATCCCTCGTGATGGTGGTTTATAAAAAATTCACGGTAGGCTTTAGCTGTAAGCAGGCTTTTCACTCTTTCCAGCCCATCCCTAATTTCCCTAAGCGGAGGATGTTGTTCTTTGGCATGTCGATGAACGATTCGGTCATGCATGAGCTGGGCTTCTATTCGGGCACACCGCAAGAAATCTTCATAAAGTTTAAGATCCTCCATAACCATTCCCATATTTATCAATAGTCTTAAAGCCTGGGCGATGGTGATGTCAAATCCATCAAACCGTCGTTCGTTCCCATGATCGTTCTGTGAAATAACCCCAATCGCGCTCAAATGGTTTAATTCCTCTTTCGATATACCGGTCTTAGCTAGGAATGACGCCTCATCCCAGTATTGTTGAACTCCGGCTTCTTGAACCTGATTGAATAGGTAATCAAACGTAAGTAGATGGTCTTCTGCACTAAGATCATGGCCTTCGCGGCGAGCCTGCAGAATTTCCTTGATGACCGCCAGGGGTAAGTAGCGTTTCTCCTGCAGTTCTTTTATTAAACGGATGTCATTGATTGTTGACTCATTATAGTAAGCCATGTTTCTGCTCGTACGTATCGGCGGCAACAATAGCCCCTCTCGAAGATAATAGTGAATTGTCTGCTTGGACACCCCAGTTAAACGTACCAAATCGCTCATTTTGCAGACTTTATCCTCTTGTATCATAATCCTGCCCCCTATAAATTCATTGTGCATAGTATAGAGCAACACTATACACAATGTCAAGGTTGATGCTTCTGAAGCAGATTGGGGATTAGAGGATCCAATCCATGTTCACCTATTAGTTAAGGAAAGTAATACTGACATATCGATTTTAATGAAGCACCTTGGAGTCAGTTACGTCTACTGGTACAACCGGAAATATGAACGTCGAGGCCATTTGTTTCAGGACAGATTTAAGAGTGAATGTATTGAAGATGATGCTTATCTACTAACAGTTATTCGTTATATACACAATAATCCTGTTAAAGCTGCAATCGTCCATAAGCCCGAACAATAACGATGGAGTAGCAACGCGACATACTATGAAACTAAAAGACATGAAGCCACAATCGTTGATACAAGCCTTGTTCTAGAAATGTTTTCAATTAACGAAAGGTTAGCAAGAGAAAGGTTTCGAGAGTTCATGGAGGAGGGTATTGAAGATCAGTGTCTGGGATTTGATAAAAATCCAGGAATAGGTGAAAGTGAGGCATATAGGCTTGTTGTAGAATTGTTGGACGGAAAACCGGTATCGGAACTACAAACGATGCAACCGGAGAATAGGAATCAGATTATATATCAACTCAGGTATGAATATGGTTTAGGTCTGCGAAAGATATCCAGAATCACCGGTCTACCATTGCATTTTGTAAGAAAGATATAAAACACGAAGCACAGGAGAACCGTCCCCTTGTGCGCGTGAAAATAACTGAAATGGATGGTGACCAGATAGATATAGATTTCGGTCAAACAATAGGTATTCCAATGATGGATGATTCGATGGAAATGTTGATTCCTCGTGGGGCTATTATGAGATTGAAGCCAATAGCTGGTATGCCTGAGAATGGTTCTATTGTGGTGTTTAAGAAGGATGATTCAATATATGTACGTCGGTGGTACTCGGAGGGGGATAAAATCTTTTTAATGCCTGCTGATTCAGCTTACGATCCAACTATCGATCAAATAGAAGAATTGCATGTATTGGGAGAAGTAAAATCTTATACCGCTAATATGTAATTTTAGCAATAAAGTAAAATGCCAGATTATTGTACCCATAAACTAATAGACGAGATGAATATTATAAACGGAGTTTTGGAAGCTGGAAGAACTTTTTTTGGTTTTCGGGATATATTGATGTTAAGAAGATTATTAAATGAATTTTTACATTAAATATTAGGAAGTATAATATTTGTAGAGAAGATTAACATTATTAACTTACGCAATATAACTTATATGGAAAATATAGTTATAAAATATTATAATTATGTCAATTATAATAGTAATTAGTACTTTTTATATGTCTATAGATTTGTTTGATCTATTGCTAATCTATACTATATTTGATAAATTGGTAATACAAATATTAAAGGAATTGATTTAATGATCTGTATTATCGGTTTTCATTGTAATGATGGGGCTAGATGTAGGGACTTTTTACGTGACTCCAAAATGATATTTAGCGATGATACTGAATACATGGGCTATGGAATGTATTTTTGGGATAATGAATCTAATGCAAAGTTTTGGCTCTCTGAGAAAAAAAGAAAACAACCAGAAATTACGGAGTGGTTTATAGTTTCAGCATTAATTAATATTATCTATTTATTAGATTTAACTGATATAGATGAATCAAAGAAAATCGATAAATTGTGGCAAAAATATTGCGCGCTAACTAGAACAAAGAAGTATTTTCCTATAGGTAAAAAAGTGAATATATTGTTTGAGTTTTTCAATCTAGATCAAGAATATAAAGTCATTAGAGCAAATGCTTCATATAAAAATATAAGTAATCCTTCAATATTAGAGGGGACATTTATAAAAAATATATCTAGAGCGATTTATTGTGTTCGCGATAAAAGTGTAGTTTATAGAACTAGATTAGAATTAGAAGAAAAGGTGTGTTAATAATGAATTCCAAGAAAAGAAGCTTATCTATTTTACAAGCTTGTATTGACCAATTAGATCATATGTCAAAAGAACAAATTGAATCAAGACTTAAGGAAAAAGGCTTGGATAAATATGTTTGTAACGATGAGGAAAGTGACAATGACGTGTTCATGCTTGCTACAGTCCTCGATCCTAATGGTATTTCATGTTACTCATCTAGTGTAAATAAAATTATTTCCACAAATAATCTCGGCTTAGCGTCTTAAAGGGGCTTTATTATGAAAAATAGTAAACTGCAATTTGATAATCCAAAAATCCTAGAAATCGATTATCGATTTAATGAAGGGTTTATTTTCGATAAACAAATTAATATGAATACTAATGCTGAAGTACAAGTAAATAAAGATATATCAAAAAGAGCAGCAGATGTGTTATTGATGATGAGAATTTTTAGTGAGGAAGATTTTTCAACCGTACCGTTTAAACTTAACATGAGTATTAAGACTAATTTCCAGTGGGAGCCGGAGCTCGATTCGATTATTGATAATTTGCTCAATACTAATGGCCCAGCTATTTTATTTTCATATATTCGACCTTTTGTGACTCAGTTCACCGTATTTTCCGGATTGCCAGCACTTGTTCTACCAGCTTTTGATTTTACAAGTGACGAATTACCGTAATATTTTGGATACTACAAGTTTCCCCCCGCCTCCACCAGCCAAATAGCGAGTATTCGCTTTCGAGGACCGTATTAACGGTCCTTTTATATTTTCGGGGTTCACTATGTATTAGCAAACAGTAATAAGAGGAAACAAAAAGAACGTCCCCTATCTCAGTATTTGAACGATTATCTATGGATTACTCATAATATCTCAGTATTTCAATATAATCTTGAAAAGAGACAATACAAAGCCGTGTTGCCGTTACTATCCAAAAACTCACCCTATCATAGCTCGCTGGGTCATGCCCTTACATTCCTTCGTTCTGTTTTATGGATAAAAGCGGAGATAGCGTTTAAGCTTGATTACTGCCTCAGTGGGCTAATGGGGACGTCCTCCTGATCTCCGCTTTATCGGCTTTTTTATTTCCTTATGCAGCTTGCTTTATTTGACTCTTCCGGAATTCACCAAGCACTAATTCTGGCCTGTATTCTGTTTGCTTTTTCACCAGATTATATATAACGGTTGTCTCTTAGTTTCATAGTATGTCGCGTTGCTACTCCATCGGTATTGTTCGGGCTTATTTTGGGATTTGATAAAAATCCAGGAATAGGTGAAAGTGAGGCATATAGGCTTGTTGTAGAATTGTTGGACGGAAAACCGGTATCGGAACTACAAACGATACAACCGGAAAATAGGAATCAGATTATACGTCAACTCAGGTATGAATATGGTTTAGGTCTGCGAAAGATATCCAGAATCACCGGTCTACCATTGCATTTTGTAAGAAAGATATAAAAAACAAAGCACAGGAGAACCGTCCCCTTGTGCGCCCCAAGAAGAACAGGCATGGGTTTATCTAACAAGGGAGTGGTTAACGATTAGGTCTTGCTCAGGGGAAAATTCTATAGGTAGAAAGTTAAGAGGAAATGGAAGATCATTCAGAATGCTATAAGTAATAAGGATGTATCGCCTTTAGTCAGGGAAAGAGTTAAAGAAGGTAACATATACAGGCTTCTGGATCAAGCCGCTGGGCTTTATACTACTATTGGTGCTTTGGGAAATCTTATGAGTGTAGAAGACACGGCTAAATTTATACAGTCCCATGCTGAAGATAAGTTGCGAAATAAAGATACTTCTTTTCAAGTGGAGAAGGAAAAGAGGAGGAGCAAATTTTATTAAGATTTTTGAATAGATATCGGGAAAAATCCCTAAAGAAAGATATTTAGGAATATCGTTTACTTACGAACCATTTTGGTTACTAATATATTGTATTATTATAATGCATGTACCGATGCCGCGCAGCCGCAGTTTGAAGTGAGTGGAGAGCCAACCTTTATGAATCAGTTTGGTTCGGAATATTCATGAAATAACGGCGAATAATAAAAACAAATGATATTGTGCAATAATATAATTAAAAAAACCTGTATTTAGCATCTACAGGTTTTTTTACTATATTTGGTTAACAAAATTAACCCACACTACACGACAAATTTGATAATTTCATTAGAATCATATTTAATTTCTCAAGGAAATGAGCCTTTTCTAGATCAATTAAGTTTTGTTTAATATTCGCGATAATGATATCACTAAGCGGATCAGATAACTTGTATTCTTCAGACAACCTGTTTCTTAACTGGTCTGGACTCAATTCGCGGTTACATACTTTATTAATCATATTATTTATAAATCGTAGCGTTCTTTTTGCGTTATCAGAGTCTCTAAATCCCCCAGTTTCAACAAAGTATTCAAAAGACATTTCTTCATAATGTTTATAGATTATAACATTTTCAATTATAAATTTGACTATTACATCTAATTGTTCTGATGAAAGCTCATTAATCGCAACTGAATCACTATATACATCTACAAACGATTTGCTAAATTTATTAAATGTATATGCAAAAAACTTCTCAAATCCGGCATTAATTAATATTTGCGTTATGTCAAATTGTTCATCCTTTAATTGTTTACATGCAATTTCGTTTATATAATTAACAAGTTTTTCAAGAAGCACCTTATCTTCTGGACTCAATTCATCAAGTTCATCATATTCATTTATATGATTATATATATTCAATTGTTTTTCATATTCTAAATTGTTAAACCACTCAGCTAATTTATTAAGATCATTCATTATGAATTAACTCCTCTCCGATTATCTAAAGCGCTCGTCCATATTGTGTTATCGAACATAAGACTTTTTATACGATCATTTGTTGTATATGGTTTAGAAATAGGTCTTTCAATATAATAGTTATTAAATGGAGTGTTTATTTTTTTCTCCAGATCTTCTACTTTTTTACTTAGGCCAAATAACATTAATTCTAATCTCTCTACCGAATTGCTTTTTATCGATTCAACAATACCAGTTTCTAATTTCTTTTTAAGTAATTTTTTAATATGATTTTCGATTTCATCGTATTCTGTTTGGCTTAAATTGGTTTTATTTTGATTTATTATAGTAAGGAAATTATCTGGTTCTTTACATAGTAATAGTAAATTATTGTGTAAATTATCCTGAAGTGCACCAAGTTCATAACGATTTATAGTAGCCTCTGCAAACCCTAATGCTCTTGCAAAGGCTCGCTGGGATAAATTATACTTTTGACGAATTTCTTTAATTTCTTCAGGTATTAGAAGGTTATGTGTTTTTCTATATATCATAAGGGCTGAATCATAATGCTCATTTTCGGTCTCCAAATCGGTTAGCTGACTACCGCAAATAGCACAATAAGGAATGTTAACATTTACATTAATTGATTCCCCCTTTATTTCGTGAATAATTTCTGTTTGTTTTTTCACAAATGCTCTTTCTTCATCACAACTAGTACAAAATAGTAATTTATTATCCATTTCCGCTTCCCTCTCCCTTTTATCTAAAATAAGATGAAATTAATCGTCGATATGAAAGGCCATTACAAATAACTCTTGCCTACTTGTAATCCTTATTTTTAGCTTTATATAAATAGAATAGCCACCAATAATCTTTTTAAAAATCCAAACAGGACCAGGATACTTTGAATCCCGATCAGGGTAAGGACCGCCATGATAATCTTTAAATTCTAGTTCTTTTATTTCTTGCAACATTGCCTGGACGTTATATCCTAACGTATTTAGAGTGGATTGTAAATGATATCGTAAAAGTGTACCACTTCAACCGTCTTTGATAATGAATTAGTTTACCACCAATCAAAAAACTTCTTGTAAAATGAAACCAAATATTTTACAAGGAGGGGACGAAAGGTGT
>Ga0074195_1004609_pt1 | contig 11170 bp, 12 predicted proteins | sample EPASupsiteHSE623_FD_64525 | JGI IMG/M metagenome (GOLD analysis project Ga0074195, IMG submission 64525) | Bioremediated contaminated groundwater from EPA Superfund site, New Mexico - Sample HSE6-23 | ecosystem: Environmental > Aquatic > Deep subsurface > Groundwater > Contaminated ...
TGTTCGGTAAATCGCAGTAAGTCTATATCATTACTGTCATCAAACCATGTAGAACCATCAACTCCGCGCCCATCCATAGAAGCCAACACATCTATTTTCATCTGCAGATATTGTTTAGACATGGAAATCCTCCTTCTTTGGTCCTCGGTAACACAAGATTTTCGCTCCAGTTTAGAATACTTACCAATTGCAGCCTTATATACATCCATCTTTTGCTTAACAGTATCCGCACCAACTAAAGATAATTCCAAGAAGTTATATACCATTTCCATCCCCTCCGAATAACTGGAAGCACTCTCAACTCTAAATTGAGGTAACTCTGCCAGATGAACAACCCCAGATCTCCCCGGAGGAGAATCTGCAGTTTGAGCAAGAGCGTCTTCCCTTTTGCCACATACAAGCGCAAGACAAATCACGGCCATAGCAGCAAATCTTGTCGCCCCGGCTCCAGTAAAAATAGGCTCTGAAATACGACTAGCAACAGCATCTCTGCATCCATGATCGGAATCAGAATCAACAAAAACTTCATCAATTTTATCTATATCTTCTTCCATAAATTTATAACAATGGATGGCTATTCTAAACCAAAATTACGCATTGTCAATAACCATATTGACGAAACCATAAACATTAGATATATTTGCCACACTTAATCTGGAGTAATTTAGTATGAATTAATGATCATTACGGCACCAAAAAACAGGAAATCACAAAAATTGAGCGGATCTCTCCACCTAACAAAACAAGTGGACTATGCCCTGTTTTTTCTTGTATCACTAGCCAAAAGAGAGAAACTGGAAGTAGCGTCTATTCAAAAAACAGCAAAGGAAAACAATCTTTCTTTTTCATTTCTGCAAAAAGTAGCAAGAACTTTGCAACAAGGAAACTTAATAAAAGCAGGAAGAGGAAAATATGGAGGATATTCTCTTTCAAAAACTCCAAATAAAATAACTTTAAAAGAGATCTTGGAAGTACTGGAAGGCCCAATTTCAATCACGCCATGCCTGAACAGCGACATTTCAAAAATATGTAATCAAAAAGGCTTTTGCAAAATCAGAAGCGGTCTGAAAAAAATAAACGAGGAGATCAAACAAGCATTTTTATCAAAAACATTACAACATTTTATATCTTAAAATATTCAAGATGACTCCTAAACATACACTAGAAATAAAAAGTTTATATGCGGGAACAAAGGACAAAAAAATAATTAAGAACCTGTCCCTGAAAATAAATTCGGGAGAAATCCACGTAATAATGGGAAGGAACGGATCGGGGAAAAGCACACTGTTAAACGTACTTATGGGACACCCGAAATACGAAATTGAGAAAGGTCAAATACTGTTAAACAGAAAGAATATTACAAAATTAAGCCCTGATAAAAAAGCTGAAGATGGACTATTCATGAGTTTTCAACATCCAATAGAAATTCCGGGGGTGAGTTTAACAAATTTTCTAAGAACGGCAAAAAACTCAATAACAAAAAAACACATTTCTCCGATAGAATTCCTGGAACAAATTAAAAAATACGCAAAACTGTTGAAAATGACTGATTCTCAAATAGAAAGATCGATAAATCAAGGATTTTCAGGAGGAGAGAAAAAGAAATCCGAAATTTTACAAATGGCAATCCTGGAGCCAAAATTCGCACTACTGGACGAGATTGATTCCGGACTAGATATAGATGCACTAAAATCAGTGGCAAATGCAATCAAGGAAATATTTAAAAAAACTAAAATGGGACTCTTGTTAATTACACATTATCAAAGAATTTTAAATTACATAACCCCTGATTTTGTTCACATTATTCACGATGGGAAAATAATAAAATCTGGAGGAAAAACACTGGCACGCGAATTAGAAAAAAACGGTTACGAAAAATACATATCTAAAAAATAACATGGCAATCCCAAAACGCACAAAAAGGCTTATAGATACAACTTTCGGAGATTATAAATTCGGATTCAAGTCAAAAGTTGATAACTATTTCGTAAGTCATAAACACCTAGACAACACTTTAGTAAAAGAGATTTCCGAACAAAAAAAAGAGCCACTTTGGATGACAGAATTCCGTATAAAATCACTGGAAATATTTAACAAAAAACCTCTACCTACATGGGGAGGAGATTTAAGCAGAATAAATTTTAACACTCTTCATTACTACATAAAACCACAGGACTCCACGAAAACAGCGTGGAATAAAGTAGATCCAAATATACAAGAGGCATTTGACACTCTTGGCATACGTGAAGCCGAAAAAGAGTTTCTGGCGGGACTTGGGGCTCAATTCGATTCAGAAGTGGTATATAAATCAGTGCAAGATGCATTAAAAGATAAAGGTGTAATATTTGACTCCACAGATAATGCTCTACGAGAACATCCAGAATTTTTCAAAGAATATTTTGGGAAAATAGTCCCGGCAAATGACAATAAATTTGCAGCACTAAACAGTGCTGTATGGTCTGGAGGAACATTCATCTATGTCCCTAAAGGCGTTCACATAGATTTGCCACTACAAGCATATTTTCGCATGAACACAGAGAATATGGGACAATTTGAAAGAACGCTTATAATAGCCGACGAGGGAAGTTCAGTTCACTATATAGAAGGATGCACAGCCCCTATTTCTTCAAGTAATTCACTTCATGCGGCGGTAGTGGAAATCATAGTAAAGAAAAATGCAAAAGTTAAATACACCACACTTCAAGATTGGGCTCATAACATTTATAACCTCGTTACAAAACGGGCTTTCGTTTACGAAAACGGAGAAATGATTTGGGTGGATTGCAACATGGGATCCAGGCTCACAATGAAATATCCTGCAATTTATTTACTAGGACAAGGAGCAAAAGGAGAGGTTCATTCACTGGCCATAGCAAGCAAAAATCAGCACCAAGATGCAGGTTCAAAGATCGTTCACGGAGCACCAAACACGAGTTCTTTAGTCTCCGCAAAATCCATCAGTAAAGATGGTGGCAGATCTTCATACAGAGGACTAGTCAAAGTAAATAAAGGAGCAAAAAACATAAAAAGTAAAATTTCATGCGACGCGTTAATCCTGGATAAAAATTCCAGATCGGACACATATCCATTGATGAAAATCGATGAAGAAGAAGTTTCAATCGCCCATGAAGCTACTGTCTCAAAAATTGGAGAAGAAGAATTATTCTATTTAATGTCTCGCGGAATATCAGAACAAGAATCGTCCTCAATGATAGTTAACGGCTTCGCAGAGCCAATAATAAAGCACCTGCCAATGGAATACGCAATAGAATTAAACAGACTATTGGAATTAGAAATGACAGGATCAGTCGGATAAAAATTACCAATGAAAATAACTCAAAAAAAATTAGTCATAAAAGAAAATTCCACAAAGACTATTTTCATGAATTCTCTGGAAAACAGGGACATTCATATAAATAAAAATTCGATTTTAAGTATCATGGCGATTCTGAAAAAGGGCTCTAAAGAACCGAAAAATTTAAATTTTTATCTTGCAGACAATTCTCAATTAAAGTTTTTTGTAATTATCTTGGGAACGAAAAACAACAGTTTCGTTTTCACAACCACATGCCATCATATAGGAAAAAACAGCATAGCGGATTGTGTAATTAAAAGCATATTATCCGACGAATCTTTAGTAGACTACAAAGGAAATATAAAAATACCAACCACCGGAGAAAACACAATATCCCACCTAACTCACAAGAGTTTAATGTTCTCAAACAAAGCCCACGTAAACACTCTTCCATCCCTAGAAATTGAGGCAGATAGCGTAAAAGCGGGACACTCAGCAAGTATTGGTCGCATGGATGAAGAAATGTTATTCTATTTACAAAGTCGTGGACTTTCAAAAAAAATTGCAGAAAAGTTACTTTTACAAAGTTTTATTGAAGAAGACTTAGACCAATTCAAGGATAAAGATCTTCTTCTCCTAATTAAAAAACAGCTTACAATATAAATCATGTTAAATCCGATAAAAATAAAAGAAGACTTTCCAATTTTCAAAAGGAAAATAAACGGTCACCCAATTATTTTTCTGGATAATGCGTCGAGCACCGAGAAGCCAAAATGCGTAATAGATGCCATAAAAGATTGTTACGAAAATTATTACGCAAATATTCACAGGGGAATCTACAGCCTATCAGAAGAGGCTACGGAAGCTTACGAATCAGCAAGATCGAAAACTTCAAAATTCATAAACGCAAAATCCGAAAAAGAAATAATTTTCACAAGAAACGCGACGGAAGCAATAAATTTAGTAGCATATAGCTGGGGAAATAAATTTATAAAAAAAGGAGACGAAATAATTTTGAGTGTAATGGAGCACCACAGTAATTTGGTTCCATGGCAAGAATTGGCAGCCAAGAAAGGCGCAAAATTAAAAATAATTCCACTTAAAAAGGACTTCACTCTAGATTTTGATGCATACAAAAAACTACTTTCAAAAAAAACACGATTGCTATCACTAACATGGATGTCTAACGTTTTAGGAACGATAAATCCGGTTAAAAAATTCATAAAAGAAGCTAAAAAATATGGCGCAACAGTTTTAATTGACGGGGCACAAAGCGTTCCCCATCTGGAAACAAATGTTCAAGACTTGGGATGTGATTTCTTGGTGTTTTCAAGCCACAAAATGCTAGGACCAACCGGAGTTGGAGTTCTATATGGAAAAACAGGAATGTTAGAGAAAATGCCGCCATTTTTATATGGAGGAGACATGATTAGAGAAGTAACCCAATTCAAATCAACCTACAACGAACTGCCATGGAAATTTGAAGCAGGAACCCCAAATATTGCCGATGTCATTGCATTCAAAAATGCTATCGAATATATAGAGAAAATCGGATTAAAAAATATTGAAGCCCACGAAAAAGAACTTCTCTCTTACGCAAAAGAGAAATTCTCAAAATACAAAAAAGTCCATATGTATTCCCCAAAAACAGAACTTTCCGGAGGAATTCTATCATTCAATATAGAAGGAGTTCATCCACACGATGCGGCAACAATTTTCAACGAACAAAATGTCTGTATTCGTGCCAGCCAACATTGCGCAGCCCCTCTTATGAAAGCCTTAAATATAGGATCGACAAACAGAATGAGCTTCTACGTCTACAACACAAAAGAAGACATAGATATGGCAGAGAAGGCATTAAAAAATGTACTCAAAATTTTTAAAGTTTAATTATGGACTTATATTCAGAAATTCTCCTTGATCATTACAAGCATCCGCACAACAATAAACCTCTAAAGAAACATACCCATAGAGCAAAAGAGTTAAATCCTCTATGTGGCGATAGCCTAACAATAGACTTAGAAATAGATTTAAAAGGTAAAATCAAAAATGTCTCGATTTCCCCAAAGGGATGTGCAATAAGCACCGCGAGTGCATCCATATTGAGCGACTATATTCTCGGAAAAAACATCAAACAAGTAGCAAAATTAAAAAACGAGGATATAATAAAAATGTTAAATATAGAAATTACGCCCGGAAGATTCAAATGCGCAATTCTTCCATTGGCGACAATCAAGAAGATCCTCAATTAAAATATATAACATTTAACCTCTCATCTATGGACACTCTCACACGTCCTTGGCAAGGAACAGCGCTAGCGGTTGTGGACATTATTGGAACCGTGTTCACGTTCCTAGCTGGAATCGCATTCTTGTTTTTACAAGGAATGATTAGCAGCCTACTAGGAGCAGCACCAGTAGAAGTATCTGGTTCAGCAGAAGCAACAGCAGCAGTAGGCGGATTAATGGGCATGCTGGCAGGATTTAGCGCAGTAATAGGAATAGTATTAATCGCTATTGGTATTCTTCTTATCTTCATGACAAGAGGAGCATTCAAAGGCCAAAAATGGTCACCAATCATATCAATCGTATTCGTAATCCTAGGAATCGTTTCTTTGGTAACAAACTTCACAGGAGTTAATGGATCATTCATATTCAGCTTAGTAGTAGACTTATTCGTTCTATACTGCGCTGTAATGTGTGTAAAATCTCCATATTTCGGTCCAAAAGTGTAAAAATACAAAACTTTAGCCATTGCGGCATCAAAAGACTAGGAAAACTCCTAGTTTTTTGGTATAATACTCTGATATAACCGAATCAAAAATGGCGTCAGTAACAGACAACGTAACAAATCAAAGTGGAGATATCACAGACGGAGGAGGAGGAACTGACTTTTCAGAAGTAAGCAGGAACATCCTCACCAAATTCGTGTACGTTCTGGAAGCCGCACTAATTTTAGTAGTTACTTATTTTGTAATACGTTGGATAAAAAGTTATTTCGAAAAAATTGAGGCAAAACATGAACAACAAAAAACTGCACTAAACCTACTAGAAAGAATAACAAGCGGATTCATCGTAGTAGTTGGCGTAACTTTAGCATTGAAAACGGTAGGGTTAGACATGACTCTATTGGTAAGCGTGGGATTGCTTGGCCTAAGTTACGGACTAAAAGACATAATCAAAAATTACGTAGCAGGAATTTTAATATTCTTCAAAGCTCCATTCAAAATAGGAGATATAGTAAAAATAAAAACATACACAGGAAAAGTTGATAAGATGGAATTCCAAGCCACAACTTTAAAAACATTCGATAATCGCGACGTGACCATTTACAACTCCGACGTGATGTCACAGTCAATTTCAAACTACTCAAGATATCCAATGAGACGTATGGAATTAAACGTACAACTGGGATACGGCAGCGACACGGAGAAAGCGGTTAAGCTATTTAATAAAATTTTAGAAAACAACTCAAACGTTCTAAAAAATCCGAAATACAGAATTATATTCAGCAAATTCACAGAAAACAGCATAGTGGTTCAATTAAAATTCTGGGTAAACATGCCATCAAATATGCTGGGAATAAAATCAGCAATCATCGCAGACATTCACAAAGCATTTGATGAAGACGCAATCATGACTCCATTCCAAAAATCATATGAATCTGACAGTGATTTCAAGCCAAACGAAGGCAGAAAAACCAGAACAAAAGAATTTTATAGCAACCCTGTTTTCGCAGACATAGTGGCTGGTTCAGGAACTTCAGCGGACGTAAATCTTCAGGAAATGGTTCCGGAATTAATAGATGCCGACGAACCGGAAGACATCTAAATCTATCTATAGTTAGTATATAAAAGCGGGATTTTTATACTTTCCTGCGTATTCAAAAAACTCATTATAGCCTGAAGATCATCTATAGATTTCGAAACAACTCTGACCGTATCTCCTTGAATTAAAGGTTTCACTTTTGGGAAATTATCACGAACCATCTTTGAAATATTTTTTGCATTTTCTTGATCCATGGCCTTAATAAGTTTTATTTCTTGAACAAATCTCATCCCGCCTGCAGGCTGGATTTTTTGACGATCAAGAATTTTTGGAGAAACTTTTCGATTTACCATCTTGCCAACAATAATTCCAACAACAGTTTCAATTTGATATTCGTTAGCGGTATTAACTTTAATAAGCTCCTCCGTAAGCTCAATTTCAACCTTGGAATCTTTAAGGTCATACCTGTTCATGATTTCCTTCTTTGCAATTTCAACAGCATTTTTAAGTTCCTGGAAATCAAATTGAACCATAATATCCATTGAATGTTCTGATGCCATAAAATTTTTGGTTAAAAGACAAAAAGATTATAACCATTTATTTACAAAATGCCCAGATTACAAAAACATGGATTAAAGTTTCCATTTTTGCTAGATTTAGAAAAAGTAATTTTTAATTTCAATACCATGAAAAAACTAGCAATTCTTTTAGCTAGTGTTTTCGTAACAAGCATCTGTGTTGCAAACGCTTCTCTGCTAGCTCCTGCAGCAATGAATGATTCATCATTCACAGATGTAAACGATTACACTTCTTATTACAACTCAATCAAATGGATGGAAAACAATAAAATTGTTTCCGGATACGAGGATGGATCTTTTGGAGGAGATAAATGCGTTACACGCGCAGAATTTCTAAAAATAATGTACAAAGTTCAAGACATTGATACAAGTCCGGTAACAACAACTGAGCCACTATTCAAAGATGTTCAATCGGATTCTTGGTATGCTCCCTATGTTCAAATAGCAAAAAACAAAGGAAGCATAAATGGATATGAAGATGGCACGTTTCACCCGGATCAATGCATTAGTAGAGCAGAAGCTGTAAAAATAGCTTCCCTTGAATTTAACAACAACACAATCCCTCAAGATTCAGACGAGACATTGTTCTACTACAATTCTGCAAGCAGCTATAGCGACATTCCTTCAAACGATTGGTATTACATGTATATGGATTACGCACTAAAGGCAAACACTCTCGGAACGGACCACACTCTGTCAACCTATGACTTCGACAGTGGTACAAATAAATTTGCACCAAATGAACCGATGACAAGAAAAGAAGCTGCGGAAATGTTCTTCCGATTCAAAGCAATGAAAGACAACGAGAAATCTCAATATGATTATTTTGATGAGCCAAAAATTAAGACAGAAGACTTATTCTACAATAACTGCACGGACGATTCATCAGCTACATCCAAAATTGATACAAATATTTTAAACGCAATTCCTAAAGATGCTTCATTGGTTATGGGACTAGACCACAGCAACGACACTCAATTGAAAAACGTAGAAAAAATTCTTGGCACAATAACAAAACAAGATTTCTGGAAAGAGTTATCAGAAGAATCGAAGGAGTTAAGTCTTGTAATGGACACAGACTGGTCAGCAGTCATGAGCGTTACAACAACTTCACCAACAGACGAAAATCCGAAAGTAGTTTTAGTTGGAAAATTTGATAACACAGACAAATTTGAAAATCTCTTCGCTGAAATGGTGGCTGAAGAAATGAATTACTCCACTACATGTAAAAAATTAAAAGGCATTACATATTGGACAAGTGTAGACGAGCAATTTTACTACGCACGATACGGAAACATTCTAATAGCAACAAACGAAGATGTTTTACGAAGCGATGCTATTAAAAATCTAAAAAATGAATCAGGGTTTTCTTTCAGTAACAATTTAGATAAAGACAAATTGGCATATATTTACGTAAACGAGAATCTTTTGGAAATGGCCAAAACAGAATTGGAAAGCGATGCCGACAGTATATATTTAAATGAATTGATAGAAACTTTGGGCAGTATCGGAAATGTATACGGCTACATAAGTTCAGACTCAGACGGATTCTTCCTTTCAACAGAAGCTGAAATAAAAAATCCGAACAATAAGTTAATCAAAAAATATATAAATACAAATCCGGTCTTAGTAGATCAAGTTCCTGGCAAAAACACTCTGCTATACGCAGAAGACATTGACCTTGGAATGGTATTGGAGATGCCAAATCCTATGTCTTACTCTAGTGAAGAACCAACGGATGTTCTTACAGAGATATCGTCTGAAATAGGAGTATCAAATACTGAGATGAAAAGCCTTCTTTCATCATCTTACGCAATATCAATGTCGGACAACGGATCAGTGCTACCATCCGTTTCTTTCTACTTGAAATTCAATCCTGAAGACAGAGCTACCGCGGACAAGACTGTACAAGCAATTGATAAATGGATCGAAGAAGGAATCCAAAATGCAGGATCAATAGGAGACGATATATATCTAAAAGATGTCATTTCCAAAACAACAACAAGTCGCGGACTAACAAAAATAACACTGGATGTAAACAAGCTTCCTGCAGATTTGGACAACGACATGGAAGTTAAAACTTCATTACAAGAAGCAGGCGTTGAATTATATTACGGCATTTTGAACAACAACACATTGGTTGTCGCCCTTTATCCAAACTTCGAAAGTTACTATGAATCTTCACCTATTTCCAAAGACTATACATTCATAGAAGCCAAAAACAGATTAGAAGGGGTATATGGAAGCAAATTAACATTTATAGACATCTCTAACATCGTTTCTTACGTCACAAATGTTATGGATATTACAAACAACTACTCATCTTCAATGCCAAGCGAAAAAGAGTTAGATGCGGTAAAAGAAATCATCGGCACGTTCAAATACTTTATAAGCTCGACGAAAGCATCAGAGACTTCAGTTAAAGCAAATGCTTTCCTAAAAGTAGAAAACTAGGCCTTTCGCCCTAATACAATCAACACAAAAGACCCTCCAAAAAGGAGGGTCTTTTAAAAATTCTTTTGCCGAATTAGAGTTTTTACCCTACAATCTAAGAAACCAATAACAATCGTTCCTATGCAACACAAATTCTACGATGTTAAAGCTAAGAAAGCTGTAACAGCAGAAGTGCTAAAAAAGCTTACTTACAAAAACAAGAAGACAGGTCGCACATCTTATGCTTTCAAAGCTGAGACTGCAGACAAAAGACCTCTAACTGCATTTGTAAGCAAAGATACTTTCGACGGAGCAGATCTATAAAAGTTCAAAATTGCAAACAGCCTGGCAGTAGTGCTAGGCTGTTTGTTGTATCCATAACAATTAAAAAATGCATAGAAACACTTTCGTCATGTTGGTATTAGTATTGCTAGTAACAGGCTGTAGTACAAACAGCAATGGGCTAAAAGGAGACTACACATGGAATAAAGGCACTGAGAATTTGTACAAAGACGTCTCCTGGAATCCGATCACAGAAACCAAACTCTCAGGCTTAGCGCTTACAGATAAAATAACAGAGAATAAAACCGAAAAATGCATAAGCGATTATGAGCTTCCATACCTAAGAACAGAAGGAGGCATGTGTGGAATTGGATATTGGCTAGAAATAAATGAAAATAATGTAGTTACAAAAGTAGACTCATTAGAAAAACTAAAAGCTAAATTCGCACCAATAGATAGCGAACTAGAAGCCATGTCATACGTCGCAGTAGTAACTGGAGATCTATACATATATCAAGATGTACTAAAAGGAAACACAGCGGGAGTAGAAGATGGCTATCTGGTTAATCTAACTCACAATAACACTTTCGGCTGCGGCCAGCACGAACCAACTGGCGCAGTCTACAAAGTCACAAAAGAAGGAACGATAGAAAATATGGCTTTCGAAAAAGAACCGTTATCTCTAAAACCAGAGATGTGTGTGGACTAACCTGGCAGGCCCAAGAGGATTTGAACCCCTACTAACGGTTTTGGAGACCGGTGTGCTACCATTGACACTATGGGCCTATATTTAGCTTGCGCGAGAGACTATAACA
>Ga0074195_1004610_pt1 | contig 11169 bp, 16 predicted proteins | sample EPASupsiteHSE623_FD_64525 | JGI IMG/M metagenome (GOLD analysis project Ga0074195, IMG submission 64525) | Bioremediated contaminated groundwater from EPA Superfund site, New Mexico - Sample HSE6-23 | ecosystem: Environmental > Aquatic > Deep subsurface > Groundwater > Contaminated ...
TTGAATTCTTTGTCGTACCGCTTTCTCATAGCTAACTCTATGCCTCCTTCTTTCCGTTCTGCAAGGAGGAGCGGTCCACTTTATATTGTCTCTATTCCTGTCCAGTTATCGCGGCTCATTATACATCCTTCTTTAATGATTTCTGTTCTCCATTGAAAAGTGTAAAAAGCTCACCACCAAGAGTACGATCTAGATATAATGATTCAACTATCTTTGAGTAATCATGCACTGAAGTTAGAAAATGATTTTTAAGTTCAGCCATGAACATTGATTGTACGACGGGTGATACTAATGGAATCTCTTTCTCTTTATAGACTACTGACTCGAGTTGTAGTAATACATGGTATGTTTTAGTAAAACTCTTATAATATGAATAGTATCCATGGAGTACTTCGGTCTTAATGAGATCTGTTCTAGATAATGCTCCATAGCGCTTCTTAAGATCTTCAATCAAAGAATCTTTAGCTTTCGCCATTTTATCATTCAAATATTCATTCTTAATATTGCTAATCAGCAGCAGCCCTATTTTCAAATCAGGGAATAGCTTTTTTGCGGCTGGTGAAATGGTTAACATGTGTAGTAGTACCTCTTCCAATTTATGTAATTATTTATTCTGGTTTCTTAAATATACCTAACATTGGCTTAACCTTTAAAGCCTGGCCCGAGCTTCTGCGAGGGATTGGCGCGCTTTTTGCATTGTTGTTCTGCAAAAAGCGTGACAAAAGGCTTTATAAGGTTGAAGCAGGTGTTAGCCATCTCTTCTTATACATACCTATGCTTCATTTTTTTTAATTCTCTAACCTTTCTTCTACTTCATAATGTTGTGATAGTAAATCAAATCTTTTTAATACTTTTCGAGCATTAGGTGGTACTACACATTTTTCATAATCTTCACCAGCAAACTTTTTTACTGCTTCAATTGAAGAGAACCACATTATGGTTATAAATTCTACTTCCTCTCCTAATGATCTTCTAAATAATTGTATTTCTTTAAATCCTTCTATTTTCTTGCTTTTTATTCCAATAAATATCTCTTCTTTCAGCAAATTTTCATATATATCAGCATTTCCTAATGTAGTATATCCATGCCATATTCTACTTATCATTTTTATCTCCTATAGGCTTATGATGATTTTTTTTTAAACTAATACTAATCATTTCTTTTATTCTATTTTAATCATACTACTATACTTTTATAATAATAAAACCTATTTTATAGTTTTTGTTTCCGCGCCCGCAGGGTCTGGCTAACATTGGCTTAACCTTTAAATCCGTGCCCGAAGGGCTTGGCGTGGTTCTTGCGCGATCTTTCGCAAGAACCATGACAAAGGATTTATAAGGTTGAAGCAGTTGTTAGGATTCTTTTTTTATATAGAACATGTTAAATATTTCTATATCATTTAACACCTTAATGAATTTATTTCATCCCCAAAAACAACAGAATTTATCTTCTTCTACTATCTTTATAAAGGTATCTAATGCTTTTACTTCTTCTTTTGGCTCATATGAATGCCATTTCAAGTCTGCTCGCATCCAATATATCTTCCATATATTTTCTTTACGAATATATGTTGTCTTTGCTATAGGAGACTCAATTTTTTTCTTACTCATATTTTCTCTAATTTCAAATATTATTATACTTTGCATATCAATTTTATAACTAATATCTACTTTACTTCGAAGGTTTTCTTTTGGACGTATTTTTTCAACATAGTCTTCAATTTTTTTTGAGTATTTCTTTATCTCTTCTTCTGTAAATGCCATAGCATCCTCTTAATAAGATTAAATATATCTCTTCAAATTTTAATTTCTTTTATACTACCAATATAATCTATATTCATAAATTATTCTTGCGCCGAAAGCGTCATCCTAACATTTGTTTAACCTTTAAACCCGTCCCGAGCTACTGCGAGGGATTGGCGCGATTCTTGCAACATTCTAGTAAGCAGTAACATTCTAATCTGATATGCAAGAAGCGTGACAATAGGTTTTATAAGGTTGAAACGTTTGTTAGAATTTTCACCCCAAAGAGCACTTCTTTCTTCTCTTTTCTTTAACTTTTTAATTTTCTTCTCTTCGTCGTTTTTTATATGCACGTAACATGCGAGAATAAGGGAAAGACGCATCGCTTCTCTTCCCTTTTCGAGCAGCTGAACAACTAATAATTCTAACATTGGCTTAACCCTTAACGCCTGCTCCTGAGCGAAGCGAAGGATTGGCGTGGTTTTTGCGTCATCTCCAAGCAAAAATCATGACAAAAGGCGTTATAGGGTTGAAGCATTTGTTAGATTTTTGAATTATTTAATAATAATATCGAATCCATTAAGTAATCCTAATACTTCTGGAACTGAAAATGTAGCTTTCCTTATATCATTGTCTCTTAGATCTATTACATATCTACTTGCTTGTATAAAATTGGCTTTTCTAAGATCACTTTTACTAAATAATGTATTATTGAACCTAGATTCTTCAAAACTCGCTTCAACTAAATACGTATTTTGAAAATATGAATCTTCTATACTGCAGTTTATAAATTTGGTTCTTTTCATCTTTGCATCTGAAAAATTACATAACACTATTTTTGAGTCTACAAACGAGATATCAAATACAATCTGATCACATTTAAATAGACTAAGCCCTACAACTTTACAATTGATAAAGTCTATATTGATTAACTTACTATGCGCATTATCAATATTACTAAAATTGCAGGAATAAAAGCTACATTTTTCTATCTGTGTTCTAACAAGTTTGCTTTCTGTAAAATTGCAGTTTTCAAATGTGCAACAACTAATTTCTTTATTTGACAGATCTAAAGTAGAAAAATCAATATTCTTTATTGTTTCATTAGCAATTGTATCTGCACTGAATATATCCAACATAAGCGAATCCTTAATTACATTTTTATGCGAATAGTAATAATAAATATATATTTTTATTAATCAAAATAAATCTAACATTAGCTTAACCTTTAAATCCGCGCCCGAGCTACTGCGAAGGCTTGGCGTCGTTTGTGCATGGGATTTCTGCACAAACCATGCCAAAGGATTTATAAGGTTGAAGCATGTGTTAGGCGTATTTCTTTTCTATAATTGTCTTTATTTTCTTTCTTTAATAATTCTACTTCTCTATCTTGACTTTTTTATAATTATGTACATACTTTGTACACATGAAGGATATTTCCTTTGTTTGGGATCCAAGAAAGAACCTTATCAATCAAACGAAGCATGATATTGGCTTTGACGAAGCCAAGTCTGTCTTCTTTGATGAATATGCTCGTGTAATCTTTGATCCTTTACATTCTACTGAAGAAGATCGCTTCATCATCTTAGGTCTTAGCTCTAAACTACGGCTTTTAGTAGTTTGCCATTGTTATCGTGAATCGGATTCTATTATCCGATTGATATCAGCCAGAAAGGCTACAAAGAAGGAGGAGACCTCCTATGAAAGACACCGACATGCTTGATAACTACGATTTTGATAAATCTATTAAGAACCCCTATATCAATCGCCTCAAGAAATCAATAACTATTCGGCTTGATACTGATACGATAAATTACTTCAAGACACTTTCGAAAGACTCGGGGATTCCTTATCAAACGCTAATAAACTATTTTCTTTCTCAATGTGCTAAAGAAAAGAAGAAGCCTGAAGTTGTATGGGAGTAATGAATCATTTTCTATTACCATCTGCCTCTGTATAATAATTCTCTATAATCTTCATCTTGCGCGCGATAGCGCGTCCGCCTAACATTGGCTTAACCCTTAACGCGTACATTGGCGCGGTTTGTGCTTGCGAGCGAAGCGAGTTGCACAAACCGTGACAATAGCGTTATAGGGTTGAAGCATGTGTTAGGTATCTTTTTTTAATACTATTGTACCTTTATCAAAGTCAGAAATACCATGTCCCCAATATTACATGAGAAAAACGATAATCGACTCCATCATCATATATAGTACCAGTAAATAGCACATCATACATACCAGGTTGTGCTAGATATAACTCAATCCTTGCTCCACTTCTTAGTATTACAGAACCATATGAATAGTCTTGCGTTACGTCTTTATACGATGCAGTTGTTGAAACAGTGCCAGTCCACATTAGGCTGCGGCCACAAAAATATATATTAGTGGTAATGCTATTATCTTCATTATTTTCTGATATCGCATTTGTATTTGGAGAAAGCCATCTTGATTGTGGCCTTGAAACCTTCAGATTGGTATTATTATTTTCTAGGCTGCAACTGTAGAATAGCATGGAAAATAAAATACCAACTACCAAAGGCTTAACCACTCTTCTCATAAAAATCCTCCTTGAAGTCATAATTTGCTCTTAACTATTTGTTTTCAAATTAATGCTTTTTACCAGTGTAATAATGCATAGTACTATTTACACTTATATTTATCTTAGTCTATACCATTATATCTTAAGAACACCTATAGCTTAACTTTTTCTATAGATCATTTTTTATCCGCGCCCGCAGGGTCTACCTAACATTTGTTTAACCTTTAAACCCGTCCCGAGCTACTGCGAGGGATTGGCGCGATTCTTGCAACACTCTAGTAAGCAGTAACATTCTAATGCAATATGCAAGAAGCGTGACAATAGGGTTTATAAGGTTGAAACGTTTGTTAGAATTTTCACCCCAAAGAGCACTTCTTTCTTCTCTTCTCTTTAACTTTTAATTTTCTTCTCTTCGTCGTTTTTTATAGGCACGTAACATGCGAGAATAAGGGAAAGACGCATCGCTTCTCTTCCCTTTTCGAGTAGCTGAACAACTAATAATTCTAACATTGGCTTAACCTTTAAAGCCTGGCCTGAGCGGCGTTGCGTAGCAACGATGCGAAGGATTGGCGTGGTTTTTGCGTGATCTTCTCGCAAAAACCATGACAAAAGGCTTTATAAGGTTGAAGCGGTTGTTCTGCGTCTTCGAATTTTGAATTTTTTGTTAAAATCCTATACCGCTTATGTAATTAGGACGATAATATTTTATACCCTCTATCCACTTACCTTTATTTAATTTTTTCTCTCTATTCCCCACCCTAATGTCCAATCCATTATCCAATATATTTGTCATAATATTATAATTAACTTTATCAGGATTTTCTTTTCTAAAACCAATTATGATTTTTATTGTTTCATTAGGTTTTACTGTGGGGATCTCAAAACTATATATATTTTTATCTTTTTTTACAAATTCACTATTTATAAAATCATTCTCCCAGTTATACTTTTTGTACTGAAAAGTTCCATTTTGATCTTCTTTATCTATGAATACTGAGAATATATTATTTGGCTCTGTTTTAGTAAATATATCTTTTGATTTAAATTCTATATAATCATTATAAGATATAGAATTACCAATATTACTAATTCTTGCTGAACAATATGCAAGCGGTAGATTTAACTTTCTCAAGAATTCGCTTTCCTCAGTACTTGAGCTAACCCTTTCTATAGCAGAAATGTTATAGACAATTAATTTTGGAGTTGGCTTTACTTCCACCAATTGAGGCGAAACAATTAGTAATGTACAAATACCTAGAAAGACACCATAAATTGAAGTTATGTTTGAAATTCTATCAATCGTCCATACATATTTTTTACGTAAAAAGAATAATACTATTATAATGCATATGATACTTATTAATACTATTGCAATAATTACCATTTCAACCTTCTATCCTAGTTATTCATATTGCATATTGCCCGAAGGGTCCGCAGAACATTGGCTTAACCCTTAACGCCTGTTCCTGAGCGAAGCGAAGGATTGGCGTGGTTTTTGCGTCATCTTCTAGCAAAAACCATGACAAAAGGCGTTATAGGGTTGAAGCAGTTGTTAGGCGATTCATCAAAGAAGTTCAGAAAACATTGATAATTTTTTCATAAACTCTGGTCGTTTACTAATAATTTCCCTTCTTTCAATTTCCGTAGGCTCTCTATCAGGTACTTCAATAAGCTGAGGTGTAATTTTTGTGTAAGCATAATCACTTATTTTAAAATTAATTAGTAGACCAAATAGTGTATTTTGCCCCATCTTGCCTACTTGTTCAATAATATGATTCTCTAATAGCCCAGCGACAATTGGATTATCCATGAGAAGCTTAATTGTATTTTTTGCTTGAATAAAAAATTCTCTCAGTACTGCCTTTTCATGCGGATCTAAACTTTCAATTTTAGTATCAATTATTTTTCTAATTTTTTTACTATTAGTCCGATTATTATACCTAAGTATTGAAACTATATAACTAATAATATTTACTAATAGATATGCTACACTACCAATAAAAACTAAACTAATATATTGTTTATATTGAGTAGTGAATAGATTTAAAGATAGTAAAGTAAGAATTTTAGTAGGCATAATTAGCAGCATTAACGTAAATAAGGCAATTACACAAATAATCTTTACAGGTAACTTGATAGCATTTAAAACTCCAGAAAGCCAATCCATAATAAATCTCCATTTTTAATTACATTTGCTCGAGCGTAAGCTCGAGTCCGCCTAACATTGGCTTAACCTTTAAATCCGTGCCCGAAGGGCTTGGCGTGGTTCTTGCGTGATCTTCTCGCAAGAACCATGTCAAAGGATTTATAAGGTTGAAGCAGGTGTTAGGTTTCTTGGGTTCAAATAGTAAGTGCAACGATGTAGGCAAAAAGAGGGAGAGTCACGATACTGAGCGCACCCTCATTCTGCCAAGAAAAGGAATACACCGTTGAGCTATCAGCAACTCTCCCAGCAAGAACGATACACTATTCACGCCCTTTTGCGAACCCATTGCTCTCTTAGTACTATTGCCAAAGAGCTTGGTAGAAGTAAATCTACTATATGCCGTGAATTAAACCGGAACAGAAGACCTAAGCTCAATACCTATTCCCCTGAAATCGCTCATAGTTACGCAACAGCTCGACGAAAACGTAATCGACGAGGTTCTCAGTTCTCTCCTGATCAATGGCGTATCGTTCTACTCCTTATTAAGGCTGATTATAGCCCAGAACAAGCTTCAAATATCATCAAAGAATACTTTGGCTTTTCTATAAGTCATGAAACCATATACTTATACCTGCTCTATGATAAAAAGAAAGGAGGAACGCTCTTTAAGCATCTTCGTATCGTCCCTAAGCGCCGGCGTAAACGCTACAACTCGCATGATTCCCGCGGTGTCTTACCTGGAAAGCGTATGATCGCCGATCGCCCTTTCGAAATTGATTCTCGAGCTTCCTTGGGCCACTGGGAAGGCGATACTGTTATGGGTAAGGATCGCCACCATTGTATTGTTACCTTAGTTGAGCGTAAAACCGGCTTCCTTATTATCAAAAAGGTTAAAGCGAGAACTTCGCTCCAAGTTAATGCTGCTTGTGTTGCCGCAATTCGTGAACACGGAAAGAAATTCGTTTCAATCACGTTCGATAATGGTACCGAATTCCATGCTTATAAAGATCTCGAATATCTCTTCCCTGTTACCTGCTACTTTGCTAATCCCTACCACTCATGGGAACGAGGAACCAATGAAAACACTAATGGTCTCATTCGCCAATATCTTCCTAAAGGATCCTGTATGAAACGTGTTACTCAGGCTGAATGTGACCGTATTGCCTATAAACTCAATACCAGACCTCGCAAGAGGCATGGTTATAAAACCCCTTTCGAGTTATTCTACAACGTCGCCTCTCCGTTGCACTTCGACCTTGAATTCAGGCATTTCTTTTTTTATATTTTGTCATCCTTCCATTACCAGCCGTTTCCAATAGTCCATCTTGTAATAACTGTTTCAAATCTCTGCTTGCTGTTGCTGTCGATATCCCTTTATTTACTTTTATATACTCTTTTCTATCAAACCATCCAACTAATATAGAAAGCGCATAATCAGCTCTCTTTTTATAATCAATATTAGGTACTTTTGTGCTTTCTATAGTCTTTCTTAAGCTTTCATTAATGACTTCAAGCATAAATTCTATAAAGCGTGTCGACTTCCCCTCATTATCAGAATCTTCCAATACTTTATAATATTTTTTTTGATTATTTCTAATTGTCTCTTCTATTGGAATGTATTCAAAAATGGGATTTACATCAATAAGTAGTCTGGTTTGCCAAAACCTACCCATTCTTCCATTACCATCTTCGAATGGATGGATGAACTCCATCTCATAATGAAAGACGCAACTTTTTATTATATCAAGATCATCATCTTTCTTAATATAATCAAACAGGTCTTTCATCAACCCAGGAACCATACTATACCCAGGTGCAATATGCTGTACTTCTTTTCCTTTAATAATTCCAACTTGTTTTTGTCGAAATTTCCCTGGATTATCTACTAATCCTTCCATCAAGATCCCATGAGCTCGTAAAAAATCGTTCATTGAGTAAGCTTTTAATTGATTTAATTGGTCATATGCCCTAATTGCATTTTGTACCTCAAGTATATCTTTTTTAGGGCCTACAACATGCACTTTATCAATGATTGCAGTAATATGCTCAATATCTAATGTATTCCCTTCTATTGCCAATGAAGAATAAATAGTTTTTATTCGATTTTGCCTTCTTAACTTTGCTTCTGGTTTGACCAATAGAAGACTTTTACATTGCCCAAAAGCCTCACTTATCTGTCCATACAGAAAGAGGATTCTATTTGTTATTTCATATGGCGGTTTCATAGCATCTCTATGATAGCATCATTTGATACTATCCGCAAGTTAAATATGGCTAACATTAGCTTAACCTTTAAATCCGCGCCTGAGCGAAGCGAAGGCTTGGCATGGTTTGTGCATTGTTGTTCTGCACAAACCATGCCAAAGGATTTATAAGGTTGAAGCAGTTGTTAGGCGAAAAATGAAAAATGTTTACATATTATTATATTAAGCTTTATTATGTTAGAATTGTTTATGCATGTTTTAAATATAACATATTTTCATTTATTTGATATTAATTATACTTTATATATAGGCTATTTATTTTCATTACCTAGATTTCCTCTTCCCAAATCAATTATTTCTGGCTTCTCAAAAGAAAGTATACTAATGCATAAGTCTTCTACAATCATATATTCTCGGCACAACTCCCAATCAATAAAACTATTAAAAGAATCCCTTGTCTTTTCTAAATCCATCCATCCTCCACTTTTAACTTCGAGTAACCAACTAATATCTTGTCCATAATTTTCCCAAAATTCTAACAACTCTCTCTCATTCAATATTCGCATTCCTAATGCTTTTCGGAATATGACCTTAGCATACGCATAGTCTTTTCCTTGGATAAATATTTCATATGTTTCAGGACTTTCTTCTCGTATTAGATTAATATTCCTAATTACAATGTTTGAAATATTATTCGCTCCATCGAATGGCTCACAAATAGGACTGAGTGTTTTGTTCATGAATGCCCCTTATCAATTATATACCTCAATTTTTTATAGATATTTACAACTTTGACAATATTTATTTAATTTTTGTGCGCGAAGCGTCCGCCTAACATTGGCTTAACCCTTAACGCGTACATTGGCGCGGTTTGTGCTTGCGAGCGAAGCGAGCTGCACAAACCGTGACAATAGCGTTATAGGGTTGAAGCAGGTGTTAGGCGTTTTTTTCTTCCATATTTAACTCAAAAGTATATAAAATGCTTGTTATTAATGGCATTACTTTATATCCAATAACACAAATGTATCGTAACTTAATAATATTAAGTGGAAATTCTTTCAATTAAACTAGATGTTAGTTTTCTCTAGATAGTCAACCACTTTCCCTGTGTACAGCGCATAATCGATTTCACTTCTCGTTGAAGAACCGATATATCCTCCGACGTTTATTACGAATATTCCGTCTGACATATCAATCTTTCGCTTGTGCATATCATCAAGCATAATTTTCTGTTCTTTATTAATAACTTCACTATCATTATCAAAAAAACCAACAGACACAACAATTTTCCCTTCTAACGTCAAACGTTTCTGTTGTTCTATAAAATGTTTGCTAAATTTCATACTTCCACAAAGTGTTACTACCTCGTATTTACCAACCATGTTTCCTTCTTACGTTTGCTATCTTCAATCTTGCTATAGACAATTTTTTTACAATTTGATGCTTTACAAACTAATTTTAACATTCTAGCTTTCAAAAAAAGCTTATAATCTTCTGTTGCATATTACAATACAGTTCTTTTACGATTTTCAAGTATTTTAAAATAATTCCAAATTTCTCGACTTGCTAAGCATATTCTTCTCTTCCTCAAGATTGTTCAACTAATTTCAATCTTTCCATTTTTCTCCGAACTTAGCAAACAACAAATTCAGAATGAAAAACACCAATTGCGCCCGCAGGGTCCGCCTAACATTGGCTTAACCTTTAAATCCGTGCCTGAGCTACTGCGAAGGCTTGGCATGGTTTGTGCATTGTCGTTCTGCACAAACCATGCCAAAGGATTTATAAGGTTGAAGCATGTGTTAGGCGTTTGTTTTTCTTATACTATTCCTAAATTCTTTATCCCATCTTTATCAAATTCTTTTTTATATTTATCTTCTGCTTCTTCATGTTTTTCTTCTAACTCTTCTTCTGACATATTTCTATACTCTTTCTCTCCAATCTCTTTTATAATATCTCTTTGTCCTAATCTAAATAGAAGCTCTTCCCAAAACGTCTCTTCAATAAACTCATCAAATTCAGCATTTAATGCTTCATCTGCTTCTTCTGATAATTCATATTCATTTATACCTTGATTGAATTCTATTCCCCTATATGCTTTATTAATTTTCGCCGACAGTAATACTTTCTGTATAAGGTTATTAATATTCTTATCTTTTTCATCATCGTCAGCTTCAACTACAAAAGAACCAGAATATAATAGCTTTAATAATAAACCCAATTCTTCTTTGCTAAATCCAATATTTATCTCACTCATACTGCTTAACTCCATTACTCATTATTTTTATTGCGCGCGCGAAGCGCGTCAAGCAAACATATATAATAGCCGATTGCACATGTATAATATTTTGCGCCGAAGGCGTCCGCCTAACATTGGCTTAACCTTTAAAGCCTTGCCCGAGCGGCGTTGCGCTGGCGTTGTACAGTGCGCGGTATAGAAAATCTTGCTAATACTCTATAAATAATAGAGTTATACGATTGCAGTCGAAAATCTTTTATACCGCAACAGGATCTCTTGCTACTGTAGCAAGAACT
>Ga0074195_1004611_pt1 | contig 11168 bp, 11 predicted proteins | sample EPASupsiteHSE623_FD_64525 | JGI IMG/M metagenome (GOLD analysis project Ga0074195, IMG submission 64525) | Bioremediated contaminated groundwater from EPA Superfund site, New Mexico - Sample HSE6-23 | ecosystem: Environmental > Aquatic > Deep subsurface > Groundwater > Contaminated ...
CAGCACGGAATACCAACAAATGCTTATAATTTTGTAATTAAAGATAAACTTAGATTAGACAAGAAAAAAATTGAAAAATCAAAATTACCTTTTGGACCTTTGCTTAAAAAATTGAAAGAAGGAAAAGACATTTCTTATGAAGGAAAAAAATACAAATCAAAAGATTTTGTTTATGGAGAAAAAGGTAGAAAAATTTCTTTTGTTTTGGATACTTTAATTAATGATAAAATTGTTCCTTTTGTAAAAAATTCTAATATTTTAGTATGTGAATCAAGTTTTAGTTCAAAAAATAATGAAGAAGCAAAAGAGCATTTGCATTTAACAGCTAAGCAATGCGGAGAAATTGCTAAAAAATCAAAAGTAGAAAAATTAATTCTTACACATATTTCCCAGAGATATGAAAATAATCTTAAAGAAATTCTTGACGATGCTAAAACTTCTTTTAAGAATGTTGTAATTGCAGAGGATTTTAGTGAATTTGAGATTTAATTATTTGGAAAATAATCTCCAAAGATAAGAAAAATGTTCTTTAAATGATTCTGATATTTCTTTATTTTGTATCCGAATTATTATTGGATTTTCTGACCAAAAAAAAATTGCTATTTTATTTCCATAACTGCTAAAGGTTACAGGATTTGATGAAGATTTATCCATTTGTTTGTTAATGTAGCCTTTTCCTTCCAGAGGTTTTTCTCCTTTGACAAATAGTTGTCTTGTTTTTATATTCTTTTTATCTTTTTCTTTAATATAACGTTCTATAAACCAATCTGGAATATATTTGTATATTTTTGAAGTTGCTCCCCAAGAAATAGTATCTTTTCCTGTAGAAATAATATCATTAAGTATTGTTTTTAATCCTTCTTTACCTTCTAATATTTCTACTAGTGGATTTTCTTTTGAATGATTATTTGATTTTTTTAATTCATTTATGAGATAATTAATTTCTTTTTTAGATTCATCAAGTTCATTTTTTTTATTATCTACAAATTCCAAAAGCTTTTCATAAGGAAGATTTCTAAAAATTCTTCTGTTATTTTTAAGAATATAAACAAGAACACCTTTTTTAATCAAGTTTTCTATTGCATCATAAAGATAAGTTCTTGAAACACTTATTCTTTTTGCAATTTCTGATGCAGATGATTCTCCATGCTTTGCTAAATCAATATAAATTTCTATTTCTATTTTTGTAAATCCTAAATTTTGTAGTATTTTTGTTTCCATAAAAATTTGAAATATACTTAATTTAAATAAGTTTCGTTAACAAAACAGACAACAATAATTTATAAATTTATTTAATAATTTAAAGAATATGGAAAATGAAAATAAATTTTATCTTGAAAAAACAAGTGAAGGTTTCACCTTTGTAAGGCATTTTTTTGATAAAAGTGGAAAGAATTTGGAGGTTTATGTTGAAAATGGATCTTTTTATGATTTAGTTAGAAGCATTTATTCTATTAATGAAAAGATTTATGCATCATTTATTAACAAAGAAAATATAATTTATTTTGAGGAAAAACATTTAACTTTAAAAGAAGATGAAAAATTAATAGTGGGTTTTTTAATTGAAAAATTAATTAAGGAATCAAAAGATCATGAAGAGGTTATGAGGAATATTTCTGGATTGGGTAGGGCGTTAAATAGAGAATATTATAAAAATCGTTTTTTTGATTTCTGATTTAGTTAATTTGAGATTTAAAAAATTCTAAAAAATGCCCCGGACAGGATTTGAACCTGCGACCCCTAACTTGCTTCAAATAAATTTTAGAAGGCTAGTGCTCTATCCAGGCTGAGCTACCGAGGCTTCAATCTTAAAATTGGTTATTTTGTTTATAAAATTATCTACAAGTTCTTTTTTAGAGGACCATAAAACCCATGAGTTATTTGCCTTATCGTAATAAGGATGATTGAAATTTATTCCTACATTCTTGAAAAGTTCATAAATTTCTCTTAGAAATTTTTCAGATTTTTGTCTTAATTGTACACTTTTTCTATTTCTGTGAAGATAAATATTCCCATCACTATCAAAAACTCCTTTTAAAAAGGCAATTTTATTTTTACTAGTTCCGTTTAGAATAATCTTGGGTATTTTAATAGAAGAATATTTCTTTCCTATAGGTATTTCATATTTTTTATTTAGAATAAATACTAATGGTTTTGAAAAAATGCAAAGATTAAAACAGCCTTTTCCATTATAAATTGAAGATGAAATATTAAACATTTTCTGGCAAAGTAATTTAATCTTTTCAGATTCCTCTTTGTGCCTGAAAGATATTTGAACTAAACAAGTATTTCTATTATTATCTTTTTTAGTATGGATTAAACATCCATCACCTAATAACAATCCTAAAAAATATGAAAAAAATATTTCTTTTTCAGAATTAAAAATTAACTTGTTTCCTCCTTTAATTGAAAATGCAGATATGTTTATCTCTTTGATACCTTTTTCTTCCATAATTAAAATTAATATACTTAAGGGTATTGGTCTTAATCCTTTCTTCCAAAAGTAATAAGTTCGTTTAGAAAATTTTGTAAATTTGTTTGAGGGATACTTAGAAATTAAAGAGGGTATTTGCTTAGAAAATATGCATATTTCTTGGCCTCTTGAAATCAAATTTTTAAGTAATGAAAGAGTGAACTTCATACCTAAGTATTAGAGGGTTAATTTAAAAGGATTTATTTCAATTTTAAAGTAATAATTTTCATTTAATAACCTTTAAAAGTTTTACATTATATCTATTTGAATGAAAAAGAGTGTTGAAAACCTTAAGTTTCCCTTGAAAGGGAAATATGTTGCAATGTTAGCTCCAAGTTTTATTGTTGATTTTTCTTATCCACAAATAATTTCACAATTAAAAGAAATTGGCTTTGAGAAAGTTGTTGAATTAACCTTCGGAGCCAAGATGATTAATAGAAATTATCACAATTTTCTTGGAAATTCAAAAAATCTTGTTATTGCTTCAGTTTGTCCAGGAATTGTTGATTTTATAAAAAACAAATTTCCAAAATATAGAAAAAATTTGATTCTTGTTGATAGTCCTATGATTGCAATGGCTAAAATATGCAAGAAAACCTATCCTGGATATAAATTAGTTTTTATTTCCCCCTGCAATTTTAAAAAAGAAGAAGCTAAAAATTCTGGGATTATTGATTATGTAATTGATTATAAAGAATTGAAAGAATTATTTTTAAAATACAAAATTTTTCCTAAAATCAAACAAGCTTATTTTGACAAATTTTACAATGATTATACAAAAATTTACCCTGTTACAGGAGGTTTATCCAAAACAGCTCATCTGAAAGGAATTATAAATAAAAATGAAATAAAAATAATAGATGGAATTGTAGATGTTTCTAAATTTCTTGAAAAGCCAGATAAAAAAATAAAATTTTTGGATGTTAATTTTTGCGTAGGGGGGTGCATTGGAGGGCCTTGCATTACTTCAAAAGAAAGCATTGAAAAAAGAAAAAAGAAAGTTTTAGATTATATTGAAATTGCCCGCAAAGAAGATATTCCTAATCCGAGATTGGGTTTGGTTGAAAAAGCTAAAAATATTAATTTTAGTATTAAGAAGTTTTAAATATATTAATTCTTCTGAATATTTATGCACGGGTGGCACAACGGTACTGCGTTCGCCTGCAGAGCGAATTTTCGTGGGTTCGACTCCCACCCCGTGCTTACGACGAATAAAATGAGGAGTCACGAAGTAAGACGAACAATTGTGTTGGAGAGAAGTCAGCAGATTTTTTCTTTTTTTATAAAATTGTAGTTATTAAAAAGATTTAAATATATTCTGTAGTTAGTAAAAGAATGACTTATATTGTAAAGCAAAAAATTAATGGAAAAGATTATTTTTATATGCGAAAAAGTGTAAGAGAAGGAAAGAAGGTTACAAGCAAGCATGTTGCTTATCTTGGTTCTGATAAAAAAGAAGCTGAAAAAAAATATACAGAAATAATTAAAAACCTTAGTAGAAAAAATAAACCTATGCTTGAAAAAGATGAAAAAGAATTGATTGTTAATCTTGTTCAGAAAAAAATATCTGTTGATGAACTTTCAAAATTTTGCAAAGAAAAAGGATTTATATTTAGAAGTTCAGATATTTATGGAGGGTATTCTGGATTTTGGGATTATGGGCCTTTAGGAATTGAGATGTTTAATAATATAAAGAAAGAATGGTGGAATTTTTTTGTTCATGACAAGGAAAATATTGTTGGAATGGAAGGAAGCATAATCTCTCATCCAAGAACTTGGAAAGCTTCTGGACATATAGAAAATTTTAATGATTTATTTGTAAAATGTAAAAAGTGTGGAAAGTCTGGAAAATTAGATGAAAGTGAATTTGGAAAAGTTAAATGTCCTGATTGCGGAGGAGAATATGAATCTAAGGGAAAATTCAACCTTATGTTTAAAACAAAAGTTGGTGCTGGTGAAAATTCCCAAGATGCTTATTTAAGAGGAGAAACTGCACAAGGAATGTTTTTGAATTTTAAAATAATAAATCAAACTTCAAGAATGCAATTGCCTTTTGGAATTGCTCAAATAGGAAGATGTTTTAGAAATGAAATTGCCCCGAGAGATTTTTTATTTAGGAGCAGAGAATTTCATATAGGTGAATTTGAATTTTTTATAAATCCTGATGAAAAAAAGTGTGAATTTCTCGATGAAAATCATCTTAATATTAAATTTAAATTTTTATCAAGTGAAAAACAAAAACAAAATTCAGAAGAACTTGAAGAAACAAGCATAAAAGAAATCCTTAAAAAAGATAAACTTGATGAATGGCATGCTTATTGGTTAGCAGAACAAATTATTTGGTTTAAAAATCTTGGACTTGAAGAGATTAAGATTAGAGAGCATATGAAAGAGGAATTAAGTCACTATAGTTCTGCAACTTTTGATATAGATTATGAATATCCTTTTGGTTCAAAAGAAATTGCAGGAAATGCAAATAGAGGACAATATGATTTGAAACAACATGAAAAAGAAAGCAAAGAAAGCATGGAAATTTTTGATGATAAAACTCATAAAAAAGTAATCCCCAGAGTAATAGAACCTACTTTTGGAATTGAAAGAATTTTTATGGCTCTTCTCACTAAGGCTTATTCTGATGATGGAAGAGGAAATATTGTTCTTAATCTCCCTCCTAAAATATCTCCAATAAAAGCAGCAGTTTTTCCTTTAGTTAAAAGAGAAGATTTTGAAAAAATTGCAGAAGAAATTATCAAGGATTTGCGAAAAGAATTTCATGTTTCTTATGATAAATCTGGAAGCATTGGAAGAAGATATGCAAGGAATGATGAAATTGGAACACCTTTTTGCATAACAATAGATGATGATTCACTTAAAGGAAAAGATGTTACAATAAGAGACAGAAATTCAAGAAAACAAAAAAGAATTAAACTAAAGGAATTAAAAGAGATTTTAAGGCAATTAATTAATCAGGAAAAAACTTTTGAAGAAATTTGAAAAATTAAATTTTTCTATATTTTATTGAATTTATCCAGAGTTTTAATTATTAAAACAGAGAAAAAACTTCCTGCAAAATCAATTATTACATCTTTAAAACTGCAGAATCTCCCCATCACAAAAATTTGATGAAATTCATCTAATATTGAATATATAAGCGATATTAAAAGAATTATAATAATTATTTTATTGCTTATTTTTTTATTGATTAATGTTAATGATAGAAAAAAAGTGAACATAAAAAAAACACTAAAATGATAAAGTGTTGCAATATTAAATGTTGTTCTTTCTCCAATTGGAGTAGATATACTTGAAAATAAGAAAATTTCTAAAGCAACTAATAAAGTCATAAACAAAAAAAATTTCCTCTTTTTATAATTAAACATGAATAATCTTTGATTTTATTGATTTAAAAGAATTATTGTGATATTTCTTAGTCCTCGCTTCGCTGTGGTGCCAGAGACTAGAATGTCTCTTAGTCCTCATTTCATTGCGGAGCCAGAGACTATGTCTCTGGCGAGAGTTTAACTCGCGACCCCTGCCTTTCTCGGTAAAAAACTATCCTCAAAACTCAAGACTGAAAACCTTCGGTTTTCGTCAATGAGTTTGAACAAGTTCAAACTCATGAGAGCAGTGCTCTAACGCTGAGCTACAGAGACAAAGTTAATAGAAATAAATCATTTAAAAGTTTAACTTTTATTAAAGAAGGAGATATTTATTCAAGTTCGAGTTTTATTTTTTCTTCTTGCCTTTTCATTCTTGAAATTAATCCTGCAATTCTATTTCTTAATCTTTTGCTTGGCATTGTGCTCCCAAGTATTGCTTTATTTTTTTCAAAATCTTTGTTAAAGCTTAAATCTTCTTTTGTAAGAATATTTGCTGTTTTTCTCATCATCTTGGATTTTATTTTTCCCATATTAACTCGTGTAAAATTTTGTTTTTAAAGGTTTTGATTATTAAAAGAAGATAATTTTTCATTTATAGTTCTTAGCACATGTTTGTCAACAATTACTATTTCATTTGTGCTTTTGACATGTCTATAATTTACAATTATTCCTTTTGCTTTAAATTTATATTTTTTACTTAATTTAATCTTTAAATCTTCTAATCCATTATTTTTCAAAGTGACTTCTTTAACTTTTCCTATATAATCTCCATCTTCTGAATAAACTTTTCTGTTTATTAAACCTCTAACACTATTTTTTGGATGTTTTTTATAACTATTTTCTATAAATTCTCTTAATCTTGAAAATATATTTCTTGATGTTCTCATATTCTTTTTATTTTTAATAATTCTTGGTTGTTTAGCTTTTGGATATTTAGGAATCTTCTTTGGTTTTTTTCTATTTTCATAAACTAAAATTAAAATTATTAATATCATTAAAATTAAAATTCCTAAACCAAGAGGTAATAAATAACTCTTTATGAAATCTTTTTGAGTATCAAATGTACTTTCTGTAACTTCAAAACTGGTTTCAGAGGATATCTTATTTTTTTCTTTATTATATGTGACTTCTGTTACAATATAATATCTTCCTTCTTCAATATTTCTTGGAATGAAAAATTCCTTAACTAATTGAATCTTAGTATAGATTATTGCTGTTTCTTTGCTACATTTAATTATTTCTTCATTTGAATTTTTAATGCAATAATTTATTGTAGCATCTTTAATTTCTTCTGTTCCTAAATTATATAATGTTAATTCCATTAAGACTTTCTTTCCAGGATTAACTTTCTTATATTCTTCAAGTATCCTTGTTGAAATATCAATTAAATATTCTGGAGGTGTTATTGTTTCACCTGTTATTGGGGAGGTTTTATTAATAACTCTTCCACCACCACCTCCACCTCCAGAAGTTGTTGCAGGAATTTCAGTAGGGGTTGTTGTAGTAAGTGTTACTGAATCAGATGCAGCAGAATTTGGTTGATCTGAATTTAGATATTCAGTAGAAGCTCTGACTATAAAAGAACCAGCAGCATGCGTGGAAGGTATATTTAATGAAACACTTTGTGAAACATTTTGTAAAGGTTGAGTCTCTTTGCTGAATGAAGTTTGAGGTTCTCCTCCCCCACTGCTTAAAACTATTGTTTTTGAATTATATTTTGAGGATTTTCTTACAACAGATTTTATAAAATTTGCAAGAACATTTGATTCATTGTTAATTAGCAATCCTTCCAAAGTATCTATTAATACAAACCCATGGCTTTGAGTAAATTGAGATAATTGTGTAATAGAAATATCTATTGTTGTGAGAGTTGATGAACTTGGGATAAAAATAACATTATCTATTCCTTCTGTTTCTGAACCTCCTACAGCATCTATAAAAAAGAATTTTTTTAAATTGTAATTTTTTTGTTCAAGACTTTTCTTGAGAGCAAGATAGGGTTTATTTAAACTAAGATAAATACAATTCCATTGTCTTTTATTAACTAAAAAGTTTATTAGAGAATCTATATTTTGCTGAAGATTTTCTGGCTTGAGAATTACAAGATAATTTTTTTCTCCATTTAAATTTCCTAAAATTGTTGTTGGATCTGAAATCATTTTAAAATTCCTCCAACTTTTTTCACAAGTTCTTTAATATCAAAAGGTTTTGTTAAATAATCTGCAACACCCTCTTTTATTAGTTCTTTTTTCTTTCATCTGAAATTTCCACTACACTTAGAAACATTATCTTTCCCTTGTATTCTGGCTTTCTCTTTATTATTTCTGTAAGAACATCCCATCCAGACATCTCGGGCATCATCACATCCAATATAATCAAATTAAATTTTTCTTTTTCTAGCATATTCAAAGCTGTTTTTCCATTAGCAGCCTCTGAGATAGTATGTTTTTCCTTTTCTAAAACCATCCTAATAGAAGTCCTTATGTCCTCTTCATCATCAACAATTAAAATTTTTCCACCCATTTTATTATATTATCAATAATTGGGAGTATTTTATAAGGTTTTCTGAGATTAAGCAAATCCAATATTTATTGTTTATTAAAAAGGTTTTTAAAATAGAAAGTTTTATGTTAATTATGAAAAAAGTTGTGACCATGTATCTTGCTGTTTTTATTATTGCTACTTTTCTAATTGTTGGAGTTTATTATATTGGAGATAAAATTACAGGATTTGCTATCATATCAGATTATACTGATGAATCAAGCTGTGTTTCTCATGGATATGTTTGGGAAAATTTTACAAATCAAAGTTGCACTGATGTTACTACTTGTGTAAATCAAACTATTAATTGTGAGCCTTGCTTGGCTTATGAAGATATAAATGGAACACAAGGAGATTGTATAACTTGGAGTTCTTGTATTAATGAAAGCTGTACTTCTGAGCAAAGTTGTGTCTCAGTTGTAACAGGTGGACAATGCACTGGAGATATTTGTGATGTTTCTCATTTGAATTTATGCTTAGATTCAGGGACATGTGTGTCTGCTGGAGGACATTGGTATAATGATGTTTGTAATAGTGCAGAATGTGCATCAGATGTTAATTGTGATTCTGAATATGGGTGTGTTAGTGGAGTTTGCACAGAAATAGAAGAAGTTGAAGAAGTTGTTGAGGAACCAATAGAAGAAGAGATTATAGAAGAGATAATAGAAACTCCTTTAGAAACAGAACCTGTAGAAGTGGTAGAACATACAAAATTAAGTTCAAGTGATATATCTTCTCAATCAATGTATGATGGCAATTCTCAAGAAATTAAATGGATTATAACAAATGCAGGAACACTTTCATTATATTCATGTAATATAAATTTTGGAGGAGATTATGTTTCTTGGATTTCTTACAATGGAAATAATGCTGATATAAATATTGGAGGACAAAAAGAATTTGCTTTTAATGTAGCTGTTCCAGAAGAGACAAAAGAAGGTTCTTATTCATTAACTGCATCTGTTGTATGTGCTCAAGTTAGTGAAACAAAAACATTTGCTATAAATGTTTTGAATGAAAAGCTAATGTTTGATATTGTTAATACAGAAAGAACAAGCAAAGGAAAGGTTAGAGTTGATTATTCTCTTGAAGAATTATCAGGTGAAAATCAAACAATTGATGTTTATTTTTCTCTTTTGAATTCTGCAGGACAAGAACTTTCAAATGCTTCAGTAATAAATAGAACAATTGATGCAAATTCAACAAATGAATTTAGAATATACATCCCTATAAATAAATCTTTAGAAGGAAATTTGACTTTATCTGCTAATTTTGATTCAGAAATTTATTCAAGTTCAATAAAAGAACCAATTACTCTTGGTGCTCCTGTTGGGGGATTTGCAATATTTGAAGGTATTGGAACAGGAAGTATAGTTATATTTGTTGTAGTTGTAGTATTCCTTATAATGCTCTTAATTGTTATAAGAAGAATAATGAGAAGAAAGTCAGATAATAATATTAGGAAGAAATAAATAATTTAATTGTTTTAATAATAATTATTTTTAATTGATTAATTCTCTATTTTTTCCATTTTTTCTAAATTTTGCACAGATTCTATTAAATTTGAGAGTTTTTTTGAAGGTTCACCCATACTTAATATTGTATATTTTAATTTTAGGTTTGAAGCTTTCTTATTTGCATTGATTATATCTGTATCTGATATTTTCTTTTTATTATATGCAACAAGAAGTTTTTCAGCTCCTTCAGATTTTATTCTTAATAATATTTCATTTTTATTGAAACTCTCTATGTTGAGTATTTCAATTGTCTCTTTTGAAAGAAATTCTTTTATTTTGTCAAAGAATTTATTATCTTTATTTTGTGTGTTCTTCTTTTTTGGAGTAGCTGGAGATTTTGTTTTTACAATGTGCTTTTCTTTCTTTTCTTTTGGAATTTTCTTTTTTTCTTTCACAATTTCCTCTAATTTAACTTCTTCAGGCACTGGCAAAGGAATTTCTTTTTCTTCTTCTTTCTTTTCAATTATAGGCAAGGTAATATATTCTTCTTTCTTTTCAAGTTTTTCATTATCTTTTCTTATTTCTTCTATGTCTTCTATTTTTATATCCTTGATTATTTTTTCACCTATTTCTCTTTCTCTTTTATCAAAAACTTTTGGTTTTGCTTGAATGTATTTGTGTTCTTCTATTGGTTTTATATCTAAGTTAAATTCTCCTTCTGATGCTGTTAAATATTTCCAAAAAGTTTCATTATTTTTTTTAAAAGGAATTGCAAAATCTTTTATTTCTCTTAAAGCAACCCTTATTGCAGGGCTTTGTTCAGAATCTTTAAGGAATCTTTTTTCTTGAATAAGAAGAAAAGCATCTTTTTCCTTGCTTTTGAGATAACCTGAAAATTTTTCTAGTTGAGATTCTTGTCCTCTAACATAATAAATTGGTGAATTTCCAACTCGCATATGGCTCATTTTTATTTTTTTGTCAGATGAGAGTTCAGATAAAAAAGCTGATGCAAAAAGCATACTTATTCCAGCCTCTTTAGCAATGTAAACAGGTAGAATTGGACCTCTTGCATTTAAAATTGAAAGTATTTTTTCTTTTGTATGAGAAGCATTTTGGATAGGCATTAATTTAGAAAAGTTTTTTGGATTATAAATATTTATGTTTGTATATATTTTAATATAATAATTAATAAAAAGAATATATCTCTCTTATAATTTATGGGTAAGATTTTAAATAATATAAGAAATATAGCTATGATTATTGGACTTATGCTTTCTTCAGCTAGTTTTATCATAATTGGAGGTGATAAGCAAAATC
>Ga0074195_1004612_pt1 | contig 11168 bp, 6 predicted proteins | sample EPASupsiteHSE623_FD_64525 | JGI IMG/M metagenome (GOLD analysis project Ga0074195, IMG submission 64525) | Bioremediated contaminated groundwater from EPA Superfund site, New Mexico - Sample HSE6-23 | ecosystem: Environmental > Aquatic > Deep subsurface > Groundwater > Contaminated ...
TTCGACACGCTGTATGCCGAAGGCCAACGCCGCTACGTCGAATCGCTATCGGCCTATGCGCGCCAGTTCCTGCAATTGATGGAAAAGCCGGACGTCGACCTGATCGAGGGCTTGTCGCCCGCCATTTCCATCGAGCAAAAAGCCACCAGCCATAACCCGCGTTCGACCGTCGGCACCGTCACCGAAATCCACGACTATCTGCGCCTGCTGTTCGCCCGCGCCGGCACCCCGCATTGCCCAGAACACGGCCAGCCGCTGGAGGCGCAGAGCGTCTCGCAAATGGTCGACCATGTGCTGGCGCTGCCGGAAGACACCAAGCTGATGATCCTCGCGCCGGTCGTCGCCAACCGCAAGGGTGAGCAGCTCGACCTGTTTGCCGAATTGCGTGCGCAAGGCTTCGTCCGCCTGCGCATTGACGGCAAAATCCACGAAATGGAGGCGCTACCCAAGCTCGCCAAGACACAGAAGCACTCGGTCGACGTCGTCGTGGATCGCCTCAAGGTGCGTCCCGATATGCGCCAGCGTCTGGCGGAATCCTTCGAAACGGCGCTGACTCACGCCGAGGGCCGCGCCATTGCGCTGGAAATGGACGCTGACCGAGAACATATGTTCTCCGCCAAATTCGCCTGTCCGATCTGCTCCTACGCCTTGCAGGAGCTGGAACCGCGCCTGTTCTCGTTCAACAACCCGATGGGCGCCTGCCCCAAGTGCGAAGGCCTGGGCGTCATCCAGTATTTCGACCCGGCACGCATCGTCGCCTATCCGCACCTGTCGCTGGCGAGCGGCTGCATCCGCAGTTGGGACCGGCGCAACCCGTTCACTTTCCAGATGCTGGAGAGCTTGGCCGCGCATTATGGCTTCGATGTCGAAACGCCTTTTGAGGAGTTACCCGAGGCCATCCGCCAAGTCGTGCTCTACGGCTCCGGCCGTGAGCAAATTCGCTTCAAGTATCTCTCCGATAAGGGTACGCGCTACGACCGCAGCGATACCTTCGAGGGCATCATCCACAATCTCGAACGCCGCTACCGCGAAACCGACTCGCAGATGGTGCGCGAGGAACTGTCCAAGTACCTCAACAACAAGCCCTGTCCAGAATGCGACGGCACGCGGCTGCGGCGCGAGGCGCGGCATGTCTTCATCGACAACAAGACATTACCGCAAATCAGCGGCCTTGCGCTGGGACAATGCCGCAGCTTCTTCGAGGGGCTGCACCTGACCGACCACCGCGCCCAGGTGGCGGAGAAAATCCTCAAGGAAATCACCAGCCGCCTGTCCTTCCTCATCAACGTCGGCCTCGATTACCTCTCGCTCGACCGTTCCGCCGAAACCCTCTCCGGCGGGGAGGCGCAGCGCATCCGCCTGGCCAGCCAGATCGGCTCCGGCCTCACCGGCGTCATGTATGTCCTCGACGAGCCGTCCATCGGCCTGCACCAGCGCGATAACGCCCGTCTGCTGGGAACGCTGGCCTACCTGCGCGACCTCGGCAACACCGTGATCGTGGTCGAGCACGACCAGGAAGCCATCGAAACCGCCGACCACGTCGTCGACCTCGGCCCCGGCGCGGGCGAACATGGCGGACGAATCGTAGCCGAAGGCACGCCCGCAGAGATCATCGCGCATGCCGAATCCCTGACCGGCGCATTTCTGTCGGGACGCCGCAGCATCGCCATCCCGAAAAAGCGCACACCACCCAACCCGGAGCGCCAGCTAAAGATCGACGGCGCCTGCGGCAACAATCTCAAGAATATCGCGCTGGAATTGCCGGTCGGGCTGCTCACCTGCATCACCGGCGTTTCCGGCTCGGGCAAATCGACGCTCATCAACGACACCCTCTACGCCGCCGCCGCGCGACATCTCTACGGCTCGGCCACGGAGCCGGCACCCCACGCCGAAATCCTCGGCCTCGAATTCTTCGACAAGGTCATCAACGTCGACCAAAGCCCGATTGGCCGCACGCCGCGCTCCAACCCGGCCACCTATACCGGTCTGCTGACGCCGATCCGCGAACTGTTCGCGGGCGTGCCGGCTTCGCGCGAGCGCGGCTACGGGCCGGGACGCTTCTCCTTCAACGTCAAGGGCGGCCGCTGCGAAGCCTGCCAGGGTGACGGCATGATTAAGGTCGAGATGCACTTCCTGCCCGACATTTTCGTCCCCTGCGATGTCTGCCACGGCAAGCGCTATAACCGCGAGACGCTCGATATCCGCTACAAGGGCAAGACAATTCACGAAATTCTCAGCATGACCGTCGAGCAGGCGCGCGAGTTCTTCGACGCCATCCCGGTGGTGGCGAGGAAGCTGCAAACGCTGGTGGATGTCGGCCTCTCCTATATCTCCCTCGGCCAGAGCGCCACCACGCTTTCCGGCGGCGAGGCGCAGCGCGTCAAGCTGGCGCTGGAACTATCCAAGCGCGATACCGGCCGCACCCTCTACATCCTCGACGAACCGACCACCGGTCTGCACTTCGCCGACATCGAAATGCTGCTCAAGGTGCTGCACCGCCTGCGCGACCACGGCAACACCATCGTCGTCATCGAGCACAACCTGGACGTGATCAAAACGGCGGACTGGCTGATCGACCTCGGCCCCGAAGGGGGAGATGGCGGCGGCAGGATCATCGCCAGCGGCACGCCAGAGCGGGTGGCTACGGTTCGCAAGAGCCATACCGGGCGGTATTTGGCGAAGGTGCTGGAATGACTATCTATGCCTTGGGAGTAAACACAGGGCGATTACAGTGCCTGAAACCTCCCCCTCTCCCCGCTCACGGGGCGAGGGGGCCAATTTTGCACGTTCATGCAATCGCCTTGGGAATAAGTACGATTACATCTGTACCCAAGGTTGTGTCCATCTATAATCCGGGCTTCCCTAGAAGCGTAGCCGTGCCTTGACCAGTTTCCATTCCGGCAAAAACCCGAACATCTCCAAATGAAGCCTGCTTGTTCCGCCGACCCCAGTGCGCAGCCACGCATCAGACATGTGTGGATAACCGCCGCACGGCCGCGAACCCTGATGTTGGCTTTTGCTCCCGTGCTTGCCGGCACGGCGCTGGCATGGGCCGAAGGCGCCGCGATGTCAAACTGGGGAGCTGCGGTTGGAGCGCTTCTGGCGGCGCTCTTGATCCAGATCGGCGCCAACTTCCACAATGACGTGGCCGATTTCGAGCGCGGCAACGACCGGGGTGACCGGTTGGGGCCCTTGCGCGTCACGGCCGCCGGAAGGGCGAGTCCGGCGCAAGTCCGAGGCGCCGCCCTCTGCGCCTACGGGCTGGCCCTGTTGCTGGGCATCTATCTCGTCTTTATCGGCGGATGGCCGGTTTTCGCCATTGGCTGCGCTTCGCTGATAGCCGCCTGGGCCTACTCCGGCGGCAAATATCCGATTTCCCATACGCCTTTTGGCGAATTGTTCGTCTGGCTCTTCTTCGGGCTGATTGCGGTCGTCGGCAGTTACTGGTTGCAGGCGGGCAGCATCTCGCCGGCGGGATTCGTTGCCGGCGCAATGATCGGACTCCCTGCAGCCGCCGTGCTGCTGGTTAACAATCTGCGCGACCTCGAATCCGATGCGCGCGCCGGACGGCGCACGCTGGCGGCTGTGCTGGGCGATGCTGGAGCGCGGCGCTGTTATGCTGTTTTGATGCTGCTGCCCTATGCCGGCACGCCGGCGCTGGCAAGCATGGCCGGCAAGGGCGCCTGGATTGCGCTGTTAATGCTTCCCGCAAGCAGCGTCATGGCATTGCGGCTGCAAGACGGCATCGCGGGGATGGCGCTCAACCCGTTCCTTGCGCGCACGGCGCAATGCGCATTCGGCTTCGCTGCTCTGCTCGCGTTGGGATTGCTGATCTGATGTATCTTGTCTTGCCTAAAAACAGTCACTCGAAAGAAGCGCCTGCCGGATGGAACGCGCTTCCCCCATCGGCTGCCGAGACGATATTGCAGCGGCTTCATGCCGAGGAAACGACGCTCATGGAACGACTTTCGGCAACCGCGCCCGACCGTTTGTTCAGCGTCTCCTTCAGACTCCCTGAAACGCTGGCAAAGCCTGGGCTTTTCACCGGCGCCGACAGCCGCTGGCTTGCGCCCCATCGCGAAATGGCCTGGCATGCCTTCGGCGTTGCTGAAACGTATGCGGAGGACGCGGTGGAACGTTTTCGCCGCGCCTGCGCAAGTTGGCATTTCCAGGGCGATGCGGATTTTCCGCCGCTGGCTTTCTTCACGCTGCCGCCAGCCACTCAGCCGGCAAAGCCCAGGCTGTGGATTCCCCGGATTCTGGCGCATCAAAGCGCTACGGGGTTTGGGATCACCCTGAGCGCAAGGCGCGGCAGGCCTGCACCGCAAGCCGTTATCGAGCAATGGAGGCGCGAAATCGCGCAGTTCTTTGCGCCTTGCTCCAGTACCGGCGACGGATCCGATTTCATCGCCTGCTCAATCACCCCGGCCCCGGAAATATGGCATGAGCGGGTGACGGCGGCGCGTCAAGCGATTGATTCCGGCATTATCGCCAAGGCGGTTCTGGCTCGGCGGCTCGCCGTCCGCTTGTCGCAACCGGCGAACCATGACCGGCTCACGCGCCGCCTGTGCCATAGGTATCCGGAATGCCACGTCTTCTCCCTGCCGCACGAAGCTGGCCACATCGTCGCGGCCAGCCCGGAACGGCTGGCGATCAAGCGCGGCAGGCAGCTCATCAGCCACGCCCTTGCCGGAACCGGCAAGCGTCATGGCGACGCGCGGCAGGATAACCGTTCCGCCTGCGAACTGCATTCCTCGCCGAAGGAAAGACGCGAGCACGCCCTGGTCGTGGATACCCTCAGGAAACGCATGCTGGAAATCTGTTCATCGGTCGAGCACGCCCCGGAACCGTCGATCCTGCCCTTGCGTTTTGTGCTGCACCTGTGGACCGAGCTGAGCGGGCAACTGCAAGAAGGCGTAGGACTGCTCGACGTTGTTACCCGGCTGCATCCGACGCCGGCGGTGCTGGGGATTCCAGGCGAAGCCGCCACGGCCCTGCTCGCCGAATTGGGCGAAAACCGCGACGGCCTGTATACCGGCGTCGCCGGATGGATCGACCGCAACGGCGACGGCGACGCGCTCGTCGTCTTACGCTCGGCCTACCTTGAACGAAACAACGCCGTCCTGTGGGCCGGCGCAGGCATCATGGCCGAATCCGACCCCGCCGCCGAACTCGCCGAAACGGAATTGAAACTGGCCACGATGCTGGAAGTCCTGGGCGCTTCGACATGAACGATACCGCGACAAATAATTTTCTCTGGGCATGGCGCCTGATCGACGGACTGGCGGCAGCCGGCGTCGGCCGTGTCGTCATCTCGCCCGGCTCGCGCTCGACGCCGCTAGCGCTGGCGGCCTTGCGCCATCCGGCCATGACGTCGAAGGTGGTTGTCGACGAGCGCTCCGCCGCTTTTGTCGCCCTGGGCATGGCAAAAGCCGAGGCAAAGCCGGCGATGCTGATCGCCACTTCGGGATCGGCGGTCGCCAACTGGTTTCCCGCCGTGGTCGAAGCGGATATGGGCCGGACGCCGCTATTGTTGCTTTCGGCGGACCGGCCTGCCGAACTTCAGGATTGCGGCGCCAACCAGACCATGAATCAGATCGGCTTGTTCGGCGACCATGTGCGCGCCTTCCACCAACTGCCGCCGGCCGAAAGCGAAAGCAGCTGGCTGGCCGGGCTGGCGGATCGCGCGGTCGCGGCAAGCCTCGGCCCCCTGCCTGGCCCTGTGCATCTGAACATTCCCCTGCGCGAGCCGCTGACGCCTGTCCGCCTGCCCGAACTTCCTGCGGCAGGCCGGGCCCGGCGGCGCTTGTCCGCTACCTTGCAGGCCGATCCGGAAAGCGTGGCGCTGCTGGAAAAGCTGATGGCCGCCGGTTCCGGCGCCATCGTGTGCGGCCCGGATGACTTGGGCGACGCCGCGCGCGCCGCCATCGCCCGATCGGCGCGACGGCTGGGGATACCGGTATTTGCCGATTTTCTCTCCTCGCTGCGCTGTGGCATCCCGGAAACCCCGGCAATACTGGCCCACCCCGATCAGGTCGCGCGCCACGCCCCCGCCGCCGACTGGGTGCTGCGGCTGGGCGGCGCGCCGATTACCTCTGGCGTCAATGACTGGCTGGAACGTTGCCGCGGACGTCCCCAGATGGTCGTTGCCGCCCACCCGCGGCTGGCCGACCCGGAAGCGCTGGCAACCCATGTTCTCCAGGCCGACCCGGCCAGCCTGCTGGAACGCCTAGCCGGCGCGGCGGCGCCCGACCACTGGCTGGAACGCTTTCTCGGCCTCGATCGGGCAGCGTCCGCCGCCGCCGCATCCACCTGCGCCGACGATCGCGCCTTCGAGGGTTCGCTGCTGCGTGCGCTGCTCTCCTCCCTGCCGGCGGAAACCCCCATATTCCTGGCCAATTCCCTGACCGTCCGCGCCGCCGACTGGTTTGCCGGGCGTACTCCGCAAAGCTTGCGCCTCTTTGGCAATCGGGGCGTCAGCGGCATCGACGGCAACCTGTCCACGGCCTGCGGCATCGCCGCCGCGCTGGGCCACGCGGTCGCCATCGTCGGCGACCTGGCCTTCCTGCACGACCTGAATACCCTGGCGGCGGGCCGCGATTGCCGGGTCACGGTCGTTCTCGTCGATAACGGCGGCGGCGGCATTTTCGATCATCTTGCCCAGGCGAGCCTTCCCGAATTCGAACGGGGCTGGCTGACCCCCCAATTCTTCGATCCCGTGCCGGCCGCCCAAGCCTTCGGCCTGTCCTGCATCCGCGCCGAGGGCGTAAGGGAGACCGTCGCCGCGGTTCGCGCCGTGCTGGGCGCACCCAGAATGCATATCATTCACGTTCCGGTGGATCGCGCCTTTAGCCTTGCGCGCATCCGGGAATTCCATTCGGCCAACGTGCATGAATGTCTGACACCCCAGTTAATAAAAGCTGCAGTATGCCCCCCTCTCCCCCAACCCCTCTCCCCGGAGGGGCGAGGGGAGCTTCGAGAATCGCTACGCGACTTTCACATTAACAAGGAGCTTCAATGACTGCGTCTCTGTGCAATTGGCAGCCGGTTTCCGGCGCCGGCTTCGAGGATATCCTCTTTCATCGCTGCGACGGCATCGCCCGCATCGCCATCAACCGTCCCGAGGCACGCAACGCCTTCCGGCCCGAAACCATCCTTGAATTGCAGGATGCTTTTTCACGCGCACACCGCGATTCGGACATCGGCGTCATCATCCTTACCGGGACGGGGCCGGACGCCTTCTGCTCCGGCGGCGATCAGAAGGTGCGCGGAAATGACGGCGGCTATCGCGATGCGGCCACCGGCACGCCCCATCTGAACGTGCTCGACCTGCAAATGCAAATTCGCCGGTTGCCCAAGCCGGTTGTGGCGATGGTCGCCGGCTATGCCATCGGCGGCGGGCATGTGCTGCATCTCGTCTGCGACCTGACCATTGCCGCCGAAAACGCCCGTTTCGGACAGACCGGGCCGCGCGTCGGCAGCTTCGACGCCGGTCTGGGCGCCGGCCTGATGGCGCGCACCATCGGCATGAAACGCGCCAAGGAAATCTGGCTGCTCTGCCGCCAATACGATGCGCAAACCGCGCTGGCGTGGGGTCTGGTCAATGCGGTCGTGCCGCTGGAACGGCTGGAGGCAGAGACGGTCGCTTGGTGCCGCGAGATGCTGCGGCTTTCGCCGACGGCGCTGCGCATGGTCAAGGCGGGATTCAACGCCGACACCGACGGCCTGGCAGGCATCCAGGAACTCGCCGGCCAGGCCACTGGGCTGTTCTACATGACCGCGGAAGGCCAGGAGGGCCGCAACGCATGGCTGGAGAAGCGGCCGCCGGATTTCAGGAAATATCGCCGCCGCCCTTGATGTTGGCAGGACTCGATGCAAATAACACAAGCCCGCTTGATTCCCTACCGCCTACCGCTCAAGCGTCCCTGGGTCGCCGCAGCGACGGTGCTTCACGAACGGTGCGGCATGCTGATTGCGCTGACGTCGGCCGACGGAATCACCGGCTGGGGCGATTGCGCGCCGCTGCCAAGCTCGGCGGAAACCGTCCAGGCGCGTATTTTCGAAGCGCTGGCGGCGCTGTCGCAGTACCTGCCCGGAAAGGATGCCGGACAGGCGCTTGAAGAAAGCCGCTCGCTCGCCTTCCCCGAACTGCGCTGGACACTGGAAACCGCGTTGTGCGATGCCGCCGCGCGGCGGCAGGGAATTTCCCTGGCGGAGCATCTGGGGGGCATCGGGGTCAAGGCAATTCAGGTTAACGCCGCGCTGGGAGCGCTCAGCGACGGCTCGGCCGAAGAGGCCGCCGTCGCATTGGCGCAAGGTTACCGCTACGCCAAGATCAAGGTCGGCATCAATAGCGTAGATAATGAATTAGCCGGCTTGCGCGCCGTGCACAAAGCCACCGGCGGTCGTCTGCGCCTACGCCTGGACGCCAATCGCGCCTTCGCCGATGCCGATGCCTGGCGTTTCCTCGATGGCGTGGCCAGTCTCGCCGTCGAAGCGGTCGAGGAACCCCTGTCGCAGCCGACACTCGAACGTCTGGCTACCTTGCAAGCGGCATCCCCCTTCGCCATCGCCGTCGACGAATCGCTCTCCGAACTGGGCGCCGCGGCGCTGATGAATGCCCAGGCGGTACGCCGCCTGGTCGTCAAGCCGGCGCGCATCGGCGGCATCGCCGCCACGCGCCGGTTGATCGGGCAGGCGCATGCGGCGGGAATCGAGGTCGTGCTCACTTCCGTGGTCGATTCGGCCGTGGGCGTGACGGCAGCGGCGCACCTGGCCGCCGCCTTGGCGCCCGAACTGGCCCACGGCCTCGCCACGTCGGCCTGGCTGGCCGCCGATGTGGCGCAGCCGCTCCCGCTCGTCGGCGGGAAACTGCTGCTAGGCGATTCGCCCGGTCTCGGCCTGACCCTGCATCGCGAGTTTGCGTAAGGCAAGCCGATCCGCCTTGCCATTCGCTAACGACGGCAAGGCGGCCACGCGCACGGCCAAGCGCGGACGCAAGGCACCGGCGACATGGGCGTAGCACCAGGCGAGCAGCGATTCGGCCGTCCGGTCGCCACTGAAAATGGCCGTTACCACTTCGCCCCAGACCGCATCCGGCCTGCCGGCCACGGCTACGGCGTTCACCCCCGGACAGCGCGCCAGTTCGTTCTCAACCAGCAGCGGGTGGATTTTCTTGCCGCCGCTGACGATGATCTCGTCGGCGCGGCCAAGCACGACGAGTTCTCCTTCGGCCGTGATCTCGGCAAGATCGCCGCTGACGAACCAGCCGTCTTCGAGACCGTCGCCCGGAGTCAAGGCAGGATTGGCATAGCCGGCCATGACCATCGGCCCGCGGATTTTCAGCCTGCCGTCCGGATTCAACGCAAGCTCGACGCCGGGCAGGGGTTCCCCCATCCGCCCCGGTCGCCAGGGGAGCGCCAGCTTGGACAAGGTGGCGACCTGGGATGCCGTTTCGCTCATGCCGTAGGTCGGCTGGATCGGCCAGCCCCGGCGGACGGCGCGTGCGGCCAATTCCCCGGAAAGGGGAGCGCCGCCGACCAGCAGATGACGCAAGCCGGGGGGCGCCGCAGCGGATATTTCGAGCAATTGCGCCAACATGGATGGCGTCAGCGACAGGTGGGTGATGCTGCCCACCGCCAGCGCATGCCGGACCCGATCCGCATCGAACCCTTGATGGAGCACGGCTTCGGCCCCGGCCAAGGCGCAACGGAACAGGATCGAGTAGCCGCCGATATGGAACAGCGGCAGGCAGGCCAGCCAGCGGTCGCCAACGCCCAGCGGCGTGCAGGCGGCCGAAGCCGTCGCGGCGGCATGCAGGTTGCGCGCCGAAAGCATGACGGCCTTCGGCTGGCCCAAACTACCACTGGTCGCCACCATGATGGCGATGCTTTCGGGCGCGTAGCATGAAGGGGGGATCGCGCCGGAGGCATTGACGGCCAGGATTTCCGAGGAAGAGAGAACGCGACGTCCGGCATATTCCCGCTCACCGACAACGATGCTGGCGCCTGTCTGTCCGAGTAATTCATCAATGATGCCATCGGGAAGCGCCGGATCGAGCAAGACGAGCGGCATCCCAAGCGCAGGCGCAGCATAGGCTAGCGCGCAAAGCACGGGCGATGCGTCAGTCAATGCAGCCACCGGTCGGCCGCTGACGGCGCCGGCTTGTTGCAGGAGCGTGACAACGGGTTCAGTCCTGGCCGCAATCTCGCTCGATGTTGCTCGAATCATCCTGGCTAAGTGTCGAGAGTTAATGATAACTAAACAACCACCGGCTAAAGCCGGTGGCTCTAACCTTGTGATGGACAATAAATCCCGGTGAAAAAGCCCTGCCTGTATAAGACAAATAGCATGGCGACGACATTGGCATTGGTCATATATCAACGAGCAGGGACGGCCAACTCCAAACGATCTATAGATAAGTATACTCCGAGGCTGATCAGGCACACGACCTGTTGGCAGTACGGTTCCGCCCGTAGAACCCGCGCCACACACCGAAATCCTCGGCCTTGAATTCTTCGACAAAGTCATCAACGTCGACCAAAGCCCGATCGGACGCACGCCGCGCTCTAACCCGGCCACCTACACCGGCTTGCTAACGCCGATCCGCGAACTGTTCGCTGGCGTGCCGACCTCACGCGAACGCGGCTACGGCCCGGGGCGCTTCTCCTTCAACGTCAAGGGCGGGCGTTGCGAAGCCTGTCAGGGCGACGGCATGATCAAGGTTGAGATGCACTTCCTGCCCGACATTTTCGTCCCCTGCGATGTCTGCCACGGCAAGCGCTACAACCGCGAGACGCTCGACATCCGCTACAAGGGCAAGACCATCCACGAGATACTCAGCATGACGGTCGAGCAGGCGCGCGAGTTCTTCGACGCGATTCCCGTAGTGGCAAGGAAACTGCAAACGCTGGTAGATGTCGGCCTTTCCTATATTTCCCTCGGCCAGAGCGCCACCACGCTCTCCGGCGGCGAGGCGCAACGCGTCAAGCTGGCGCTGGAACTCTCCAAGCGCGACACCGGCCGCACCCTCTACATCCTCGACGAGCCGACCACCGGCCTGCACTTCGCCGACATCGAAATGCTGCTCAAGGTGCTGCACCGCCTGCGCGACCACGGCAACACCATCGTCGTCATCGAGCACAACCTGGACGTGATCAAAACGGCGG
>Ga0074195_1004614_pt1 | contig 11165 bp, 7 predicted proteins | sample EPASupsiteHSE623_FD_64525 | JGI IMG/M metagenome (GOLD analysis project Ga0074195, IMG submission 64525) | Bioremediated contaminated groundwater from EPA Superfund site, New Mexico - Sample HSE6-23 | ecosystem: Environmental > Aquatic > Deep subsurface > Groundwater > Contaminated ...
CCGAATCAATGATTTTGTTTTTATTAATAGTGACACCATTGATGTGGGGCGCGCAGTGTTTCAAGGGCAACACGGCGGTTGGGCCGGGTGAATATCTTGCGTACGATGTGTCGTACCAGGTGGGCCCGGTTTGGACGAACATTGCTTTGGTCACCTTTTCGACTGTGAAGGAGATGCAGGGGACCAAAGAGGTGCTGCACATGAAGCTGAACGGGAAAACCTATCCAACCTACGATCACCTTTTCAAGGTCAGGGATTCATACGAATCGTGGGTCGCGTTACAAACATGGCAGCCGGTGAGGTTCCAGCGTTATACCGTTCACGATGACAACACCGTATTGCTTACCCAGTACTTTTATCCGGCCCAGTCCATGTTTTATTACAACTACAAATTGAATAACGAACCGGTTGACAAATCGCAGGGAAAGATTGGTCAGTGCATGAACGACATGGTTTCGTCCCTATACTATCCCCGCACCCTGGAAATTGAAAACCTGAGACCCGGAACGCCCATCCCGATCTCAGTGCTATATAACAACGAACCTACCGCGCTGAAGCTGGTGGCGCAGGGTAAAGGGATCATTGAAGCGCGCGACGGGAAGAGGTATCATTGCAGCAAATTCGTGGTTAAGATGAACAGCACCGTAAGCATGTTCAAGGAGAATTCGGATATGGTTGTATGGTTCACCGCCGATAAAAACAAAGTTCCCGTGTATGTTGAGGCCCAGCTGAAGGTGGGTACCGTGAAGATCTACCTGAAAGAGTCGAAAGGATTACGGAATCCGATGACAGCGTGGCTGAACAAGCCGTGATGAAAAAGCGGGACACGGGACGCGGGACACGGGACTGTCAAACGGAAAAATCGTAAATCGTAAATCGTAAATTGAAATGGCTTCGCCCTTTCACTCACACTGAAAACGACATGATTTTCTTTTGCCGGATGGTTCAGACCAGAGCTAAATAGGGGTACTGTGCATGCAAATGTACGTTTTAAATTGAAAAACCAGAAAAAATCGTCCTGTTTTTCCAGCATCTCCGGTCAACCGGTAACCATTTATTATACTGCATCTTAGCGGGATTGCTACATGCTCAAACACCCGGTGTAAAATATGGTAGCAGGCACTAAGCACAGGGCATAGGGATGGAGCTCAACGTTAGGGACGGTATCCTAGAAATGGGGTTTTGCATTATCGATCGGAATCTTTCCGGCACCGAGCGAATTGTCTTTTGCCAGCAGAAAGTCATCGGTGAGGCGTTTAAGTTTTTCTTTGAATGCCGGAAGGTCGACCGGGTCTTTCAGCCATTGTTTTCCTTTAAATAATTCAACGGGAAACGCAGCTATCCTCATAAGTAAATCAGTTTCAGCAATTATAGCCTTTTGCATGGCGTAAACAAATACATCCCCCCAATTGAAACTGAAATTTAATGCAATACTGACAAGGTCAAATACATCTTTTGGCTCATCACGGCTTACGATTGCAGTAAGTTTATTGGCCAAAATGTTTCCAACCGTGTCAACTGGAATTGTCCCGGTATAAATCGGAGAGCCCCAACGCTCGGCAACATCATTAACCATTTCAATTTTCAAATCCTCTTCTCCGGGTACCCAGATGCGAATATAATCAGAGGATAGGATCACCTTGTCATCGGAGGTTTTGAACTGTATCCTGAGCAGGCTGCGTATTTTATTTGCTGCCTGATAAAGCTTCTAAAACTTTATCCTGTAATTTGTAAAGTTCGTTGTAATTCTTTGCGTATGAAAGCATAGCGTTCAGATAACGATTTAAACCGCAGGGAACTGATCACATTATCTGTCAACAGTTCAAGGATTCTCTCAGGAGGAAGAATACGCAGTATGGTAAACCAGCGGTACGATTCCAGCACTTTACGAAATAACGTTTCCGCGGTGTAATGACCTGCTTTTTCGCGTTTGCCCTCCAGCACTTCGAGACAATGTTCGGGTGCGATGTTGTAATCCCACATCAGTGAGCGCATGAGTTTAAGACGTTCTTCGGTGGAGGCAACCATTTTACTTTGGATTATGAAAATTATGTCAGTTCGTTTACCTGTTCATCATACAAATGTAATTATTTTATCGATTTTATCCGCGTTTCGAGTTCTGCGTTTTTCGTCCCGCCCGCTAATATAAAAATCCAAACATCCACAAAGGAATCTTGTTATCATATCCAAACTCAATGTCATCGGCAGCCAGGTAGCTGTGCTCAATTCCACGGATCTGCTTACCGCCCTTTTGTTTCCCTCCAATTTCGAACAAATATTTTCCGTCGACCAGGAAATCACCTTTTTCGGGAAAAGTGAGCTGATGTCCATAGCCTGCCTGGTTGGCGAAAAAGGTCTCCCTGACACTGCCGCTATTGGGATTACCATAGGTGAATGTAATTGCCAGGTTGCTGTTTTCAAGAAAAATTTTTTCCGGCTTTTGAAGTTTGCTTATGCCATGCGCATCCCTATAGAGATTTCGTGTAATCCCGGCTTCCTGCATATAATTCAGATAGGTGATCAGGGTTGTACGGTTAATGCCAATTCTTTCGCTCAGTTTGCTGACATTGGGAATAAACGGAGCTGATTGTGCAATGATGAGCAACAGTTGTTTCAGCCGGTTCGTATAGGCCACATCCACCCCTCTCAACAAGGGAAGTTCAAGTTCGATGATCATGTTGACAACCTCGCCTATCCGGATATGATAAAGCTGATCATTCTCCCGGAAAAATGGATAATAGCCCCCGGAGAGATAATTCGCAAAATGCTGCAGGGGTTTGACTTTACTATTAATCTCACCGGATATTTCAGCGGTTCGGAATAAAATATCCTCCAGTGAACAGGCAGGGATGCTTAAAGAATTCGTTATCCCAAGATATTCCCTGTATGAAAGACCCTGCATTTTATAGCTCACAGCCCTCCTGCTCAGGTCAGCCCGGGCATTGATTATTTCGAGCAGGGATGATCCTGTGAATACCACCTTTAATTCAGGCAGGTCATCATAAATGTTTTTTATTTCCTGCGACCAGTTGGGATATTTGTGTACCTCATCCAAAAAAAGGTGGGTGCCACCCTGTCTGGCAAATTGACCGGCAAAGTCAATCAGGTTATTATCCGAAAAGAAAAGATCATCGAGGCTCACATAAAGCACCAATGGATCCCGGGGAAAAAACTTCCTGATATATTGCAGCATCAGCGTGGTCTTCCCCACCCCCCTTGCGCCCCTGATCCCGATCAGCCTCGCGTTCCAATCGATGCTGTCCATGGCGCTCCGGATAAATTCAAGCGAAGTATTTGCTACTTTTTTGCGATGTTTCTCTTTAAGTGCATCCATTATTGCTTAGTCTTATATGCAATTATAGCATTTTATTACTTAATGTTATATGCAAATATAGAATATTTTTGCTTATTACACTATGCATATTTATACTTTTGGAATAAAATTCTTTTTGGAGCCCACAAATTTGTCCCGTGTCCCGTGTCCCGCGTCCCGATTTCCGTTACGCTTTCGTCACGCGCTTGATAATCAGCTTATCAATCCTGTTCCCATCCAGATCCACGATTTCGAACTCATAGTCCTTCCATATGAATTTTTCGCCGGGGTTGGGGATATGGCGGAGGATGTGCATGGCGAGGCCGGCCAGGGTGTCGAACTTCACTTTGTTCTTGTCGAATCCCTGGATGTTGAATTCATAGGCAAATTCGTAGAACGACATCTGTCCGTCGGCCAGCCAGCTGCCGTCGTCGCGCGGGGTGATGCGGGGTTCGTCGGGGTTGGGCTCGTTGAAATCGCCCACCAGCGCCTCGAGGATGTCGTTGAGGGTGACCAGGCCCACCGTGGATCCGTATTCGTCGACCACCAGGCCGTAATGGATCTTGTTCATCTTGAAGATCTCCAGGGTTTCGTAGGCGGTGAGGGTCTCGAGCACAAACTGGGCGGGTTTGATCCGGTTCTTGATATCGAAATCATCGGCACAGATATTTTCCAGGAAGAGATCCTTGATGTGGATCACCCCAAGCACATTGTCGAGGTCATCATCACAAATAGGATACACCGAATGCAGCTCCTCGCGTATCGTATTTCGAATCATATCGTTAGGATCGTGAATGTCGATCCACACCAGGTCGGAATGGTGGGTCATGAGCGACGATATCTTCCGGTCGCCCAGGTGGAACACCCGCTCCACGATATCCTGCTCGATCTCCTGCACTTCGCCATCTTCGGCTCCCTCCTGTACCATGGCCTTGATCTCCTCTTCGGTCACCTTCGAATCGGCCGAGGGCTTGATGCGCAGCAGCCTGAGGATCCCGTCGCTGGACCGGGACAGTAAAAAAGTGAACGGGTAGGTGATGTAGGTAATGGCGAGCAGCGGCCGTATCAGGGCTTTGGAGATGCCTTCGGGGTTGATCAGCCCGATGCGTTTGGGCACCAGTTCGCCGATCACCATCGAGAAAAAGGTGACCAGGATGACCACGATGGTGATGGCCACGGTATGGCTGAAGGCAGGGCTGATCCCGATGCTTATCACCAGGGCCTCCATGCTGCGCGCGATCTCATCACCGGAATAAATACCATAAAGGATGCCGATGAGGGTGATGCCGATTTGTACCGTCGACAGGATCCGTGACGGGGCATTGGCATTGTCGAGCGCCAGCTTTGCCGCATGATCGCCCCGCTGCGCATCGAGATCCAGCTTCGACTTGCGTGCCGAAACCAGCGCGATCTCAGCCATCACGAAGATGCCGTTGATAACGAAAAGAATTAACAGAATGATGATTGCCGATAGCATATGGTATACAAAGTTACGATATTTTAATTATACAGCATCCTGGCCGATGACTTTCAATTGCGCTCAGTACCAAGCGGGATTCCAAATGATTCCCGATCTTTTCCATTTTTCATAGGCAATGATGAGCCATTTTTTCCATTTTTCATAGGCAATGGTTCCATTTTTATTCATTTTTGAATAATTCATTTTTGAATAATGAGTCCACAAAGAACAGTTAAAAGCTGAATATTTGGAACACGGAGCGGAACATTTGGAACACGGAGCGAAGTCGAAGTGTATTTATTAACAAGTGATAGGCGATTTTTAGCATGGAGAAACTGAATGCTTTGAAAAAACTCATGTACCTTTGTATGTTACTGCATCCTTCGGCTTCGCTCAGGATCCAGATGATCGCTCAGGATCCAGATGATCGCTCAGGTTCCAGATGATCGCTCAGGTTCCAGATGATCGCTCAGGATTCAGTTGATCAGAATTTCCGGAGCGGGTTCAAGGTTAAATACTAAAATATGATTTGTTCCAAGAGATTTTTATCTATATGCCTGTTCATCCTGGTCTGTTCCGGGCCGGGTTTTTCACAGCAGGACCGGGTGCTGTTAGAGATAACCCCGGCCGGCAAGGGCAAGGTCGACACCCGGATCGACAACATCGGTTACTGGAAACGGATGGTAAAGCTGGGTTATGTCAGGGCCAATGCAGACACGAATGTGCCGGAAGCAAAATTCACCGGAACGCAGATCAGGGAAGACCGAAGTCAAAATGCAAAATGCAAAGTGCAAAATGCAAAAATTAAAATGCAAAATGCAAAGTGCAAAGTGCAAAATGCAAATTGCGAAAATCGTAAATCGTACCTCGTAAATCGTAAATTCTCTACGATTCGCAGCCAATCCTCCCCCGACGTCCCTGTCACCACCGAAACCAATGTGACGCAGAGCGAAAACTCCGTATTCATTGATCCGGCTGATGAATACGTGGTGCTGAATTCGAATAATTCGACGAGCTGGATCGGGGGGCTGGCCGAGTTTGCCTATGGCGCCGATGCGCTCTATTCGCTGGATGGCGGGCAGGGATGGCTGGGTTCGACCCAGGGCACGGGCGGCAGCAATGCCGGCGACCCCTCCACGGCCATCGGGCTGAACGGCTGGTGGTACGTGGGCAAGATCAGCGCCGATTTCGGGCAGAGCGTATCCTACAGCAAAAACCAGGGCAAGACCTGGACGCGGGTCAAGGCCGGGAACGGTCCTCCCTCGGGGCTCGGTTTGCTGGACAAAAACCACCTGTGGATCGACAATTCGCCCACAAGTCCCTATGCCGGGCACCTCTACGATGCCTGGACCAACTTCATCCCCGGATCGCCCGACACCAACCATATCCAGATCGTGCGGTCAACGAACCAGGGATTATCCTGGACCTCGCCCTTTAACATAAGCGAAGCGGCCGCCGGGCTGATCCTCGATCACGGGGTGAACATACACACCGGCCCCGGTGGCGAGGTTTATGTGGCGTGGAGCATCTACGACACCTGGCCATCGGACGAAACCGCCATCGGTTTTACGAAATCGATCGACGGGGGCGGCATCTTCACCCCTGCCACCCGGATCATCAGCAACATCAAGGGAATCCGTAACAGCCAGACCGGCAAGAACATGCGTGTGAATTCGTTTCCATCCATGGCGGTCGACATCAGCACCGGGCCCAACAGGGGCACCATCTACCTGGTGTGGTGCAACGTGGGTTTCCCGGGGATAAACACCGGCACCGACATCGATGTGTACCTGATCAAATCAACCGATGAAGGAGCAACCTGGTCGGCACCCGTCAGGGTGAACCAGGATCAGGCAGGGCTTGGAAAGCAGCATTTCTTCCCCTGGATCAGCTGCGACCCCATCACCGGTGGATTGTGCGTTGTATATTACGACGACCGTAACCTGCCATCGACCGACGCGGCCACTTTTGTCTCCTATTCCTATGACGGGGGCGTTTCGTGGACCGACATGCAGGTGAGCGATTATACCTTCACCCCGTGGCCCATTGCAGGGCTGGCCTACACCTATTTCGGCGATTACATCGGGATCCAGTCGCGCAACATGAAGGTTTACCCGGTATGGACCGATAACCACGACGGCGGCCGGGCGATGAGCTACGTCTCCCCTTTCGACCTGGGGCCCAATCCCAACCAGCCCTGGGTGGTTTACTATTCCAATGCGCTTTCTTTGGTTTCCGGCAGCGGGAATACCAGCCTGAACTTCGGCGATTCACTTTATTTATCCCTGGGATTGAAAAACACCGGCGACCAGATGGCCGCGAACGTGACGGCCCATCTTTCGTGTGGTTCGCCCTACATCACGCTGACCGACAGTCTGGCCCTTTACGACACGATTGGTCCGGGGCAGATCCGGGTGGTTCAAAACGGGTTTACCTTCAGGGTTTCCGATACCATCCCCGACAACCTGCCGGTACGTTTCGATGTGATGGTGACCGGCTCCGATTCGGTCTGGTACAGTCACTTTGCCGTTTTATCGCATGCCCCGGCACTGAAGATCAGCAGCCTCTCCATCGTGGATACGGCCGGTAATTTCAATAACCGGCTCGACCCCGGCGAAACGGTGACCATGGTGATTGCAACGGCCAACACCGGTGATATTCCCTGTGCCGCTACCGTGGGATGGCTCACGACCACTTCGCCCTGGCTGACTATTCACACCGACAGCGTATTCCTTGACACCATCCAGCCGCACCAGGTTAAAAATGCCCGGTTCGCGGTAACCGTTAGTCCGGATGCCCCGTTCGGGACCGGCGCCGATCTGGAATATACGGCCCGGAGCGGTTTTTATGTGGCGAAGGATTCCTTCCGCGAGATGATCGGGTTGCTGGTGGAGGACTGGGAAACCAACGGTTTCGACAAATTCGGCTGGCAGGCTGCCGGATCGGCCCACTGGGTCACCACCGACCTGGGTCCCTGGGAAGGGATGTTCTGCGCCCGTTCGGGGATCCTCACCGACCACCAGACCTCCCAGCTTATACTGACCTACACCTCGGCCACCACCGACAGCATCTCATTTTACCTGAAAACCTCGAGCGAAGACGGATATGACTATCTGCGGTTTTACATCGACGGGATTGTCCAGGGATTGTGGTCGGGCGATACCCCATGGATGCGTGCCGCTTTTCCGGTATCTGCCGGCGAGCATGTTTACAAATGGATCTATGCCAAAGACCTCTCCTTCAGCTGGGGCCAGGACCGTGCATGGCTCGATTTCATTGTTTTCCCCCCGCCCATCCTGCCAGAGGTGGATCCGGGTCCCGGCGATACCATATGTGCCGGGATGATCGTGGAACTGAACGCATCCGCTGCGCAATATGACAGCATCCGGTGGACCACCACCGGGGATGGGGTTTTCAGCAGCGATACCTCGCTCACCGGATTCTACACGCCCGGAACCAACGACCTGATCGGCGGGTCGGTCATCCTGCGGCTCACCGGTTACGGGACTTACGGCAGCTTCGGGAAAAACAAGGATATACGGATCGGATCCATTCCGGTGGCTGCGATCTCGGTATTTCCGCGCGACACCGTGTGCGCCGGGCAATCGGTGATCCTGTCGGCCGATACTGCCGGGATTTCCGCTTTCCTGTGGAACCCGGGAAATGTAAGCGCTCCTGAACTGATCCTGGACACGGCCCTTGCCGGCGGTGTTGGCCACCACCTGGTACATCTCACGGTGACCAATGACTTGCAGTGCCAGAACCGCGATTCGGTGTACATCACCTTCAGGGACTGCACGGGAATGGAGGAGCAGGAAGATGGATCGGTGATGATCTATCCCAATCCCGGAAACGGCCACCTGATGGTATCCATGGTTTCACGCAAACCCGGTCCGGCAACCATCACCGTAACCAGTTCAGCCGGATCGGTGGTTTTCACGGAATCGTACGACTATATTCCGGCCCGGTGGAGCAAATCACTTGATCTTTCCCATCTCCCGGAGGGGATGTATGTTTTAACGATCCATTGCGTGGATGGGACGCGAAGTGTCAAGGTGATTGTGAGAAAAGCGTAACAAAAGTCGGGACGCGGGACACGGGACACGGGTCAAAAGTCGGGACGCGGGACGCGGGACACGGGTCAAAAGTCGGGACGCGGGACGCGGGACATGAAAAGCGGGACGCGGGATGCGGGACGGACAATCGCGAAACGCGAAACGCCAAGATGCAGTATACTTCAGGATTTTTCTTCAAACCTTGCTTTGGCGGTGTAAACAAACAGGGCACGCAGTTTATCCCAGAAATCACCTCCCAGGACGAACAGACTGGAGATAAACATCACATCTGAAATGATGATGATGACGTAGCGTGTGGTGATATCGATATTGAAAAGGTGGGGCATGAAGGAGATCATGTAGTTGGGCAGAAAAGGCAGCACAAAAAGTACCAGTCCGAAGTTGTAGCGCAGCGGAGTCACCTGGTGTGGCTTGGCCACATGATGAAAAATGTAATGCATTTTATAGTTGATCCAGTTGTAGGATGCCTTGCCCAGGATGGCGATCGATGTGATTTTCATGATCGGGGCGCTGATCCAGAAGGCGGCCAGGACAAATCCTTTCCAGAAATGGGTAAGCATGAAACCCTTGAGAATCAGTCCGATGGGTAGCATGAAGAAAGAGGCCACGAAGATTATAAGTCCAAGGTAAAATCTAAACCCGGGATTTTCAGGAGCTTGCATGTTGGTGGGGCGGTGAAGGAACATAGGCTGATGGTTTATTGGAACATGGGTTGTCAGTTTGAATGAACATGGGCTGACAGTTTGATGGTAGATAGGTTGTCAGTTTGAATGAACATTGGTTGACAGTTTGATGGATAAAGGTAGGAAATTAATTGCATCTCAACGCAGTACAATGTTGACATGTGCTATATATTGTATTATATTTGCATTTATAAGAACATATAAGTGTAACTTATTTACATAATATGGAACGTAATATTGAATTGGAGCGAAAGATCGAGTCCGTTCTTTTGAGATGGAAGTCCTCCCGAAATCGTTTACCCTTGCTGGTGCAGGGCGCCAGACAGGTTGGTAAGACGCATAGCTTGCTTACATTCGGGAAAAAACAGTACCGGAATCTTGCCTATTTTAATTTTGAAAGCAATCCTGAATTACATGCCCTGTTTGAAACAAGCCTTTCCCCCAAAAAACTATTGTCTCAATTGTCAATTCTTTCAGGAAACGAAATATTTGAAGAAGAGACCCTGATTTTCTTTGATGAAATTCAAAACTGTGAGCGGGCGCTTACTTCACTGAAGTACTTTGCCGAGGATGCGCCGGCATATCATATTGCTGCGGCCGGAAGTTTGCTGGGGGTGGCATTGAATCGCTCAAAATATTCATTTCCAGTTGGGAAGGTTCAGATAGAGCAGGTTTTTCCCATGGATTTTGAAGAGTTCTTATGGGCTTCAGGTAAAAAAGATGCCGCCTCCGCAATTCATGATTGTTTTCATGACCGGCATGCCTGCACACTGCATCCGCATTTGCTTGATCTTTTCCAGGTGTATATTGCTCTTGGTGGAATGCCACGGGCTGTTAAAGAGTATTTAAATTCCGGAGACTGGGATTTTATTACCTCCATCCAGAAGGATATACTGATTGGTTATACAGCTGATATGTCTAAATATGCAGATGCAGCGGAGACGGTAAAAATTATGGCAGCATATAACAGCATTCCTTCACAGCTGGCTAAACCGAACCGGAAATTCCAGTACAGCATTATTAAGACAGGTGCAAGGGCCTCCGTTTATGAAAGTCCGGTGGAATGGCTCACCGCCTCGGGATTGATCATCAAAGTTCAAAAGTGCCTGAATCCGCAGTTGCCTGTCAAAGCCTCGGCCATTCCGGATTATTTTAAAATCTATCTGAATGATACAGGTCTGTTGTGTTCAAAATTTGGGTTGAACAATGAAGTCATTGCGTTTGAGCCATTTCAGATATCCGGAATCAAAGGTGTGCTGGCCGAAAATTATGTGGCTACTGCGCTTCAGGTCAACGGATTTGAACCATATTATTGGGATTCTGATGGAAAGGCGGAGGTCGATTTTATTATCCAGGATAAAAATGGCCGGGTTATTCCGGTTGAAGTAAAATCATCCGAGAATGTGCGTTCAAAAAGTCTTAACGAATATATCAAAAAGTACAAGCCAGAAAAAGTATTCCGGGTATCGACAAAAAATTTCGGTAGTGAAAACAACCTGGTTTCGGTTCCTCTGTATGCCATGTTTTGCGTGACGCCGTAACTTCGGGACACGGGACACGGGACGCGGGACACGGGACGCGGGACGAAAATACGGGACACGGGACGCGGGACACGGGACGAAAAGCGGGACACA
>Ga0074195_1004615_pt1 | contig 11163 bp, 11 predicted proteins | sample EPASupsiteHSE623_FD_64525 | JGI IMG/M metagenome (GOLD analysis project Ga0074195, IMG submission 64525) | Bioremediated contaminated groundwater from EPA Superfund site, New Mexico - Sample HSE6-23 | ecosystem: Environmental > Aquatic > Deep subsurface > Groundwater > Contaminated ...
GTGGGGGGTGGGGCGGTCGACACCCCGGCCAAGGCAACGGCGCCGCCAACTAGGGCAGTGCCGAGAAAGGTTCGTCTACTGTGGTCGCATATCTTCTCGCTCATAGTTTTCCTCGATTAGTTACAGGTTTCGGCAGCGCGAAGTATTCAGCAAAAAAACCAATAATTTCAAATTCGTGCGCCCGAGAATCAGAGGAGACAGTACCGATTCGCCAATTTTTCGTCAAACAGGTATTTTCTATGGAATAGGTGTTTTCGATAGGGGGAATGAATGGGGAGAAAAGGATGGGTGTGTGGCGGTAGTCTAAGGGAAAATCTCTTGTTCGGAAAAAGGAGTGACAGCGTCGTCCATCCTTGATATAAGCATATTCGAATATATTTCTCGAAAAGGAGCCGCCTGTGGTGATTGAGAAAGACTGGGTCGTTGTACTGAAGGCACTGGCCCATCCCACCCGCCTGCGCATCGTCGCCGAGCTGTTGCAGGGAACCAAGTGCGTGACCAGCATGCAGGATATGCTCCCCGCCTCGCAGGCCAACATCTCCCAGCATCTCGGCATTCTGCGCAACGCCCGCGTCGTCGATTTCACCCAGGACGGCGCCCAGCGCTGCTACTACGTCTGCCGCCCGGAGCTGGTCGGCGGCCTGCTCGACCTTCTGCGGGACGCTCCGTCGCCCCCCGCCTGAATCCCTTGACTTGTTATCGGAAAGGAAGCTGCTGATGAGCGCTACTGAACACCATCGTCTGATCATTCTCGGCTCCGGCCCCGCCGGTTATACCGCCGCCGTCTATGCCGCCCGGGCAAATCTCAATCCGGTCCTGATCGCCGGTCTCCAACCCGGCGGCCAGCTCACCACCACCACCGAAGTCGACAACTGGCCCGGCGATCATGAAGGGGTGCAGGGACCCGATCTCATGGAGCGCATGCGCCTGCACGCCGAACGCTTCGAGACCCGCATCGTCTACGACACCATCGTCGCCGCCGACCTCAAACAACGCCCCTTCCGGCTCACTGGGGACAGCGGCGAGTACACCTGCGACGCCCTGATCGTCGCCACCGGTGCCTCCGCCCGCTACCTGGGCCTTCCTTCCGAGGAGACCTTCAAGGGCAAGGGGGTCTCCGCCTGCGCCACCTGCGACGGTTTCTTCTACCGCAACCAGCCGGTGGCGGTCATCGGCGGCGGCAACACCGCCGTGGAGGAAGCCCTCTACCTTTCCCACATCGCCGGTCACGTCACCGTCGTCCATCGCCGCGACCAGTTCCGCTCCGAGAAGATTCTCGCCGACAAGCTCAAGTCCCGGGCCGACGAGGGCAAGGTGACGATCGAGTGGTTCCAGGTGCTGGATGAAGTTCTCGGCGACGAGCGCGGCGTCACCGGCATCCGCATCAAGGACGTGCGCGACGGTTCAACCAAGGAGATCGCCGTGCAGGGGGTCTTCATCGCCATCGGCCATTCCCCGAACACGGGTATTTTCGTCGGCCAGCTGGAAATGAAAGACGGCTACCTCAAGACCCGGGGCGGCGCCGACGGCTGCGCCACTCAGACCAGCATCCCCGGGGTCTTTGCCGCCGGCGACGTGCAGGATTACATGTATCGCCAAGCGATCACCTCGGCGGGCACCGGCTGCATGGCCGCCCTCGACGCGGAACGCTACCTGGACGGACTGGAAAACCAATAAGCCTAAAAGCCGTTCACCACAGAGGACACCGAGTAAAAACAGAGAGTTAATGCCTTGAGTTCAATTGGACTGTTGCTTCGGGCAGTCAGTTTCCTCTTTATTCAACGTTTTGATTCCTCTGCGATCTCAGTGCCTCTGTGGTGATTCGCAGCTAAGCCGGGAGTTTATGGCCATGCGCATCAGAATCCTCTACTGCCCCTCCTGAGGGCAGCAGCCCCGCGCGGCGAGTCTCGCCGCCGAGTTGCAAGCGCAATTCCCCGACGCCGCCATCGATATCGAGGTGGGGCCGCAACGGAGTGAGTTCGCGGTCGTCGTCGACGGGTCCCCGGTCTTCTCCCGGCTGGAGCAGCGACGCTATCCCGAGGTCGAAGAGGTTGCCGTGCTCCTCCGCGAACTCTAGTCCTCCAACCCTGGGAGCGGTCATGGATCAGGAAACCGAAGCGGTCCGCTATCGCGCGGCCTGTGAAAAGGCCTTCTGGCAGGCGGTCTTCGCCGCCGAACTGGAATATCTGCTCCGTTATCTGCGCCCGGAGGACGCCATTCTCAGCGTTGGCTGCGGTCCCGCCACGATCGAAGGGGCGTTGCTCGACCGGGGCTTTTCCGTGGTCGGTCTCGACGTTTCGGCCGAGGCGCTGGAAGGGGCGCCCGACGGACTGCGGACGGTGGCGGCGCGCGCCGAGGAGATGCCCTTCGCGGCGGCCTCCTTCGATGTGGCGATCGCCATCGTCTCCCTGCAATTTATCGAAGATTACCCAACGGCCATCGCCAAAATCGCCCAGGTGCTCCGTCCCGGCGGCCGGGTCATCATCATGCTACTGAACCCGCGATCCCGATTTTTCCGCGGGAAGCAGGCCGAGCCCGATTCCTACGTGCGCAAGATCCGCCATACGAACCTGGCCCAGCTCGAACGGGAGCTGGCCGGGCCTTTCGCCCTGGAGGGGGAATATTTCCTCGCGGTGGACGGGGCGGAAATCTTCCCCAGCCAGGATCCGGAAACGGCGGCCCTCTATGTGCTGCGGGGCATTCTGGGGGGAACATCCCTTTGCGCCAGGTAGTGCTTGTGTCGCGGGGGCGAAGGCGGGTACAATCCCCGGGCAGGTCCGGCGGGGCGCGAGGTCCGGCGGTAAATTTACTAAAAAAGGATATGGGCGATGGTTGACGAGATGGACGACAGGGAAGAGACGGACGAGGAAAGTTTCGCCGAACTGTTCGAGAAGAGTTTTTCCGGCGGCGGTAGCAAGCTGGAGCCGGGAAAGAAGGTCGAGGCGACGGTTCTCAGCATCACCAAGGATTGGGTCTTTCTGGATGTCGGACAGAAGGGGGAAGGGGTGCTCGACCGGAAGGAGTTGCTCGATGCCGACGGCAACCTGAAGATCGCCGAAGGGGATGTGCTGACCGCTTACTTTCTCTCCCGCGCCGGCGGCGAACTGCGCTTCACCACCCGCCTCGGCGGTGGCTCCGGCAACGCCCAGCTCGAAGAGGCCTGGCGTAGCGGCATCCCCGTTGAAGGAACGGTGGAAAAGGAGATCAAGGGCGGCTTCGAAGTCAAGCTCGCCGGCAACACCCGGGCCTTCTGCCCCTTTTCGCAGATGGCCCTGCGCCGGACCGAGAACCCCGAGCAGTTCATCGGCAAGAGCCTCCCGTTCAAGATCTCCCAGTACGCCGAGCGCGGACGCAATGTGGTGGTCTCCCACCGGGCGATTCTCGAAGAGGAACAGCGTCGCCAACGCGAAACGCTGCGCGCGACCCTGCGCGAAGGGATGTCCGTTCCCGGCGTCGTCACCCAACTCAAGCCCTTCGGCGCCTTCGTCGATATCGGCGGCATCGAGGGGTTGGTTCCCATTTCCGAGGTGGCCTGGGGGCGGGTCGAGGATATCAACGAAGTCCTCTCCATCGGTCAGCAGGTCGAAGTCGCCGTCAAAGGTCTCGACTGGGACGCCAACCGCTTCTCCTTCAGTCTCAAGGAGGCCCAGGCCGATCCCTGGCGGACGGTTGCCGACAAGTTCCCCGAGGGCATGATTGTCACCGGCAAGGTCGTGCGCCTCGCCCCCTTCGGCGCCTTTGTCGCCCTCGGCGAGGGGATCGACGGGCTGGTGCACATCTCCAAGCTCGGCGGCGGCAAGCGCATCAGCCATCCCCGCGAGGCGGTCAAGGAAGGGGAAAGCCTGACGGTGAAAATCGAGAAGATCGAGGCCGAGGCGCGCCGTGTCTCCCTCGTTATCCCCGGCGGGGAAGGGGCCACGGAAGCCGCGTCCGAGGAGGATTTCCGTCAGTACCTTCCCCCGTCTTCCGGGGGCGGCATGGGCACCTTCGGCGAACTGCTGAAAAAACAGCAGGAGAAGAAGAAACGGCGTTGAGGGAACTTTCCGCCATCCTTGATGACTACCGAGAGCTGCTGGAGACGGTGGATACCTGGTTTTCCCGCTGCATGGAGACAGCCGGTCGGCACATCCGGTGCCGACCGGGCTGTTCCGGTTGCTGTCGCGGGCTCTTCGACATCACCCTGATGGACGCGGCCCTTCTGCGCCGGGGCTTCGAGCTGCTGCCGGAGAAGGCGCGGGCGTCGGCGCTGGCCAAGGCGCGGGCGCGGCTGGACGAACTGCAAGAGCGCTGGCCCGGCTTCGGCCCCCCTTATCTGCTCAACCATCTGCCCGACGAAGAGTGGACCGAGATGCCCGAGGAGGATGCGACCCCCTGCCCCTTGCTCGGCGGGGACGGCCGCTGCCTGGTCTACGCCTGGCGTCCCATGACCTGCCGCCTGCACGGGCTGCCCAATATCGACCTTTCCGGCGAGAGTTTTTCCGACGCGTGCTGCACCCTCAACTTCGCCGACGGCGACCCACTCGCCCTGTCCGAATTGCGCTGGCACTTTCGCCGCGCCTTCGAAGCGGAACTCGGTCTCTTCGGCGAGTTCACCACCTGCCTGCTCGGCGCGTCCCGCAACGAGCTCGACACCTTCATCCCCCTGGCCCTGCTCATGGATTTCAGGGATATTCCCGGATTCCCCGGGCAGGGTCTTCCCTGATGATTTCCTTGCTTTTACCGCCGGACCCCTGCTAATTAAGTATGGAGATATTTTCCCCATCCCCGACCTGATCCAGGGAGACGAATGACGACATGACGGTTGCTCCTCCGCCCGATGCCCCGCGCATCCTGCTGCTGATCCGGGACCAAAAGACCGAGGAATTGTGCCGTGTCGAGCTGGCGGCGCATGCCGTCGACTGCTGCCGGGCCGAGGATCTGCGTGGGCTGATCGCGCTGATGGACGGGAGAACCGTCTATCAGGGGGTCATCGCCGATATCCGCTTTGCCATGAAGGCCGAGGCCGAACTCAAGCAGCAATTGCGGCGGCTGGAGAACATCTATCCCTTTTTGCGGGTCAAGCCGGATGCGGACGGCACCCTGCGTGGCATCAGCTCCCTGAGCGGCTCCGTCAGCCTGGAGGAATTCCTCGGCCAGTGCCGCACCTTTCCCGCCCGGCCCCTGCGCGAGGAAGAGCGCCGGGAAGAACACGTCTCCGCCTGGCTCGCCGCCACGCCCGAGTTTGCCGAGACCGAGGCCTCGGTCTCGATCAACCTCTCCTGTCGCGGCGCCTTCTTCTATTCGGCGCGAGCCTGGGAGGTTGGCGCATCCCTCTGGGTGCGCTTTCCCGGACACGGGCAGGACTTTGCCGCTCGGGTCTGCTGGTGCCGTCCCTGGGGCGGGAAGAGCGACGGTTTGCCCGGGATCGGAGTCGAATTCCGGGAGGTGACGGCGGATCAATGCGCCCTGCTCAAAGCCTTTTTGTACAGCGGCTAGGGGGCTTCCCGATGCCGCGCGCGGATCAGCCCGACGTAGAGCCACAGGTTGATGGCGAACACTCCTAGGCCGAGGAGGATCTGCAGCGGACGGCTCAGTCCGTCGGGGTAGATCAGCGCCGTCAGGTAGCGGTCGACGCAGGAGCCGGTGTACCCGGCCTCTCCGGCCAGGCGGCGCCAGTGGTTTTCCAGGTCGGTGAGGGGGCAGAACCAGCCCGTCAGTTCCACCAGTGTTCCCCAGGCGGCGGCGGGCAGGTGCAGCCAGGCCAGGCGCGGTCGGCGGCGGACGGCGAGGGCGCCGAAGAGGACGAAGAGAATAAAGCCGAGATGGCTCAGCAGGGCGAAATCGGCAAGCAGGGCGTAGGGCATGGTGACGGGTCCGTTGTCGGCGCCGGAAGAAATAAGGGCGCTCAAGCGATTGACGGTGGGCGGAAATCGTTTATAGATTAAAGCGATACGTCCCGAGCGACAGGGTTCTTACGGCTGGAGTCGACGATGAAAAAAATCCTTTTCTTCTGTACGGGGATGTTCTTGTTGGGATCTTTTGCCGCCGCGCAGACCGAACCGGCGCATATCGGCCGGGTCAAGGGGACCAGCGGCATGGTCTCCATCCAGCGCGCCGGCGCTCTGAAGCCGGCCTTTCCGAACATGAAGGTCTATCTCAACGACACCCTGCTGACCGGTTCCGACGGCGCTGTGGGCATCCTCCTCGAAGACAACACCCTGTTGTCCATGGGACCGATGAGCCGGTTGGCTCTGGATAAGTTCGATTTTTCCCCGGCCCAGAACAAATACGCCCTGCAATTGCGCATGGAACAGGGGACCTTCGTCTATCTCTCCGGCCTGCTGGGCAAGCTGGCGCCCCACGCGGTCAGCCTCGACACCCCGTCGGGAACGATCAGCATGCTCAAGGATACCAACTTCATGGCCCGTTTCGGCGGCGACGAATAAATCATCAGGGGGATGTTATGAAGCGGATTCATGGACTCTTCGTCGGTTTGTCGCTGATGGCCGCCGCGGGCGGGTGCGCCGGAAAAGACAATCTCCTCGTGCTGACTCCAGACGATTCCGGCCGGGTTGGCGCCCTCAAGGTCAGTAACGACGGCGGCGAGGCGGTCCTCGACCGCGAAGGCCAGGCTCTCCATCTCGGCGATCGCCACACCCCGCCCGGAGCCCTCGCGCCCGTTTCCAGCGAAGAACGGGCACTCTTCGCCGCCGCCCTGGCCGCGCAACCCCTGGCGCCGGTCAGTTATCTTCTCTATTTCGAGTTCGATTCCAACAATCTCACCGCCGAGTCGCGGCAACGGCTCGACGACATTCTCCGCGCCGCCCGGGAGCGGGACTCCCGGGATCTTCTGGTCATCGGCCATACCGACCGCGCCGGTGACGCCGACTATAACGCCGCCCTCTCCCTGCAGCGGGCCGAGGCGGTCCGCGAACTGCTCGCGGGCAAAGGGATCGGCGCCGAATTCATCCAGGTCTCCTCTCACGGCGAGGGCAATCCCCTGATTCCCACCGCCGACGAAGTCGCCGAGGCCCGCAACCGCCGGGTCGAGGTGGTGGTCCGCTGAGGACGTCCCCCGGCCCCGCCACGGGCAACCGTGAAATCTTCTTGTCGAAATTTCTCGAACTGTAGTAAAAGAATGTCATGCGAACGAATGACCTGATTCCCCGGGTTTTCCGGAAGGCCCTGTCGTCCTGCCTGCTGGCGGCGTTGTTGAGCCTGGCGCCGATTTCCGATGGCGCCTGGGGCGCGGGGGGAAAGTCCGCCGCCAAGGGAGAATCCGCTCTCGCCACCTATTACGCCAAGCATTTCGCCGGGCGCCGCACCGCTTCCGGGGCTGTCTACCGCCACGAGAAATTCACCGCCGCCCATGCCCATCTGCCCTTCGGCACCCGGGTCCGCGTCGTCAATCCCGCCAACGGCCGGGAAGTGACGGTCACCATCAACGACCGCTGCCGCCCGCGTAAAACCCCCAGCATCGATCTCTCCCGCGCCGCCGCCGAAGAGTTGGGCCTGCTGCGCCACGGCAAGGGCAAGGTGCGCATCATCCCCGTCGAAAAACAATCCTGACTTTCAACGGCATAAACAGTGAAAACAGAGGCCGCGCTTCCATCGGAACGCGGCCTCCGTCGTTGGCGTCGCGGTTACTTTTTCGTCCAGCCGCCGTTTTCGTCTTCCAGCAGCCAGCCGGGCGCGGCCTGGGCGCGCCAGGAGTCGGCGAAGATCGCCTGGACTTCGCCGACCTGGTCGGGAAAACCGTTGGCCCGGGCGATTTCCCCGTAGAGGCGCTGCCGGTCGCCGTTCTCGGCGGCCACCAGACGCGTCGCTTCCCCCCGTGATTTCAGGTCGAGCCCTTCGCTGGTGCGCAGTTTGAGCAAGCCGTCACGGCCGACGCCGACCTGGCCACCGTCCAGGTAGGGAAAGAGCGCCCCGGCCCGGGCTTTCATCGCCTCGCGCAGGGCGCGAATCTCCGGGGTGCTGACGTCGATGTCCTGGGCCGCATAGGCCGACGCCGGTCCCAGGCGCAGGAAACTGCTCGGCTCCCCTTTTGGCGTCGTGGCGGGAGCGGCGTCCTCGGCGCGTTCCCCCCAGACCTCGTTGACGATCTTGTCGGCGGCGCCGCGCACTTCCTCGGCGGGGAAATAGATGTTGATGGTCACGCAGGAGACGACGGCCGCCGCCGCGAGTAACGTGAGATAACGCAACCTTTTCATGGATATTCTCCCTTCGCTTGGGGACATCCGCGCCGTGGGCGGAAAGATCCCGAAAATTGTTCCCCGGGCATTATAGGCCGCGGCCGATAAAAATCAACGGGCGGCGCGGTCGAGACGGCTCAGCCGTTTGAGCATCTCCTTGAAGGAAATCTCCCGTTCCGGGGCGATGATGTCGATCTTGGGCGGCAACAGGCCGCCGTAGACCAGGTACGAGCCTTCCCCCTCCCGGGCCGTGCCGCGCAGGCGGAAACTGTCGTTGTTCAGGGTGCAGTCGATTCCGAGTTTCTGGTAGCGGTAAAAGTCGATGAAGCGGTAGATACCCTGGGAAAGGGCTTCCGAAAGGGCGCCCTGGCTGAGGATGCTAAGGTTCCTGAGGGCCTTGACGCTGATGTTGCGTCGCCCGTCCTCGCGGGTACTCAGCTCGGCGCTGAAGTGCGAGGGGGTCGTTCCGAAGAGGCGCAGGTCGCGGATATGCCCGTCGAGGATGCCGTTCATCTCGCCGAATTCGAAGGTCTGGGTCAGTTGTTGCAGGTCGATGCCGGAAAACTCGATATCGCCGTGGATGGTGCGGTAGCGGGAGAAGGGATCGCGCAGGCTGATTTTGGCGATATCCAGGGTGCCGCCGAAGAGTTCGGCGTGGATCTCTCCGGCGGAACTCAGCGTCTTGTCGGCATAGCGGATTTCGCCGAGATCGGCGTTGAGACGGCCGGAGAGGGGCGCCCAGTCCAGTTCCCGGGAAAGCTGCGCGAGGTCGATCTCCTCGAAGCGGATGCGGGCCGCCAGCGTCGGTCCGCTTTCCGCGAAGGCGGCGCGCAGGTCGGCAAGGTGCATGCTTCCGCCCGCCAGCCGCCCTTGTGGGAAGCTGGCGACCGTCAGGCGGTTGGGAGTGGCCTCCACCGGCAGGCTACCCTGTTCCAGGTGCAGCGGTCCGAGATCGAGGCGGGCGAAGTCGAGTTGGCCGGAGTGGGTTCCCGTCTCTCCGGCCAGGGCGCCCTGCTGATAAAGGAGGGGAAGGCGGCCGTTGAGCCCGACGATCTCCAGTTGCGATCCGGGCAGGGCCAGGGCCAGCGCCCGGGGGTCAAGATGTCCGGCCAGGCTGAATTCCGTCGGTGTCCGGCGCAGCATCAGGCCCCCGTCGAGCCGGCCGTCCAGGGCCAGATCCTTGAAGGGGGAATCCCTTTCCAGGAGCGGGGCGCGCAGGTAGCGCTCGAAGGCCGGAGCCAGCGGAGCACTCTCCAGGGTGGCGCTGAGTTCCTGAAGGTCCGGTCGGACGAGTCCGGCGAGCTGCACCCGCGCCAGTTCCGGAATCCGCAGGGACAGTTCCCGGGCCTCCAGGCTCCGGGTCGCCCAGTCGGCACGTCCGGTCAGTTTCAGCAGGGCTTCGTGGGCGCTCAGGTTGGCGTAGAAGGCGCCATGGAGTACTTCGCCGACGGCCAGGTTGCCGTCAAGGTCAAGATCGACGGCGCTCTCCCCCTTTTGGTGACGGATTTCCCCCCGGATTCCGACCTTCCCCCCGCTCAGGCCGCTCAGACCGTCGGCGCTGAGCAACTCCACGGCGTCGGCCTCCAGACTGGTCAGGCGCACCCGGCTCTGCTTGGGGTCCAGATGGATATCGGCCATGCCCGAAAGCCGGCCCGAGCCGAGGTCGGAGGCGCGCAGACGCGCGGCAAAGCGCAGGTCGCGGATGTCCGTGCCGGCGGGTTTGTGCCGGAACTCGCCGCTGGCGAAAAGGGCCTCGGCCTCCAGGCCGGCGGGGGCAAAGGCCGCCGCTTTCAGGTCGAAGAGCCCACTTGCGCCCCCATCGGGAGGGAGGCTCAGTTCGCCGCCGCCCTCCACTCCGCCCAGACTCAGCAAGGCTTGCGGAATGCGGCCGGCGCCGGTCAGTCGGGCCAGGTCGGCGACGGCCAGGGGTTCGAGCCGCCAGCGCCAATGGCTCAGTGTTCCCGTCAGGCTGAAAAGGGGGCGTTTGTCCAAGAGCAGGCGCCCTTCCGATTTCAGCCGGTCGGTCGGCCCCTGGAGGGAGAGCCAGAGTTGTAGGGGGGCGATGTCGAGCAGATAGCCGTCGTCCCGCCCGGGCAGGGGACGGCCGGTGAAGTTGGCCTGAACCGAAAGCTGTTCGGGGGACCAGGAAAACTTGCCGTCGAGCACCCCGCCGCCGGTCACCTGGCGGCGCAGTTCCGGGTCGAAACGGGCGAGGAGCGCGCCACTGTCGGTGAGGATGCAATCGAAGTCGCCGCTCAGGGCATCGGCGTCGTAGCGGGCGGTGAAGGTGGTCTGCGCCTGCTGTTCCAGGGTGAGGCGACCTTCGCCCCGCCAGCTGCGGTCCTGCTGTCGGCGCAGGGTCAGGCTGAAGGCTTCGAAGGTGAGTTTTTTTTGGTCCTGGCGGACATCGGCGGCGGGGATCGCCATATACACTTCGAGCCCGCCCGGTTGAAGGGCCACGGCCAACTCGGGGTTGACGGCGGTGAAGTCGAAACCTTCGGGAAGGTTCAGGGGGAGCGCCAAGGTCTTGGCGACCCGTTCCAGTTCCGCCCGGTTCAGTCGGGGCAGGCGGGCTCGTCCGGCGACGCTCGCGCCGGCGCGGTCGAGTTGGAAACGCAAGGGATCGTCGAGCAAGGGGGTGCCGTCCCAGTCGAAGCGACCGATGGTCAGGGTCGGACGCTCCTCCCAGCTGCCTTCCCCGGCCAGGACCAGGGGGAGGCCCGGCTCGCCGCCGAGCCGGGCGCTCGCTTCGAAGCGGGGCCGGTGGGGGCCGGGCAGGGCGAGACGCAGGTCCCGGATTTCCCAGCGCTGCTCCTCCAGGGCCACGGTCAGGGCGCCGTCGCTGATGCGCAGGAGGGCGATCTCGAAAGGGGGGATGGCGGGAAACCCCGGAGAGTCCTCGCCCGAGGGGGGAAGCAGGCCGGCCAACTCGACCCGGGGCTGGTGCAGGCGAACGGCGTCGATCCGCCGCAGCCAGAGGCCGGCAAGG
>Ga0074195_1004616_pt1 | contig 11162 bp, 12 predicted proteins | sample EPASupsiteHSE623_FD_64525 | JGI IMG/M metagenome (GOLD analysis project Ga0074195, IMG submission 64525) | Bioremediated contaminated groundwater from EPA Superfund site, New Mexico - Sample HSE6-23 | ecosystem: Environmental > Aquatic > Deep subsurface > Groundwater > Contaminated ...
GGGGGAGGGGTGATCCGGGCTGCTGGACGGATCCCCTGTTCGGTGAGGCCGGGGGCAAGATGTTTGGCGTCCTGTGCTGTCGGGACGCGCGCGGCAACCGGGTCGTGCTGCGCGCCTTTTCCGGGCAGTTCAACGGGCTGTGGCGGGTGGATGGCTGGGTGGAGCCGATCTTTGCCGTGGCCGCCTTTGATGCGCTCGTTCAGGGGCCCGAACAGGAAATCAAGCGGATTGGCAGGGAGATGGCATCGTTGCCCGCAGGGTCGAATCGCCGGCGGCAATGCGGCATCGAGCGGCGAATGCTTTCCCGGCAATTGATGCGGGCCATTCACGACCTCTACCGGCTGGTCAATTTTCGCGGCGAGGTGATGCCGCTCGTTGAAGCCTTGCATGGTGATGGCGCGCCGCCGGCGGGCACGGGCGATTGCTGCGGGCCGAAATTGCTCCATCATGCCGCCGGCAACGGTCTGCGGCCCGAGGCCATGGCCGAATTCTACTGGGGCCGGAGCAATGCCTCGGCCACCAGGACGCACGGCCGGTTGTATCCGGCCTGCACCGCAAAATGCGGCAGGATCCTGGGCTTTCAACTGTGCGGCCTGGAATGAACGGGCAGGCGTTGCTGCGCATTCGTTATCAGGATCCGGCGATCGTGGTGGTCGACAAGCCCGGCGGCCTGCTGGCGGTCCCTGGCCGGGGACCGGAGAAGCAGGATTCGGTGGCGCTCCGGGTGCGGCGGCTGCTGCCCTGGTGCATCGAGCAACCGGCGGTGCATCGCCTCGACATGGACACCTCCGGCCTGATGGTCCTGGGGTTGACCGGGGCAGCCCATCGGCATCTGTCGCTTCAGTTCGCCGAACGGCGGGTGGGCAAACAGTACCTGGCCCTGCTTGAGAGACTGGTGACCGGGGAGGCGGGGGAGATTGCCCTGCGCTTCCGGCTTGATCCGGCGAACCGCCCCACGCAGGTGTATGACCCGGTCCAGGGCAAGCTGGGCATCAGCCGGTGGCGCACGCTCGAGGCGCGCGCCGGTCGCACCCTGGTAGTCTTCACGCCGCTGACCGGCCGGACGCATCAGCTCAGGCTGCATGCCAGCCACCCCCTCGGCTTGGGGTGCCCCATTGTCGGCGATCGCCTTTACGGAACCGGACGGCCCGGCGACCAGCTCATGCTCCATGCCTCGTGGCTGCAATTCGAGCACCCGGTGACCGGGCAAACCCTCACCTTTGCCTCGCCGCCCCCTTTTTGAACGAGCACCCATCCGGAAGGTAACTGATTTTAAGGCGTGGCCGGGCAGCGGTGTTCCATGCCGGTAAGATTGAGGACCATGCCGGCCTGCAATCGCCGGGGATCGGCGATCTGGTCCCGGTGGCGCTGGTAGATATGGTGCCACGATGGCTCATGACAGAGGCGCCGTTTAGCGATCAGGCTGAGGGAGTCGCCCGGCTGAACCGTGTAGAGATCGGGCTGCCGGCGCTCAGGTTCTTCGGCCATGGGCTGGCGGGGAGCGGTTGCCGGGAGGGTTTCGGGCGGGGGCAGAGGGGAAGAAGGGGTGTGCTGCCCGGTGAGTGGCGCCGCCGCCGGTTCCGCGGTTGCCCGTCTTTCCTGCTGTGCGGCAGGCGTTGGCGGTGTGGCCGGAATGAGGGCGGACTGCTGGACCGCGATCGGCTCCGGATCTGAGGGGAGCGGTTGTTTTGCCAAACTCGATGGCAGTGGAACGGGCTCCGGCGCTGCAGGTGGAAGCGGCGCGACAGCGGGTTGCGGGGCAGCCATCGGGGCCGGTTCCGGCGCCGCATGTTCCGGGAGTGTCCCCTGGGGCGGCTGGGGTTGGCGCAGCAGCAGAACCAGGGCTGCGGCGGCCAGACCTGCTGCCAGAACCGCCCCGAGCAGAGGCCGGCCCCGTTTTTTGCCAGTCCTTTCCCTGGCTGGGGACGATTGCCGGGTCCGCTGGCTCCTTCGCTGGACCGCCCGGGTCAGCAGCAGGGCCTCGTTGGTGCGGTTGATGTGCTCCTCAATCCCGGGAAAATCGACGGCAACCTCCAGGACGGATTCGTACAGCGCCTTGGCTTCCTCGATCTTGCCCGCGCGTTCCATTGCCTCCGCCTGAACCACCAGCGCCGCCGCCTTGGTCTGCCGTTGTTCGATCGCCATGGTGCAGGCACGCACTTCCTCGGCGTTGAGGGAGTCTCCTTCCATGGTGAGCAGGGTGCCAGCCTCCACAATCCGGTCGGCCGCGATCAGGGTGTGGAGGGTTGCTGCGGTGACGGTGGCCATGCCGGACTCCTTGAAGTGGTTCGTTGTGCAAGAAGCGTAGCGGCCGACCCGTCTCTTTGTCAAGGCAGCGGGAACGAGGAGGCAAAAAAAAGGGGGTGCTCAAAGAGCACCCCGGACATCGACATCAGAAAAAAAGGACTGTCTTATTTGATGTGACCGGCGACAGCGTCGCGCTCGCTGGTCAGCTCGGCTTCGGTCTTCTTGATCATTTCGCGGCTGTAGTCGCTGATCTCCAGACCTTCAACGATCTTCCACTCGCCATCTGCGCAGGTGATCGGGAAGGCGAAGATGAGATCCTGATCAACACCGTAGGGGTTGCCCTTGCTGTACACGCCCATGCTGACCCACTGGCCGTTGCTGCCCAGTGCCCAGTTCCGCATGTGATCAACGGCGGCGGAGGCGGCGGAGGCGGCGGAGGAAGCGCCACGGGCCTTGATGATGGCGGCGCCGCGCTGCTGGACGGTCGGGATGAACTCGGTCTTGTTCCACTCGTCGCTGACCAGGGACTTGACTGCCTTGCCGTCAGCGGTGGCATAGCTGATGTCCGGATACTGGGTGGAGGAGTGGTTACCCCAGACAACAACCTTCTCCACCTTGGTGGAGTGGGTGCCGGTTTTCTCGGCGATCTGGGACATGGCCCGGTTGTGGTCCAGACGCATCATGGCGGTGACGTTGCGCGGGTTGAGTTTCGGGGCGTTCTTCAGGCAGATCAGGGCGTTGGTGTTGGCCGGGTTGCCGACAACCAGCACGCGAACATTGGGCTTGGCGTTGTCGCTCAGCGCCTTGCCCTGCACGGTGAAGATAGCGCCGTTGGCGTTGAGCAGATCGGAGCGCTCCATGCCTGGACCGCGCGGCCGGGAACCAACCAGCAGGGCAAAATCGATATCCTTGAAGGCAACATTGGGATCATCGGTGGCGATCACGCCGGCGACCAGCGGGAAGGCGCAGTCGTTGAGCTCCATCAGCACGCCCTGGAGGGCGCCCATTGCCGGCGGGATTTCCAGAAGCTGGAGGATGACGGGCTGATCAGGTCCGAGCATGCTGCCGCTGGCGATGCGGAAAATGAGGGAATAGCTGATCTGGCCGGCAGCTCCGGTTACTGCTACACGTACGGGTGCTTTCATTTGTGTTCTCCTTGTGGTTGAATCGAACAATTAGTAGACCAAAAAAATTTGGTAACCTACCGTAACGTTGTCATGCGTTTCCTTGGGCAAGGAATGTTGTTCAAGAAGTGGTGCGTCTCGGTGAAGCATGGTCTGGCGCTGGAGATGAAAAGCAGGAATGTGTTGGCAGTGCTCTGGAAGACCGGACGGGAAACGTGCCGTATCAGCGGCCCGTTTCCGGGAGACGGAAGAAATGTGAATGATTCTCGAACGCTCCAGCCAAAGAGGCAGATTCCCTTTCAAATCCGCCGTTATTGATACAAGTCAACGGATAAAAAGTCAAGCGCTCTTTGCGGCAATGCGCACCTCTCCGCGACGGAGCGATTCTTCAGGAAAAACGAGGGTAACGGTCGGCGATCACCAGCATCAGCGTCTCGTAGGTGAACCCCCAGATGAAGCCTTCGGTGGCCGGGATGCACGGGAACAGCACATTCGGGCAGCGCGGGCTCATCGGCCGCTGGATGATGTTCGCCGCATCGCCGACATAGTCGAGATCGAGCCATTCATGGCAACTGATTTCCGCGGGTTGCAGTCTGATGGCCGGTTGTCCGGGCAGTTCGAACAGGTAGGTGGTCACCGGAACCGGCTGGTTGAGATGGTTGCCGGCATGACGGACGGGATATTGCTTGACCAGGAGTTCCGGGGCCAGCAGAATGCCGCATTCCTCGTAGGTTTCGCGGATACACGTTGCCAGCAGGGTCGGGTCGCTGTCGTCGCGCCGCCCTCCGGGGAAGGCGTAATGGCCGGACCAGGGATCCTCCGGGTTGGCCTTGCGTTTGAGCACCAATACTTCGGGTGTTGGGGCCTGGGTGATGATGGTGGCCACAGCGGCCTCTTTATTGAAAAATGATTCCATACAATTCATTATAACAAATAATTGGCCGGCATGCCAGGGACTGAAGAGAAAAAGCGCCGCTGTTCCCGGGCGATATCTGTCTGGGCTCGCATCATTTTCCCGGCAGCGAACGCAATAGCTGTACAAGTAATTCCCTTTTGAGTATTTTCCAGTGTCTAAAAAGACTTCACCCCGCCGCCCTGTCCGGGCATACTACCCTTATCGGCACGGTTGGCAGGCAGCTGGCTGGAGCCAGCTTTCTGCTCCTGGCTTGCTCCATCCGGATTTTTCCGTGCGCGAGCAGTGCTTTTTTGTTGTCTTGCCGGAGGAAAGGGAGCGAAACAAGAGGGATATCAAAGTGATGAAAACTGAAAAAGATGGGGAAAGAGATGAATACGGATTTTATGGAGCGTAGGCGGCATATCCGCGTCTATTTCGCAACCATGGATGAAATGGGGTGTGAATTCAGCAACGGCGCCGGCGCGGTCAGTCTCAGGGCGGCCTCGGTGGTCGATTTGAGCCTCGGGGGCCTCCATCTCGCCGTCACCGGCGATTCCGGCTATGCTGCTGGCGACCGGATCACCCTTTTCCGCCTCATCCATAGAACCGGTCCGGTCAGCGAAGAAGAGATCCCCATGGAGATCCGCTGGGTTTTTGCCCCGGAGGACGGCAACCGGATTTACATGGGATGCCAGTTCCTGGAGTTGCCGGAAGAGAGCCGCAGCGGCATCGCCAATCTGATCAGCGTCAAATTGCTCGAGGCCAGCTCCGCCAGGACCGGCATGACCCACCGATAGACAGCGGCTCGCGGCACGGCGGTCCTCATCGCCGGCGGCTGCACGCACGAAACTGTGACCGGTGCCATGACCCAAGCCGAGCAACCCTACCAGGGCTTCGAACAGGGGCCGATCCGGCCGCCCAGCGAGAGCGGCAGCCTGCTCATCCGGGTGACCCGGAATTGTCCCTGGAACCGCTGCACCTTCTGCGGTCTTTACAAGGGAGAGCGGTTCAGCCGGCGGCCGGTGGCCCATGTGCTACGGGATATCGACACGGTGCTTCGCGCTGTCGACCGGCAGCGTGAAGCGTGGGAAAGCGGAGAGGCCAGTGGGCAGCCCCTGGCCGATCCGTGCATGGCCCAGGGCGATTGGCTGGCCCAGCATGCGGCCCGCAACTGGCTGCGGGCCGGAGTCAGGTCGGTTTTTCTTCAGGATTCCAATAGCCTGATCATTAAGCCAGACCACCTGACCACCATCCTCGAGCACCTCACCTCGGCCTTTCCCTCCATCGAGCGCATCACCTCCTATGCCCGCTCCCAGACCATCGCCCGGATGGCCGAGGCCGACCTCGCCCGCCTCGCCGCCGCCGGACTGAACCGCATCCACATCGGCCTGGAATCGGGGTGCGACATGGTCCTCGCCCAGGTGCGGAAGGGTGCCGGGCGGCACACTCACATCCTGGCGGGATGCAAGGTCCGGGCGGCCGGAATCGAACTGTCCGAATACTACATGCCCGGCCTCGGTGGGCGGGCGCTGTCGCGGCAGCACGCCCTGGAGAGCGCCGAGACCTTGAACCGGATCAATCCGGAGTACATCCGGCTGCGCACCCTGGCCTTGCCCGACGGACTCGAGTTGGCTCGCGAGCAGGCCGCTGGCCGGTTCACCAAGATGAATGATCGGGAAACCGCCGAGGAACTGCTGTTGTTTCTGCAATCGCTTTCCGGCATCACCAGCAGGGTGCGGAGCGACCATATCCTCAACCTGTTCGAGGAGATCGACGGCACCCTGCCCGGTGACCGGGAACGGATGCTGGCCGTGATCCGCCGTTTTTTGACGATGGACCCGGCGGAGCAGATGCTCTATCAGATCGGCCGGCGCACCGGGCTCTTCCGGCGGCTGGATGATCGGCTCGACCCGGGACTGCGCCGGCAGGCGCAGGCGTTTGTCGAGCGATGGAGGGTCACGCCCGGCAACGTCGATGCGATCTGCGACGAGCTGATCAAGCGGTTTATCTGACAAGGCCGAGCTCTTCCAGGAGCGGGGAAAAGGGGTTATTGACTGGGGGCACGGTGAAGAAAATCTACATCGAAATCACCAACCGCTGCAATCTGGCCTGCCCGTTCTGCGCGGCCAGCGGCCGCGTCAAGGCGGCGATGACTCCTGCGGCCTTTGCCGGGGTGCTGGCGAAGGTGCGGGGCCACACCCGCTTCATCGCCCTCCATGTGCTCGGCGAACCCCTGCTCCATCCCCACGTTGACCGGCTGCTGGCGCTGAGCCATGAACACGGCATGCAGGTCAACTGCGCCACCAACGGCACCCTGCTGGCCCGCCACCGGCACACCCTGCTCACCGCCCCTGCCCTGCGGCAGATCAGCTTCTCCCTGCACGGTCTGGCGCACTTGGAGCGCGCAACAGCGGCGGCACATCTCGATGAAATTATCGGGTTTGCCCAGGAGGCGAGCCGTGGCCCCGCGCTCTATGTCAGTCTGCGGCTCTGGAATCTGGGGGCGGAGGAAAGCGGCGAAAGCGATGCCTGGACCGGCTGGCTGCTGGCGCACCTGGCCGACGCCTTTGCCTGCCCGCCTCTCAGGGCCGCCGATTTGCGGTCCGGGCGCGGCATCGCTCTGGCGCCCAGGGTCTTTCTCAATCCGGAGCCGCGATTCGCCTGGCCGCGGTCTTCCGGCCCCGAGCTTGGCGGGCTCGGGTACTGCCGGGGTTTGCGTGATCATATTGCCATTCTGGTGGACGGCTCGGTTGTCCCCTGCTGCCTGGATGCCGAAGGGCAGATTGCGCTCGGTAATATTTTCATCCAATCCCTGGACGAGATCCTGAATGGCCCTCGCGCCCGGCGGATGCGCGAAGGGTTCGGCCATCAATGGCTGGTCGAACCCCTGTGCCGCCGTTGTACCTATCGGCTGCGGTTTGGTTGATTGTCGCGGCACAGTCGTTTTCTGCCAGGCAAGGAGCGCGGCGACGAGAAATCAAGGGCAAAGCTGCCGTAAAGGACAGTTTACAATTGGAAAAATTGCCCGACAAACTCAGGATATGGGGCCGCGCTGGTTGAGTTGTCAAACGGTCGCTGTCCCCAATTTCCCCAGTAAGCGGCGTTGGCAAACATTCGTTCAGATGGGGAAACAGACTTCTTTGGACACGGCTCATCAACCATGATATCTTTTCCGTGAGCTTCATGGTGTTCTCCTCGGCTCTGTTTTGCTGGATACAAAATTGTACCGGGAAATGCCATTAAGTTATATTATTTCATATTATTAGATGGTAAATACCCGCGACTGAACCTCTCGGCCGCGGGGAGTACTCGTCATTTTGCAAAAGGCTCATTTCCTACTAATTTCCTAAATTCTGTCCGATCCCGAAATGGCTCCATATGGGCGGTCAGTAACAAACAAATGGAAACAGTTATGAAGCTATTCAATGTAGATGGGATAAAAAAATTATTTCTTGGTACCCCGGAAGAAATAGAGGCCCGCGAAGCAGCTGAACGTAAAGAGGCTGAGCAATACAGAAAACAGAAGGCAGAAGCAGAAGAACGAGAGAGAGTGAAAAAGGAAGAAGCGGAGGAGCGAGCGAGAGTGAAAAAGGAGGAAGCAGAAGAGCGGGAGAGAGTAAAAAAATTTGCTCAATCTCCAGCAGGGATGGCTAGAGCTGCACGAGTTGCTGGGGCGCGTACCTTCCAAATATCGTTGAAACTAAGCGAGACAAGGAGTACTGCCACCCCTTTAATTGGAGGAACGAGTTCGAAAACGACAAGATATCAGCATGATACTGCTATTGATTCAATTGAGGCGGAAGGCTGGCGTCTCGAACATGCTAATTACGTGTACCGAATATTGGGAAGTGTTACTTCTAAAGAGGTGTTTGCTAAAGGATTGCAAGAGGCAATACAAGGAGAAATCGTAGGGATATATATATTTCGTATTTTTAACTAAAGTTTGCGGAAACAAGAAAAAGGAACAAGAAAAAGGGGGCTGACACCTTATGACATTGAATAATTTGGCTCATGATTATTTCAATTTGCAATATTTCAAAAGGCTTTTGGTCGCTTTTTCCAAAGCCACGAAATCACTATTACGCAATTCGTTGAAACGATGACCATATGCATCGGGACATTGACTCAACTCAAAACAGTTCAGATATTTTTCTACATCTTTAAAATACCTATTCTTGGACAATGTGCCGATGAAGATGCTAAATGAAATAAAATCATTGTTGCTAATAGCATCAGGGATGTAGCGTCTTCTAGGAAGACCGTGCAGTTGCTGCAATAAAACTTCTCTTATAGGGCAGGCAGCCTCGTTAAATTCCTTGCGTTTGTCTCTACCGATTGCCAACCGGTTACCGATAAGCAACCCTGTTAAGAAGCTGACTGCCCCGTAACTAATAGGGTTAGCTTTGATGATATTCAACAAGTCTTCAATCATTGGGGAAAACAGGAAAAAATAAGGATAAAATAGGGACAGCGACCATTTTTTATCGTTCCCTCGCTCCAGCGTGGGGATGCCGCACTGGACACTCCCGCGTCCTGTTCGTTTCGGGCGCGCGAATCCAGTCAATGCGCGAGAGCGAGCAGGGCTCCCGCTCCGGTTCGGCAGAGTGGCTTCCGACAAGTCCTTTTTCCGTCAATCGGTGCGGTTGCACGTTCATGAGCCGTGTAACGGCTTCGCTTCGAGGCGTACCCCCAGGGCTCCACACACCCGGTTGATGGTGTCGAAACGGGGGTTGGCGTTGGGACGCAAGGCTTTGTACAGCGCTTCGCGGGTGATGCCGGCGGCCTTGGCGACCTCGCTCATTCCCCGTGCCTTGGCGGCAATCCCCAGTGCATGGGCGAGTTCGGAAGCGTTGCCCTCCTCGATGACGACCGTCAGATACGCCGCGATGTCCTCCTCACTCTTCAGGTGCTCGGCCAGATCGAATTCGGGCAGATCAGCGATACGGATTTTCTTGCTCATGTGTCATTCCTCCAGCGTGGCGGCCCGCTGGATGGCCTTTTCGATGCCAGCGGATTGCGTGTCTGCGTATCCGTGTGGCCCTGTCTTTTAGGCCATCAAGCCAGGCGTCAAATTCGGGCAGGGTTTTGATCGTTAGCATGATTGAAGCGTAATCGTTCGATTACAACAAAACAAGCGAAAAAATCGGGATAGGAAAAGGGGTTTGGCCCCTTTCCTTAAACGGTCGCTGTCCCTAATTTCTGGGACATCTCCCCTCTTCACCCCTTGCCTTGCCAGGTTTTCATCTGAGGGAGAAAGAGCGGAGCAGCAGGTGAAGCTCCGAGTTGTTCACCGCCTCCGTGCCAACGGTGCATGCCTGCTGTTCGCCGTACGGTTGTCGGGTGGGGTTCCGGGGAGAACACCCACCCACCGTCGCCGGAACCCATGCTGAGCACCGTGCTTTCCTCACATTCGCCGGTACAACTCCAGCACCCGCTCCTTGGTCATGATCTTTTGCCAGTCCTTGCCGAAGCAGTTTTCCCACAGCGGTGCCAGGCCCAGGGCCACGCCCGCCATGGTGTCCAATGCCTTATCGTCGAGATTTTTGGTCAGGTTGCGCGGCAGATGGATGTCGTGCTTGGCCATCATTCGCCGGAATTCCTTGACCCCTTCCGGATAGACATCTTCCAGGTAGTCGAAGGTGATGCAGCAGCCGATGCCGTGGTGGGTGCCGAGTACGAAGGAGAGGCCGTAGGACAGGGCGTGGCAGGCCCCCACCTGGGAGTAGGCAATGGACATGCCGCCGAAGTATGAGGCCATCATCAGCTTGTCGTCCTTGTCCGGGTGATCCTCGAGGAAGACCTGGCGGCAGAGTTCGATCGATTTCTCGCCGTAGGCGCGGCTGAATTCGTTGAGATAGGTGCCCTGCAAGGACTCGACATCGTGGATGTAGCAGTCCATGCCGGTGTAGAACCACTGGTCCTTGGGCACGCCGGCGAGCAACTCCGGATCGAGCACGATCTGATCATAGAGGGTGAAGTCAGAGTTGATGCCCAGTTTCTTTACCGGCCCGGTGAGCACGGTGGTGCGCGAGATTTCGGCGCCGGTCCCGGCCAGGGTGGGCACGGCGGCATGATAGACCGCCGGGTTCTTGATCAGGTCCCAGCCCTGGTAGTCGGCGGCCGAGCCGGGGTTGTTGAGCAGCAGCGACACGGCCTTGGCGATGTCCATGGCGGAGCCGCCGCCGATGCCGATGATGCCGTCCGGGGTGCGCGGATTATAGGCCCGGACCTGGGCGACCAGCTGGTCGATGTAGCCGGTCTTGGGCTCGTCGTCGACGTTGACCGGGAGCAGCAGATCGCCTTTTTCCATCGGCAACCGCTTCTCGAGGGGTTTGCCCTTGAAGACGTCGTCGAGGACGAAGACCATGTAGGACTCGGGGGCCACCCGCTTGGGCTTGAGGATATCGCCCAGTTGATTGAAGGAGCCGCGGCCGAAAATGATATTGGGGACTATTTTGAAATTTCTGTACATCGGATATGGTACCAGGTGAAGGAACGGGGTGCTGCCGGCAGGGCAAGAATGAGAGGCCGCAAGGCCGGCAGGGGTTGGATTGAATGTGCCAAATGTACCCGATGGCGGCCTAAATCTCAAGAATGATGTGGACTTCCAGCTGGGCAGGCGTTCCGGCCGCAGCGGCATAGAGGTAAGCAATGAAGGAAATCGAGGCATTAACCAGGGAGCTGTACGCCGATATTCCGCTGGGCACCCTGTACCATTACACCACCTTCAGCGGCCTGCTCGGCATTGTCAGGAGCCGGGCCCTGTGGGCCAGCGATATCCGCTACATGAACGATTCCGCCGAGCTGCGCCACACCGCCGATCTGATCGCCGCCGAGGTACGCGAGCGCATCCACACCCCCCACCCCCACCCCCCCCCCCCCTCCCACCTCCCCCA
>Ga0074195_1004617_pt1 | contig 11161 bp, 8 predicted proteins | sample EPASupsiteHSE623_FD_64525 | JGI IMG/M metagenome (GOLD analysis project Ga0074195, IMG submission 64525) | Bioremediated contaminated groundwater from EPA Superfund site, New Mexico - Sample HSE6-23 | ecosystem: Environmental > Aquatic > Deep subsurface > Groundwater > Contaminated ...
GTTGGCTTGTTTAAGCCAAGATTTGACACTTTTTTTGTCAAAACAGGGGGTTTTACCCTTCTTCTACCCATTTCCGAATGCAAATCTCTTGATTTACGGCTTAAGAATCATATAATACACACAGGGTTTTTCAAAATTCGTTTACAGCAAAGAGATTTTTAGAGAATTGGCTTTTGAAAATTAAAACGCATGCAGTTTATTCAGCTCTTTTGAGAATTGATATAATGCAAGGAGTGAGTAGATTTTGGAAGGAGCTGTACAAAAATGTACAGCAACAACAAAATCTACGAAACGACGAAGCAGTATACAATTCTCAGAAGATCTATCAAAAAAATAATCTTTAACCAAAGAATTATGACTAAACAAGACTTAGTCGCAAGTGCAGCACAAGCAGCTGGTGTTACAAAGAAAGCAGCTGGAGAGGTTCTAGAATCAGTTCTAGGATCAGTTACAAAAAGCCTAAAGAAAGGCGAGAACGTAACAATCACTGGTTTCGGAACATTCCGTGTTTCTAAGAGAGCTGCAAGAACTGGAGTTAATCCAAGAAATCCAAAAGAGAAAATCAAGATCCCTGCAATGAAAGTTCCTGCTTTCAAGGCTGGTAAATCTTTGAAAGACGCTGTTCGATAATATTTTCTCCTGATATACGAAAGGCTCCCCGCTTTTAGGGGGGCCTTTTTTGTTATCATTTATTACATTTTGTTATACAATGATGTCCTTTTATAAAGATTTATTATGACAATCACAAACATATTAATCTTCTTCGCACAAAACATAGCACTGATCCTAAGTTCGCTCTTCATAGCGGCCAAGATATACAAATACAAAGTTGAAGGATTATCAAAATTCATACTCTCGGTGTTCACCATTTTTGTTTCACAGATTGTCATAATAGAAATCGTGCTAGGGATCATAGGGAAAATATCATACGAAAACATCCTGATCCTGACAGCTCTCTCATTGATAACTACAGGAATACTTTTTGGAAAAGAAACCTGGAACAAGCTAAGCACCGGACCAGTAAGTTCAAAGCCATCCGTTCTTACCATATATATAGTGTTTCTTCCTCTATTGTGTATCTTTTTAATAAGAGCATTTTCGGCAATGTTTCAGGTCCCATTGGAATACGACGTGGTTGCATATCACTTACCATTCGTAGTCGAATGGATGAATACAAAGAGCTTGATGGACATTTATTATTCGGCATTTGCAAGCCCTATCGGATACTATCCTAGTAATTACGAATTATTGAATCTGTGGACAATAATCCCTTTCAGAAATGACATACTTGTTAATATTTTGAACTTTCCATTAATGATCTTTTTAGGAATAACGATAAATAAAATCTTAAAAAATCTATCAGTGCAAAAAAACACAGCACTAATATTAACTGGAGCTTTATTTTACATACCAATATTCATTCGCCAAGGAGGAACGGGGCTCACAGATATATTTTTCTGCCTTACCTTTGCCCTATCGATATATTTTCTACAGGAAATTTACAAATACAGAACCAATCCATTTAAGGCTAACTCTATAAAAACAGCCTATGTTCTTTTCGGCTTAAACACAGGACTACTAGTAGGAACAAAATATCTCGGACTCATAATCGCGACCATTCCAATTATTCTATTCTTACTTATTTCCCTTTACCCATCAGCTCAAAAAAAAATCAGAGACAGACTAAAACTTATAGGAATATCTGCAATAAGCTCATTATTAACAGGAGGTTTTTTTTACATCCGAAACTGGATATCTTCAGGCAATCCGCTGTTCCCGGTAGATTTAAATATATTTGGCTGGAAAATCTTCGAAGGATATTTAGGAACAAATGAAAAACTATTAAACACATCTTTAGCGGAAAATCTAAACGATCTTGCCGGAACAAAATCATTCCTTGTTCAATACTACAATCTTATAGGCCTCCCTGGAACACTAGCAGTTTTATCGATAATCGGAGTACTTGGAATCCTTATATATAAACTATTCAAGAAAAATTCGAAAGAAGATTTGATCATGGGAACAGTCCTTCTTGCTTCATCAATAATTTATATATATCTGTACATAAAAACTCCATTCTCGTATAGCCACATCCCTCAAAACACGAGATACTCTATGCCATTCTTGATAATAGGAATTATGAACATAGGATTCATATATTCCAAAGCAAAAGCCATAAAACCATTATTTGATTTAGGAGTATTTATAGCGATTTTTTACACATTGTTTCTGATGATTCTCCATCCATCAAATGGAGTAGAGTTAACGGACAGAGTTATCCTAGATACAAGTCTAATTAATGATTATCCGGGATATTTTTTCACATCATCTATATCGCTCATAGCTCTCATTTCAGGGATTTATCTTCTATTTACAATGACTTCCGGAAAGAGAAAAAACGTAACAATAATCTCTCTGCTAATAGTCTCGGCCATAGTCAGAATACCAATAGTTACATTTGCAGAAACCGAGCGTGAAAAATTAGTCGAGCATACAAGAGACACCCTTCAAAGAGATGAAAAAATAAAATCAAAAATAAACGCAGCCATATACTTAGACAAAACGGCCGAACTTTCAAAAATCGCATACACTGGTTTTAATTATCACTATTTATTATTCGGGAGAAAGATGCAAAGAGAAGTAGACTATATAAACATTAATGAATGCGGAGAATGCAGATATGGCGACTATAAAAGTTCAGAAAAATCAATTAGAAGAGATCCTTCTTTCGAAAACTGGTTTAAAAATTTAAAAGAAAAAAATAAAGAATACCTTGTGCTTGATATTGATCAGGCAAAAGAAGAATATGATTGGGCATTATCTCATCCGAAAAATTTCGTACAGACGTTCTCAGAAACCTCTCTGAAAATATACAAAATCACCTATTGATGATTAAAAACATCATTAAAAATTTCTGGCCATTTATTAAATACTGCATAGTAGGCGCCACTGGTACTTTTGTAGACCTGGCGTTTTTGTATATATTTGTTGAATATGCAGCACTTCCTGTATTAACGGCAACAACCATTTCTTTCGTTTTGGCAGTAATAAATAATTTCATTTTAAATAAAATCTGGACATTCCAAAATAAATCAAAAAACTACAGAAAACTATTTATAAAATTTTTAATAGTGTCAGTCATAGGCCTTGGACTAACACTGGGGTGCATGTACATCTTAGTCCACATTTTGATTGTCTGGTACATGCTAGCAAAATTAATAACATCTATAATTGTTCTAACTTGGAATTTTTTTGGAAACAAAATATGGACATTTCGTCTTCGTGAAAAAATCGTAGAAGTACCGGAAAATTTCATATTTGAATACTCAATAGTGATACCTGCGTACAATGAATCGAATCGAATAAAAAACACTCTACTCCTGATAGATAACTATATTAAAGAAGCCAACCTTAATGCAGAAATAATAGCAGTAGACGATGGAAGCAAGGACAACACGGTTCAAATAATAAAAACTCTGGCTTCAAAAATTCCTAATCTTAAACTAGAAACATATTCAAAAAATCACGGAAAAGGATTTGCGGTAAAAACAGGTGTATTTGCAAGTAAGGGAAAATATATTTTATTTGCTGACGCTGACAACTCTACCCCAATCCAAGAGCTGGAAAGCCTAAAAGAAGCTATGGATAAAAATAGCGCACAAATAGCAATCGGTTCTAGATATTTAAATGAAAGTAAGGTGCAAATAAAACAACCAGGATACAGAATTTTAATAGGCCGTCTCGGAAACCTATTAATAAGACTTTTCCTAATAGACGACATAAAAGATACACAGTGCGGATTCAAACTTTTTGAACATCGCGTGGCAAAAGAGATATTTTCTTTCCAAAAAGTTAAAAGATTTGGATTCGACATGGAGGCCCTCGTGGTTGCAAAAAGTCTCGGATACAAGATAGTAGAAGTACCCGTCAACTGGTTTAATTCAGTTGAAAGTAGGCTTCGTCCAGTAAGAGACTCGCTGACTACTCTGAAAGACTTAATCTATATAAAAATAAATCTTTGGAGCGGAAGATACTTTCAAGAATAGCAAAAAGATACCCGATCTGCTTGAAAAAAGAGCCCAAACCATTTAAATTACTTGGCGAGTATTTAACAATTTTTCGTGGAAACTCAATTAAAAGAACTGGAGAAATCTGCGGTAAGTGAAATCGAAAAAATTTCATCACTTGAAGATCTCAAAAATTTAGAAGTGAAAATATTGGGAAGAAAAGGAGAATTAACAGGCATTCTAAGAGGCCTAAAAGACCTTTCTCCTGACAAAAAACCAATAATGGGAAAACTTGCAAACGACGTAAAAACACATTTAGAAGAAGAGTTTAGGTTGCGCATGGAAAGACTAGAACATGATGCAATTAAAAAATCATTATCAGTAGAATTTTTTGATACAACCATCCCCCCAAAAACTAAAGAAATTGGACATATTCATCCGCTTTCTCAAGTTCAGGAAGAAGTTGAAAGAATCTTCAGCCAAATGGGGTTTGCAATCATGGACGGTCCAGAGGTCGAATCCGAATACTACAATTTTGAGGGGTTAAACATTCCAAAAGATCATCCAGCACGCGATATGCAAGATACCTTTTTCGTACAAGACAAAAATGATCCGAAACATGGAAGAATGGTTTTGCGCACACACACGTCTCCGGTACAAGTACGCACAATGGAAAAATATGGAGCACCTCTCCGCGTAATTGTTCCAGGAAGAACATTCAGATATGAAGCAACGGATGCGAGCCATGACACAACATTCTATCAAGTGGAAGGCCTTCTTATAGATAAGACTATTTCACTAGGACACCTGAAAGGAATCATGAAAGAGTTCCTGAGTCGCCTATTTGGGAAAGAGGTAAAAGTTCGATTTAGACCAGGATATTTTCCGTTCGTAGAACCGGGCCTTGAACTCGATTTTTCATGCCTACTTTGCGAAGGAAAAGGATGTCGAGTATGTAAACATTCTGGATGGATGGAATTTATGGGAGCAGGAATGGTTCATGAAAATGTACTAAAATCTGGAGGAATAGATCCGAAAAAATATCAAGGCTGGGCTTTCGGATTTGGGCTTACCAGACTTGTTATGATGAGATATGGAATTGACGACATTCGCCTCCTCCTTGGTGGCGATTTAAGATTCATTAAACAATTTTAAATGTTAGTTTCTTTAAATTGGCTAAAAGATTTTGTTAATATAATTGTGAATTCTGAAAAGAGTTCTTTGAACAAAGTAGTTGTTGGATACGTAGAAAAAATAGAGAAACATCCAAATGCAGACAGACTAAATATTGCAGAAGTAAACATAGGAACAGAAAAAGTTCAGATTGTTTGTGGAGGAGTAAATTTAAAAGAAAAAATTTATGTAGCGGTAGCTCTTCCTGGCTCAGTTCTTCCAGGCAATTTCGAAATTAAAAAATCTACAATTAGAGGGGTGGAATCCAACGGAATGATTTGTCATTTATCAGAATTGGGATTGGCAAAAAACGACGGCAAACACGAAATAAGTATAATCGGAAAAGCAGCCCCAGGAACACCTTTTGTAAAAACATTGAAAATAAAAGGAATAAGTCCTGAAGATTTGCGCGATCTTCTGACATTAAAAACCGCCGAGGTAGAAACTATTGAAAAAGCTGATAAATATCTTCAAAAAGTAGTAACGGGGAAGCTCTTGGATTTTGAAAAAATTCCAAATACAAAATATCATCACAAGGGTACCGTCGACATTGGCGGAAAAATAATTCAGCTAGTTTTTGGATCAGTTCATGTGGCTGAAAAAGGTTGGATTTTGCCAATTGCTCTACCGGGAGCGCACTTACCGGGCGGAGAAATTAAAGAAGCAAAAATTCAAGGAGTCCTTTCTCAAGGCATGATTTGTGACGACAGCGAATTAGGTATCCAAAATAGCTCCAATGGCCTTACGGTTTTCCCTGAAGGAACTCCTCTTGGAAAACCTATAGCTGAAATTCTTGGAATAGATGATTTCATTTTAGAATTCGACAACAAAGCATTAACCCACCGTCCAGATCTATGGGGACATTATGGTATTGCTAGAGAAATAGCCGCACTGACAGACACTAAACTCAAGCCGTATTCTCCAAAAATCACAGTTCCAAAAATTGGCGAAACTGCAAAAGTAGAAGTAAAAGATTTCGAATTATGTAAAAGATTCTGTGCACTTATTATAAACGACATAAAAGTCGGAGAATCGCCAGAATGGATAAAAAAACGTCTAAGCGCAACTGGCCACGGCACCCATAATAATATTGTTGATGTCACAAATTATGTAATGACTGAGCTCGGACAACCGATGCACGCATTCGACAAAGAATATATTAAAACCGGCCTAATTGTAAGAAGAGCGAAAAAAAATGAAAAAATAATCTCACTCGATGGAAAAGAAAGAATATTGGATGAAGACATGTGTGTAGTGGCTGATCATGAAAAAGCGGTCGGAGTCGCAGGAATTATTGGTGGAGAAAACAGTGAAATAAACGATAAGACAACTTCAATCATCCTCGAGGCAGCCACATGGAACCCATCCATTTTAAGAAGAACGTCCGTAAAATTGGGAGTACGCACCGAGGCCGTTCAAAGATTCGAAAAATCCTTGGATTCAGCTTGGGGAGAACTGGCGATAAAAAAAGCTGCTGAATTAATTCTTCAGCTTTGTCCATCTGCAAAAATTGCAGGGCCAATGACAGACATAAAAAAACCAGACTTGGATAAAAAACCTGTAAAAATTACGCTCAACGTCCTCAAAGCCAAATCAAAAATCGGCACGGACATAAGCATTTCTGAGATGAAAAATATTCTTGAAAAACTTGAATTTAAAGTAACAACAGCAGGGAAATCATCTTTATTGGTCACAGTACCAAGCTTCAGAGCCACAAAGGACGTTTCAAACGAAGACGACTTGATAGAAGAAATAGCCAGACTTTATGGATACGACAACATTCCTACCGTGTTGCCAGAATTGCCAACAAAGCTACCAATGGAAAACCCTGAAAGATTTAAAAAACATCGCACTCGCGAACTATTCTCATACGGATTGGGTTTTGACGAGGTATACAACTACTCTTTTTACGGTAAATCCGATTTAAAAAAATCGCAAATTCCAGACTCTCATCATATAAAATTACTGAATTATTTATCAGAAGACCAAACGCATTTAAGGATCTCTTTAATTCCAAATTTGTTAAAAAACCTGGAACTAAACGTTAAGTATTCGGGAGAAGTAAAAATATACGAAATAGGCAGAACGTACAAAGAGGTTGGCCAATTTATGCCGCTTGAAGAAAAGAAAATAGGCGGAGCAGTTTTGACAAAAAAGAAAACAGATGAAGTGTTTTACGAAGCGAAAGGAGCCATCGAATCATTCTTCGACAAATTCAACATTACTTACAAAGCAGTGAAAGGAACAGAGAATGCTCCATATGCACACCCGGTAAAATCCATAACATATTTGGCGGAAAATGGAAAAACTCTCGCACAAATATTCATCGCGCATCCGGAGATAATAAAAGCCTACGGTTTAGAAAAATACTCAGTTGCAATGTTCGAAATAAACTTCACCGAAAGCCTAAAGCTGGAAAAAAGAGGAAAAACTTATAAAAAATTGCCTCGCTTCCCCGGCATTGATTTCGACATCTCCGTCGTAGTTCAAAAAAATATAGAAATCGAGACATTGGAAAACGCTATCATGGACTCAAATAAAAGTCTCATCACCAACGTAGATTTATTCGACATATATGAAGGACCAAACGTAGAAAAAGGGAAAAAAGCCGTAGCCTTCAGAATAACACTTCAAGCCCAAGATCGCACATTAACTGATCAAGAAATGCTAGAAGTTCAGAGAAAAATCTTCTCGAACTTAGAGAGTTTGGGTGGAACAATTAGAGGAAAAAATTAAAATCTACAGCCCACCTCCCCATCCCTGACCAAGCACAGCTCTTACACCAAGTGGCTCTATTGACGAACCGGCATCTCCAGTAGAAACGGTTGCGGCAGAAGTCCCACCATTATACCCGGACGTACGAAGTAAATGCTCAAGCGCTCTTACTTCTCCAGCCAAATGATTCTTGCTCAAAATTTCCTTAGGAAGAGGTCCGAATGATTTTTCGATTTTCTCTATAGGATATGGCATTGCGGCAGAAGTATGTCGTTCATAAGCCTTGCACTGTGCTCTTCCTGGATCTAAATGCCATCCCTGATCAGCAACATAACCATAAACTTCCCAAAGAGGAATCAGCCACTTTATAACTTCTCGTTTAACGTCTCCATACTTCATATTAAACTCTCCATTTTTATTGTATCCAAATCCTTGTGTTTGTAGCTCTCCCATCGAACAAGTCCTAACATTGTTATTCAAGGTATCCAGTAATCTATCTCTCTGTTTAGGGTCTTCTATTGTAGACAACGGCCAAACTTTAAAAATGTCCTCAACTCTCTCTAATTTCTGATCCCACTCCTCAGGGGACCGTTCGTATGGCAATTCATAATCGATCCCTCTATATTCTCCAGGCTTTCTCTGAACATCGGCAGGCTTCTTCAAAACAATAGAAATTCTTGAGTAAGAATCGTTAGCTCCGGCAAAAGTCCCAGGAACAACTCCGATCGCCTTTATATTAGCGCCCATTATTTTCAAGAATGCGACAATGTTAAAGTAATCCTCAAGAGGAAGCATAGACGCAGCCCATCTTGTTCTATCGTAGTGATTTACGGATTCGTCAGTAATTTGATCGACAACCTGACAATGCACAGGTTCAGTAATATACAAAATCCCTCCTGGTGCCACCTTATCCCAAAGATCTCGAACGTATGCATAAGGATCTGATGTTTCATGCAAAACATCTCCGGCTACAACCAAGTCTGATGTATCCAAAGAATCCATAATTTTTTTTCTAACATCGGGACTTTCCTTATAAATATGACCATCCTGAACAGCCGATTGATCATCTGCTCCCGGACTTCTTTCAACCTTATCAAGAACCCCAACTATAGTTTCCTTAACAAGTCCATCATGACTCACTCTTTCTTCAGTTTCGTCAAACTTAGCATGAATATCTATATCAACAGCGCTAATTTTTGAAACTTTTCCAGTTTCCATCATCAAATTTTCCAAAACCATATCGCCATGCCCCAGAGATGCCACAGAAATTTGTCGCCCCTGTCTTTTATAAGACATGCGATGTAGCAAATCCATCAATGATCTTCTGGTTTTATCGGGATCCCTGGAAGAATCAGGGTCATAGTGAAAGTGCTTAATGTACTGCATTTTTCTATATAAATGAAGCGCATTAAAAACTTTCTTGTATTCCTCTTTTTCAAGCAACCCAAACCTATCGGCCAAAATCATCAAATCCATAGTAATAAAGTCCTCTTGTACACAACATGCTGATCGTCCGGTCCCAAAAGAATCCCCGCCTCTTTTTGAATTATCAGGAAAGATCAAGGATAAATTACATTTTATATAACTATCAACAACCGAAGGATCTGTTCCTTCTGGGAATAAAAGAAGAGAGGGAGCGTAAACACAAAATTCATCCATAGAACAAACTGTACCGTCACGCATTCTTTCCCTGGTGGCAGTAGTTTTATTTGCATAAGGCTTGTTTTCAACATTGGGAATATTTGATCTAATATCGCGCTGCGTACCATTAAGTCTTTTCCCAAGTTTCTCACTAAGAAGCGCAGCTATTTGAGCAAATAAATATCCAACCCTGTAGTATGGAATGGTTCTGTGATCGTCCGGAGACTCGGAATCGAAAGCTTTTCTGGTAATAAGCAAAAATAGCGTTCTAAACCTTAAAATTTCAGCCAGATATTCATCATCAGTTTGAGGATCTACCCCCAGACTGGGAAGATCTGCAGCCTTTAAAACCCTCGGACATTTCAACGCCGTATCCGGACCAAAAGATCCGTTTCCAAATCCAAGAACCCCCGTAAAGAAATACTTACTGGAAGGATCTCTGCAAATAGTAGTCCATTGCTGCTGAACAGTTTCCCACAGCTTTCTCTTCGCCTCTTCCGCCTCTTCATGTTCCTGAGGAGGCCTACTGGAAAACAGAGCCTCTCTATGGATATTTCTTAAAACATATTTAATATCAAATCTTTCTGCGATAGCACTCCCGACTTTTATGCGCCCTCTTACCGCCTCCATGATATCAAACTCTGCACCAAGATCAGTCTCTTCATCCTCGCCACCATGAGACAAATCATCTTCTTTTGCGGCAGGAGGATCCGAAGCTAAAATGCCAGCAAATTCCTCCCCTCCCGGAAGACCAGCAAGAACAGAATATCTTCTCATTAACTCAAATTGAGACCAATAATGGGGATATGCGCCTTCTCGAAAAAACTCATCCATAGTCTCGACATGCTCATGAAAAGTCCTCCCGTCCAAAATTAAATGATGGAATTCCGCAAGAAGAGGTGCTGATTTTAGAGCAGAAGGTGGAGCAGGAGGTGGAGCAGAAGACGGAGCTCCTGACGATGGTGGCATAGATGACATCTCATGAGCAGACAATACTCCTCGACCACCAGAGCCAGTCCCGTCAGGCGGAGAAAAAAGACCTCCTCCAGGCAAATCACGCCTAATCTCTCCGCTATCTCCACGAAGAAAATCCGGAATCTCTGGAGGAAAAACCATCGTAGTTCTGTCCGCGTCTAAAGTATCACCTACCGTCGGAGATTCAGCACCAGGATCGTCATCTGCACCTGGAGTTCCCTTTTTGTCTTTATCTGGATTGCCCATAGTCCTCCTAAAATAACAAAGGAGAGAAAATATGTCACTTTTATGGCTTATTGTCAAGGTTATTATTCCTGTTTTCGTACTGCGAAGAGTTAAGGTTCGGCCAGTAACTTCAGATCCATTTATTGACACCCGTGACAAATGGTTGCAAAATGGTGATGGGCTTAAAAAATTTTCACATGGCTAAAGGGTGGACAAGGGAAGAAAAAGACAAATATTTAAAGGAATTTGTTCAATCCATCAATATCGTTGAAACGATGAACGAATGCCTTTGGGCTGGAGACAAAAACCATAAAACCATTTATGTTAACCCGGTTTTCGAACACTTATCTGAATATTCACTTGAAGAGTGCATTGGGAAAGATTGTGTATTTTTCTTTGACGATGAAGGAAAGCGCATCATAGAA
>Ga0074195_1004621_pt1 | contig 11155 bp, 8 predicted proteins | sample EPASupsiteHSE623_FD_64525 | JGI IMG/M metagenome (GOLD analysis project Ga0074195, IMG submission 64525) | Bioremediated contaminated groundwater from EPA Superfund site, New Mexico - Sample HSE6-23 | ecosystem: Environmental > Aquatic > Deep subsurface > Groundwater > Contaminated ...
CGAGCGCGGCCGTATTGGTCATCGCCATTCCGATCATATCGTGGCCAAGCGCCATCATCGCGTAGTGGCCGGCGATGCCGAAATGGTTGGAATTCCGCACGCAACCGAAGGCCATTCCCGCTAAATTAGCCTTGTCGATGATCGAGGTCATGGTATCGGCGCTCACGGGGGCGCCCAGGCCTCCCCTCGCGTCGACAAGCAGGGAGGTGGGGGATTCCCGCAGTATCCGCGGTTCTATCGTGGGGAGCATCTGTCCCGTTTGAAGGCCCGCGATATACCTGGCGAGCCTGGCCACGCCATGCGAGGGTATCCCTCTCGCGTCAGCGGCCGCGAGCACCTCGGATTGACAGCGGGCGTTCCTGGCGCTTACCCCATGCTTCATGAATATTTCGGCGCAAAAGTCTATAAGCCTATCCCCGTCCACCCTGATAGAATCCATTTCCCTTACTCCTCGTCGCGTTTTCCTATCGGAATCAGGCTTGCTCGATGCCATAATCCTTGATTTTGTTGAGCAAGGTGCGCCGCGTTATCCCCAGTTCGGCCGCGGTTTTTTCCCTATGGTTGCCATTCCTGGCCAGCGCTTCCTTGATCGCCACCTTTTCCATTTCCTCGAGCGTTTTGGCGCCTTGGGCGCCGGCCGAAGCGTTTTCCGCTTCCAGCCCCGGGCTCGATCGCCGCGCGGTTATGAAATCGAAATCCCTTGGCTGCAGCGTCTCGGAATCGGTGAGGATGCAGGCTCTTTCGATCGCGTTTTCCAGCTCGCGCACATTGCCGGGAAAATCATGGTTTATAAGAAAATCGATCGCGTCGCGGCTTAATCCCTCAACCTTCCTCCCCATATCGGAGGAAAAACGAGCCAGGAAAGCCCCAGCGAGAAGGGGGATGTCATCCCGACGCTCCCTCAGCGCCGGAAGCCGCACGCGAATGACATTGATCCTATAGTAGAGATCCTCCCGGAAACGCCCGAGCTGGACTTCCTTTTCCAAATCTCGATTCGTCGCCGCGACGATCCTCACATCGATGGGCGTGCCCTTCAAGGATCCCAGGCGCTGGACTTTCCTTTCCTGAAGCACTCGGAGCAGCTTGACCTGAAGATGGAGGGGCAATTCGGCGATTTCATCGAGGAACAGGGTGCCGCCCTGAGCGCTTTCGAAAAGCCCTTGTTTTCTCGAATCGGCCCCCGTGAAGGCGCCTTTCTCGTAGCCGAACAGCTCGCTTTCAAGCAGATGCTCGGGGAATGCCCCCATATTGATCGGGACAAAAGGACCTTCGCGTTTCGAAAGATTGTGCACAAGCCTGGCGGCCACTTCCTTGCCTGTCCCGCTCTCCCCGGTAAGCAAGATTGTCGCCGTGGACATGGCGGCTTTCCCGAGAATGCGGACGACTTCCCTCATTTTCTGGCTTTCGCCAATCATCTCGCCGGCGGTTTTTTTCCCGCTCATTCCCGCCCTTAGCGAAAGGGCCAAGCGATGATTTTCCACCGCTTTCCTTATGCGTATCAGCAGTTCGTCGGGATCGAAGGGCTTAACAAGGTAATCGTAGGCTCCCGTCTTCATCGCCTCGACCGCGTCCCTGATTTCCCCGTGCGCCGATATCATGATCACGGGGATGTTCGGGCCTTCCTCTCTCACCCAGCGAAGCAATTGCATGCCGTCGAGTCCCGGCATCCGCAGATCGGAAACGAGAACGTCATAGGGCTGCTCTTCAAGCATCTGTCGGCCTGTCGCCCCGTCCAAGGCTATATCGGCCTCGATTCCATCCGGATCGAAATAATCCTTGAGCGAGAGGGCAAGCTGCTTTTCATCGTCCACAATGAGAATACGCACCTTCAATCACCTCGATTTTTTGATATTGCCGTTGAATTTGGCAAACGGCGCCTTATACTCAAGCATATGAATGATTCGTCCGTGCTCTCAAAACATTTCCAGCAAAGGCATACGCGCGAAGCGATCGCCGCGGGGCTCTTCTATCCAGCCTCAGCGCGGGAACTCTCGGAAAAAATCGACGCCTTGCTGAAGGAAGCGGATATCCCCGCTGGCCGCTGCTCGGCGATAGTCTGCCCCCATGGAAGCCTGGATTATTCAGGCGCGCTCGCGGCGAAGGCGTGGAAAGCCGCTTCTGGCCGCGAGATCGACATCACCGTTATCCTCAGTCCCTCGCACAGGAGCTTTGAGCCTGGCATATTCCTGCCCGAAGCCCAGGGTTTTTCGGTGCCTAACGGCCAGTTCAAAGTCGATCGTCCGCTGCTCAAGGCACTCTTGCATTGTACCACCAATCTGAGGCAGAGCGATATTCCCCATTTCGAGGAACACTCCATCGAAATGCAGCTCATTTACGCGGCGCGCTATTTCCCGCGAACGCTCATCCTACCCATCGTCATCAGCGGCGCCGATGATCAGGCTCTCGATTCGCTCTTCTCGAATTTGCGGTTCGTGCTCGGCGAGAGGATCACCTCCACGCTCTTCGTGCTCACGACCAACCTCGCGGTCGATGAGGATGCCGATAAATGCCTCGCGACGAGCGCGGCATTCGTGGAATCCGTAGAAAAGAGGGAAATCGACCGCATCCTCTCGTATTGCGATGGGGCTCCATCCTTCTGCGGCGGACGCATCATCGCCGCGTATTTGCGATCCTCCCTCTCTTATGGCCTGAAGCCGGTGATTCTCGGGCTGGGAAGCTCGGTCGCCTTCGCCGAAAAGGGAGAGCCTATCGTCGGCTACGCGGCCATGGGCTTTACGGGAGAATAGCATGACTTTGGCCTTGTCTGAGAATGAACGGCGTGAACTATGCGAGATAGCGCGCGAGTCCATCGCCGCGAAGTTGTTTCACCGCGAACCATCGCCGCGATCACATGGCGAAGGCTGCCTCCAGCCCGGAGGCGTTTTCGTGACTTTGCATGAAAACGGCCAGCTCCGGGGCTGTATCGGTCGCATGCACAGCGGCCGACCACTATGCGAAACCGTCAGGGATATGGCTCTGGCCGCCGCCTTCGAAGACCCCCGATTCATGCCCATGAGCAAGGCCGAATATTCGGAAATAGCTATCGAGATCACGGTGCTGGGACCGATGATTCGCATCCAGGGCAAGGACGACTTCAGCATTGGGACGCATGGGCTTTATATCGCCGCCAAGGGCCGGTCGGGAGTGCTCCTTCCTCAAGTGGCCACTGAATATGGCTGGGACAAGGAAGAATTTCTCTCCCACCTTTGCGTGAAAGCGGGCTTGCCCTTGGCGGCCTGGCGCGAGCCCGGGGCGGAACTATTCGCCTTTGAAGGTCTGGTGTTCAGCGAAAAAGTTTCTTGATTTTCTTGTACCAGAAAAGCCGCGCCGATTCCGCGGTTCTGAACAGCGCATAGGCCAGGGGAGACGCGGGATAGTCGACGCATCCGACCCGGTGAGCGATCCGCCCGCCAAAGCCGGTTTTGAAAAGATACAACCCAGCCATGGGATGATCGGGGCTGTCGTCGGGGGGAATACCGAAAAAATCGTAGTCAACGCATCCCTCCGCCCTCGCGGCCTGGATCGCGCGCCACTGCAGGGCGTATGCCGGCATGAGGTTTCGCTTTTCGCCCGATGAGGCTCCATAGAGGTAGGTGGCGCGCTTGCCGAAGAAAAGCGTGATGATCGAGGCGATAGGCCGGCCCTCGTGTCGCGCCACCCACAGGGAAAGCTTAGGTATGGTCTCTCCCTCAAAACCCCGCGAATTTTCTCCCATTTCGAACAGGGTTCGGTAATAGGAAAGAGGATGAATGGCGATCCCATCGCGCTTCGCCGTTTCCCCATAGAGGCTATAGAATACATCGAGAGCTTCCATGCCTTCTTCGCTAACCTCGACGCCTTTTTTCTCAGCCAGCTTGATATTGTAGCGCCATTTCGGTTTCATGGCGCCGAGGATTGCTTCCTCGGTTTTTTCGATATCCAGAATCACCGTATCAGGTACTTGGACTGCCGTACCGCGTCGCATCCGGCATTTTCCGCCATCAATCGACGCGAGGAGATTCGCGCTGGCATCCCCCGTCCGTTCCCAGGCCAGATCGAAGCGAAGGAAAAGAATTTTGCCGCCCAGTTTACGGCCAATCGCATCGATGATGGAAGCGCCGAAGGATTCGAGCCGGGCTCCCGCATCCTCGCCAAAGCCATCATCGCGGGGTCCATGGGGAACATAGGCGAAATGGAATCCGAGGCCAAGCGGCCTCGCGAGAACGATGAGCTCGCGGCCGGGATATTCGCCGCCGGATCGCGGGTACACGATATAGGCTTTCCAGCCTGTCTTCATCTTAAAGCGGGCCCAGAAAGGCGATTGCATGAAGCTCTCTTCGCCCTGGGATGAGAGCGCCTCGGCCGCCGACACTTCAGCCAAGGCTGGAAAATCGATGGGAATTCGAAGTAAGCGCTTCTCTTCCGGGAGAGGTCCTCCCGCGCCGGACTTCATCCTATTTCGCCGTCTCGCACGTTCTGGAGCTGGAGGGTCTGTCCCGCGACCTCAAGCCGCGCGGAGCCCGCGAACGCGAAACCGTCTTTGGCGAGAAGAGGAACGGAGAAGAAGGCCTCGGCATCGATCTGAGCTTCGACGCTCCCTTCCACCCCCAGTCCTTCGAGGCTGACCGAGGATCCTGGGGGGGCCCAGGGAGCCGAAAGCACCTCGACCGCCTCCTTGCCTCCCTCGCCCGATCGGGATGCCGCGAGCAGCATGCCTTTGGACTCAACGCCGCGCAGCTTCGCCGGCTTCAGATTATCCACGAGGATAATGTGCTTGCCCAATAGTTCCTCTTCCTTGTAGAAAGGAACGAGCCCTGAAACGATGACGCGCTCGATTCCCGACCCGTCGTCGAGCGTTTCGATGTAAAGCTTATCGGCCTTGGGATGCCGCTCGATTTTCACGATTATCGCCACCTTGAGGGCGATGAGCTTGGAAAAGCGCTGTTCCTGGGGCAAATCCGCGTATGGAAGCGCTTTGACCGAAGGTGCGGCCGCCTCGGGGGTGGCAAGCTGCGCCGCCGGCTTCGCCGCAGCTGACGCTCCTGGCGACGCTCCTGGTGTCGGCGCCGCGGCCCGGCTTGCGGCTTGGGCTGAAAGCTCCCGCTCCGCCCTGTCCTTTTGGGATCCTGAATATCGATCGCGAAGTTCCGCTATGTATTTTTCATCCAGCTTGGCGAAAAGCACTTCGGGAGCCTTGACCTCGACAAGCCCTTCCGTCTTCCCGAGCGCCGACCAGTCCAGGCCGTCGCGCCCAAGGGTCTTGCCGAGCTGGGCCGCCAATTTTTCGGCGGCGTGCGGCATATACGGCTGCGTCAGGACAGCGATATCCCGAAGGATATAGCAGAGATCGGAAACGAGGGAGGCGGCGGCTTCGGGCATCGAAATCCTCGTCTTCCAAGGCTCGCCGTCCTGGAATCGCTTGTTGGCGAGATCAGAAAGCTCGAATATGGCGCGGAAGGCTTCCCGCAGATCAGCCCTCTCCAAATGATCGGTGATTCTGGCTTCTATCTCCCTCGCCTTTTCCCAAAACGCAGCGTCCGGCTTTCCCGCGGGGATGGCGCCGCCATAATAGCGGGATACGAAGGTGAGCGTGCGGTTGGCGAGATTGCCGAGATTGCCGATGAGCTCGCCATTCACTTTTTCAAGGAAATCCGCCCAGGTGAAGGTATAGTCAGAGGTTTCCGGTCGGTTCCAGAAAATATAGAACCGCCAGACATCGGCGGGGATCCCCGTTTCCATGACATCGGTTCCAAAAACCCCAATGCCCTTGGATTTCGAGAATTTTCCCGCTTCGTAATTCAGGTACTCGCTCGAGGACATATGATGGAGCATCGTCCAGTCGCGTCCCGAACCGAGCAGGCTGGAAGGGAACACAACGGTATGGAAAGGTATATTATCCTTGCCGATGAACTGATAAAGCTCGACGTTCTCGGGATTCTGCCACCAGGTTTTCCAGTCGAATCCTTTTTCGGCGCCGAGGCTGGCGGTCATCGAAACGTAGCCGATAGGGGCGTCGAACCAGACGTAGAACACCTTGTCCTCGAATCCTTTCATAGGAACGGGAATGCCCCACTTCAGATCCCTCGTGATCGCCCGGGGCTTCAACCCATCCCTAAGCCAGGCTTGGGTCATCTGAATGGCATTGTTCGACCAAAACCCCTTCTCGCTGGCGGCTTTGATCCAAGGCTCCAGCTTGGGCTTTATGGCGGGCAAGTCGATATAGAGATGGGTCGTGGCTCTTGGGGGAGGCGTCGCTCCGCAGGTTGAGCATTGGGGATGCACGAGTTCCGTGGGTTCGAGCAACTTGCCACAATGCTCGCACTGGTCGCCGCGGGCGCCTTCGTAGCCACAGAAGGGACAGGTTCCCCTCACGTAGCGGTCGGCGAGGAACCTGCCGCAGGAATCGCAGTAGAGCTGTTCCACGGTCTGGCTCGTGATGAAGCCGTTTTTCTCGAGATCGAGGAATATGGACTGGGTAACGGCGGTGTGCTCGGGCGTCGATGTGCGGCCGAATTTGTCGAAGGCGATGCCGAACCAGGAGTAGATATCCCGGTGCATGACATGGAACCGATCGCAGAGTTCACGGGGGCTCACGCCCTCCTCCTGCGCCTTGGTCTCGGTGGCGGTGCCGTATTCGTCGGTGCCGCAAATGTAGAGCGTATCGTAACCCCTAAGCCTGCAAAACCGCGCGAAAACATCCGCCGAAAGCACCTGGATGAGATTCCCGAGGTGAGGGACATTGTTCACATAGGGCAAGGCCGAAGTGATGAGTCTGCGTTTCATAACTCAGCACAATATCCGCGCTATAAGGGGGTGTCAAGAACGCGCCTGCGTGATAGTATTGTAACGACATGGTTGTATCGATGCTTTTGCTGATCGTGGAGCTGCCGGAGACGACGAGCATCAAGGACAAGAGAAAGGTTATTTCCGGGATGAAAAGCAAGCTTCAGCGGAAATTCCGTCTTTCCTGCGCCGAGGTTGATTTGCAGGATTCGCTCGGATTCGCCGAAATGGGCGCCGCCATCGTATCCAATTCCAGGATTTTCGGCGAGAAAGTCCTGAACGAAGCGGTGACCTTCGTCGAGGACAGCTTTCCCGTGAATATCCATGAGGCGCAAATCCACTCCGAGGTATACGAATAATAGATGAGAGGGGACATGATGATTTCAAAACGCAGTATAGCCGCCCTTGGCTGCCTCGCGATTCTCGCCTTGCTGTCTTCCTGTGTCGGCATCGACACGAAGGTAAAAATCTCAAGCGGCGGCTCCGGAACCGTTTCCGCCGAATACAGGCTATCCGAGGAGCTCGTTTCCTTCGGGGAACTCGAAGCGAATAAGGCGATACTCCCCGTCCCCCTCACGAAAGCCGATGTGGAGAACAGCCTGAGGACGGCTCCGGGCCTCCACCTCGATTCCTGGTCCAGCAGGAAGGACGGCACGGATCTTCTGATCAAGACCGTGATCTCCTTCGACAGCCTCGACTCCCTCATGCTCTATCTCGATCCCAAGGGCCAACTGGCGAAGCATAGCGCCGGCGCGGAGGGACATAGCATCGTTTTCACCGTGGGCGATCGTTTGCCTTCCCTGGATGCCGATATGAAGCAGGTCGCGCAGGAGGCCTTCGCCCCGTACGCGTTCAAATTCGTCGTGGAACTTCCCTCCGCCCCGAAAGAGGCTTCCTCGTCAAATCCCGCCGTAGCGGTGAGGAAAGAGGGCAACACTGTCTATTTCGAAGGGCAGATGAAGGAAATCGTGGCCGCGGAATTGCCTCCTTCCATGACGCTTTCCTGGTAGAAGGGCGCGAAGACGGCGGCCGGTTTCGCCGCCTTGCCGAGCGCAGCCTAGCCTAGGGGCGGTTCTCCCCTCTTTCATCCTTGCCCATGGCTTTTAAATACTTCGCCCTGACAAGGTGGCCTGTTCCGCTTTTATCCAGCGCCTGGATCGCGCGCCGGACATCTTCGGATTTCTTCTTTTCATTTTCGAAAAGCTGTCCTTGGGCGCAGGCTCCTTTTCGCAGGTTCTGCAGGCTGGCCCCGACAAGGCGTATCGGGTTTTTCCCATCCCAATTGCGGTCAAGCAATAAGACCGCGTCATCGTAAATCTCATCGGCGCTGGCGTAGGGCGCTTCCCTCGTGAATTGTCTCGAAATCGTGGAGAAATCTTCGAAGCGCAGCTTGAGCCCTATCGTGCATGACCAAAAACGCTCATCGCAAACGCGCGCGGCAAGTTCGTCGGCGATGAGGCGCAGGACATCGCGCACCGTATCCCTATCGGTCGTGTCGCGCTCGAAAGTTCTCTCCCCGCTGATGGACTGCGACTTCGTCTCGCCCGAAAAAAAGCCAGGGTCCTCGCCCGAAGCCGCGACGCGAAGGAAAGCTCCGCCCGCTTTCCCGAATTTTGACTCCAGGATGGACTGCGGAAAGACTTGAAGCTCAGCTATCGTCGTGACGCCGATTTTCCGCAATGCCTCCCTCGTCTTTTCTCCCGCTCCCCATAATTTTTCAAGCGGCAGCGAACGCATGAAATCGCGTTCCCCTCCCTCTTCGACGAGAAGGAATCCATCGGGCTTGCGCAGTCCCGAAGCTATTTTCGCGACGTATCGGTTGGCGCTCGCGCCGATGGAAACGGTGAGTCCCGTGGCATCGAGTATGCTTTTTTTAATGAGCCGCGCCGCCTGTTCCGGTTCGCCCCACAGCCGCCGCGTTCCTGTCATGTCGAGCATCGCCTCATCGATGGAAAGCTGCATCGTGTCGGGCGTGTAATCCGCCAGGATCGACATTATCTTCCTGGAAATTCCCCCGTATCGCTGCATCCGAACCGGCAGGTAAATTCCCTGGGGGCAGCGTTTGTACGCTTCGGATATGGGCATCGCCGAATGCAGGCCGAAGGCTCTCGCCTCATAGGAGCAGGTCGATACGACGCCTCGATGCCCCGGGGCGGCGCCGACGATCACGGGCTTGCCCCTGAATTCGGGATGATCGCTCTGTTCCACCGACGCGAAAAAGGCATCCAGATCGACGTGGAAATAAATATGACGCACGCACTATCATGTAGCGAAACCAGCCGCGCGAGTCAATCCCGGCAATCGAGATCGCATAACGCCAGGCCGCCTTTCTTGACATAGTCCCTTCTTTCTATTAGCTTACTCCAGTGAGATTTGACGAAATCAAATCGCCGTTCATGCGGAGCATCGCTCCACAATTCCTTTCCCCAATCGGAGGAAACGCCTGATGGCTAAGAAGAATTTCGTGTATGCGTTCGGAAATGGTATCGCTGAAGGTGCCGGGATGAGCAAAGACATCCTCGGCGGCAAAGGCGCTGGCCTCATGGAAATGACCCAGATCGGGCTTCCCGTGCCCGCTGGCTTCACGATCGGCATCCCTGCCTGCGAAGAATATTTCAAGGATGGATGCAAGCTCCCGAAAGCGATCGTCGAGGAAGTGAAGACCGCCGTCATCAAGCTCGAGAAAATGGTCGGAAAGAAGCTGGGCGATCCCAAGGATCCCCTCCTCGTTTCGGTCCGCTCGGGCGCTGCCCGCTCGATGCCAGGAATGCTCGAGACCATCCTCAACCTCGGTCTCAACGATAAATCCGTCGAAGGCCTCGCCGCGAAGACGGGCAATCCCCGTTTCGCCTATGACAGCTATCGCCGTTTCATCCAGATGTATTCCACCACGGCCATGGGACTTTCCAAGGAACCCATGGAGGAAATGCTCAGCGAAATGAAAAAGAAGCTGGGCGTCAAGAACGATACCGATCTCAAGGCCGAGAACCTTAAGGAACTCTGCGAGGAATTCAAGGCTTTCTACAAGAAAAACAAGAAGCAGGAATTCCCCCAGGACCCGATGGAGCAGCTCTGGGGCGCTATCGACGCGGTTTTCAATTCCTGGGAAGCCGATAAATCGGTTACCTACCGCCGCGTTGAAAAAATCACCGATCTCAAGGGCACGGCCGTCAACGTCGTCCAGATGGTGTTCGGGAACAAGGGCGACACCTCGGGCACTGGCGTTTGCTTTACCCGCGATCCCAACTCAGGGGAGAACGTCTTCTACGGCGACTGTCTCATCAACGCCCAGGGCGAGGACGTCGTCGCCGGCATCCGCACGCCGATGAAGCTGGTGGAGCTCGCCACCAAGTTGCCGAAGGCCTATAAACAGCTTCTGCAGGTGCGCAAGACCCTCGAGAAGAACTTCAAGGAAATGCAGGATCTCGAATTCACGATCGAGGACGAAAAACTCTACATGCTCCAGTGCCGCACCGGGAAACGACTTCCCTCCGCGGCCTTCAAGATCGCCGTCGACATGGTCAACGAAGGCCTGATCACCAAGGCCGAGGCTATTTCCCGCATCACTCCCGAGCAGATCGAAGGCGTGTTCTATCCCATCATCGACATCGCCGCCGTCGGTCCCGCCAAGCTCAAGGAACTCAAGCTCGCCACCGGCATCGACGCCGTCCCCGGCGCGGCCGCGGGCAAGCTCGTTTTCAACGCCGCTGACGCCGAGGCGATGGCGCTCGCGGGCGAAAAAACCATCCTTATCCGCCGCGAGACCAGCCCCGAGGATGTAGGCGGCATGTTCGCGGCTCAAGGCATTCTCACCGCCACCGGCGGCAAGACCTCCCACGCGGCGGTTGTCGCCCGCGGCTGGGGCAAATGCTGTATCGTAGGCTGCGAAGCCCTCGACATCGACGACAAAGCCAAGACCGTGAAGGTCGGCGGCAAAGTCTTGAAACAGGGCGACGAAGTCACCCTCAACGGCACCACCGGAGAGGTCTTCTCCAGTTCCCTTCCCCTCAAGAAGCCCGAGCAGACGAAGGAGTTCAAGACCCTTCTCGGCTGGTGCGACCAGATCCGCACGCTCAAGATCCGCACCAACGCGGATACGCCCCACGACGCGCAGAAAGCCGTCGAGCTCGGCGCCGAGGGCATCGGACTCTGCCGGACCGAACACATGTTCTTCAAGGATTTCAAGGTCCCCGCGAATTCCGAGAAGCGCCAGCTCGCCATCCAGGAAATGATCATCGCCGATGACGTCGAATCGCGGAAAAAGGCGCTCGCGAAGCTCCTGCCCTTCCAGCGCGACGATTTCAAGGGCATTTTCGAGGCGATGAACGGCAAGCCCGTCACCATCCGCCTCATCGACCCTCCCCTTCACGAGTTCACGCCGAAGGATGACGCG
>Ga0074195_1004624_pt1 | contig 11154 bp, 8 predicted proteins | sample EPASupsiteHSE623_FD_64525 | JGI IMG/M metagenome (GOLD analysis project Ga0074195, IMG submission 64525) | Bioremediated contaminated groundwater from EPA Superfund site, New Mexico - Sample HSE6-23 | ecosystem: Environmental > Aquatic > Deep subsurface > Groundwater > Contaminated ...
TGAGGGTTTCGATGGGGGCGGGGAGGGTGTGGGGGGCCCCCTCGGCGATCTGATCGCCCCGCGAGTTGAGCATGTAGCAGGGTGTGCTGACGATTTTACGTTCGCGGTCCACAACGATCTCCCCCTGAAGGCTCGGTTGATGCCGTGCCCCCATGGCCGCGAGGTTGTCGGCGGTACCCGGATCCTGGCCGATGGTCAGGGTGACGTTTCCCAACACCTTGGCGAGGATCACCGGGGCAATGCATAGTGCGCCGATCGGCTTTCCTGCGGCGTGGATGGCGCGAATCGCCGAGGCGACATCGGGGTTCACGGTGCATTTGGCGCCGTCGAAGGCGTAGCTGCTCAGGTTTTTCGCCGCTCCGAAGCCGCCGGGAATGACGAGGGCATCGACCGATTCCGGCGCGAAGGTGGCAAGCGCGGCGATCCGGCCCCGTGCGATTCGGGCCGATTCGATCAGCACGTTGCGTTTCTCGTTCATTTCCTGGCCGGTTATATGGTTGAGCACGTGGTGCTGTTTGATGTCGGGCGCATAACACTGGAATTCGGCCCCGTTCTTGTGGATAGCCCAAAGGGTGAGGGTCGCCTCATGAATTTCGGCCCCGTCTTGATGACCACAGCCGGACAGAATCACTCCAAAGGTTTTCTTACGCATAACAGCCTCCAGGTAAAGGGGGGTGCACTCAGGGACAGCCTGCGGTGTGCAGTATGCAGGCCAGATTCACTATGTGTTCTGCGCCAGGGCATAAATCGCCGGCAGGTTGCGATAGCGTTCGGCGCAGTCCAAGCCGTAACCGACGAGAAACCCCCGATCCAGTGCGAAACCGATGTAATCGACCTCGACCGGGACGGTTCGGCGCTCTTTTTTGTCGATAAGCGAGCAGATGCGGACGGATTGGGCCGGACTGTTCCGGAAATGATCCCGCAGCCATGCCATGGTGGTTCCTGTGTCGACGATGTCCTCGACAAGGAGGATATCCTTGTCCGCCAAGGGGATGCTGGGCTCTTTCAACAGCCGGATCTCGCCCGAAGAGACGGTTGACGCACCATAGCTTGTCACCCGAATGAAATCGATTGTCAGGTCAAGGTCAATGGCTCGGCACAGATCTGCGGTGAAGATGAAGGCGCCGTTCAACACCCCCAGGAGGACGAGTTGCCTGTCCTGGTAGTCCTGGGTGATCTGCCGGCCAAGTTCAATCACCCTTGCCTGAATATCCCGGCTGCTCACGATCTCTTCTCTCTGTGGTTTCAAGAATCCTTCCTTTCCGGGTCTTGTCTATTGTTCGCTCTGCCACTGTCGCAGTGTGGCGGCGGCCTCTTCTCTTTCGGCGAAGGGTTGATTTTGCGCTAAAGCCTTTTCAAGCTCCTTGATCGCCTCTTGTTTTTTCCCTTCGCCGTACAGCGCTTGGGCAAGGTGGAAACGCAGAATGGGCATGTCGTCCTGCTTCTGGACAGCCTGCGCAAATTCGTTGCGCGCCAGGCTGTACGAACCACGTTTGTAATGCACCCAGCCCAGCGTGTCGATGATATTGACGTCGTCGGGTGCCTGCTGCTTGGCGGTCATGGCCAAACGAAGCGCCTCGCCCAGGTCGGGATCCTTGCTTTCGGCGATCAACCAGGCCAGATTGTTGGCTGCCGGAGCAAAGTCGGGTTTGAAGGCGAGGATCTTGGCGTAGGCTTCCATGGCCAGCTCTCGCCTGGCGGTCTGTTCATAGATACTGCCCAGGGCCATGAAGGCGCCGATCGATTTGGGCTGCTTGGCCAGCAGGTCCTGGTATTCGGCGATCGCCTGATCCGTCTTGCCCTGCCTGGTCAGAACTTGGGCGCTCATTGCGTAGGCCTGAGGATTCTCGGGGTCAAGTTCCTGCGCCTTCTGGTAGATCTCGAGGGCCTTGTCGGGCTGATTGGCGCTCAGGTACAGGTTACCAAGCAGAATATGCAGGCCACCGCTTTTCGGGGCCTTATCAATCTGAGCTTGGGTCATGGCGAGGAGTTCGTCCTTTTGCGCTCCACCTTTTTGGGCAATTTGCAGGAGGATAGCGAAGGCCTTGGCGTTTTCGGGTTGTAGCGCAAGCAGTTTTTCAAAGGTCTGTTTGGCTTTATCGTGCTGCTCCAGGGCGATATACGTCAGGCCAAGATTGCCAAGCACCTCCACGTTCTCGGAAACCTTGACGTTCAGTTCGATGAACATCTTTTCTGCTGTCTCGTACTCTTTCGAGAAGAGCGTGGCCTTGGCCAGGGTGAGGGCGGCCTGAAAATCGCGGGGATTGAGCTTGAGAGCGGTCGCAGCCTCGGTTTTCGCGGAGGTGAAATCGCCCTCCTGTAGCAAGAGGAGGGCAAGCAGGGAGTGGGCCTGACCAAAGTTTGGGTTGATTTGTATGGTTTCGAACAAGGATTCTTTGGCAAGTCTGTTATCCTTAAGGCCCTTGTGGGCTAGGGCCTTAACGAAATGAAGCTCATCCCATTTAGGGTAGTCCCGGAGCAAACCCGATATTGCGTCCAAAGCTTCCTGATTTTTGCCGTCTTTTAACAAGAATTTGGATTGCACAAGTTTGGCGGGGACATTTTTTTCGTTTATTGCGATAGCCTTTTCCAGCGCTGCTCTGGCTTGGTCAAAATTTCCATGGTCAAAGTAAAAATTGGCGAGTTGAGCCTGAAGATCATCTTTTTGTGCGGCTAGTTCAATGGCTTCTTTGTAAAGCTGTTCCGCCTGCTCGAGTTTCCCCTGCTTCGTATAAAATTCGGCAAGCGATACTTTCAATTTATTATTCTTTGGGTCCACCTTCAGCGCCTGATTCAGGTGCTGTTCCGCAGCTTGCTGATTGTTTTGTAAAAGAGCGAGTGAAGCCATTTGCAAATATGGTTGGGCCGATTCAGGAAAAGTCACGGCCATGTTTTCTAGCGCTTTTTTTGCTTTTTCGGGTTCCTTCCGTTCCATGTAGAAAGACGCCAGCGTAGAGTGGTTGCTTATTTTATTTTTATCCAGCTCAATAGCTTTGAGAAAAGCTGTTTCAGCTTCACCAAATTGCTGTTGTACTGTCAGGATGCGTCCTTTTATACCATACAGACGGTCCTCCAGTGATGATGCCGTTATGGCCTTGTCAATGGATGCCAGGGCAGCATCAAGTTTACCGTCGATCAATTCCAGGTTGGCAAGCAGGGCGAGGGCGTCTTTGTTGTCAGGGGCAAGTTTAAGTATCTCGTCGAGATTTTTTCGGGCTTCTTCTTTTTTTTGAGAAAGGAGATAAAACTCGGCGGTTTTGATTCGAGCATCGAAGTTGGTGGGGTCAAGCGTGGCTGCCCGTTGAAGTTCTTCAAAGGCTTGACGGGCTTCGCCGTTTTTTAGGTAAAGTAATCCCAGTTTATACCGAGCTTCTCCATAGTTGGGGTCGATCTGGATGGCATTTCGCAATTCGATGATTGCTTCTTTGTCCTTTTTCTCCTCCATGTACACCGTGGCTTTATTGAAATGGGTGATTTTTTTCTTTTCCGGATCTCCGGAACAACCAGCCACCATGAATACAAGAAGAATACAGGAAAAGATGCGAACTAGAATCGATGAGGGAACATTTTGCATTGCATGGCCCTGGCAGAATGAAAAATAAAGCACTTAAGTCGGTGATAAATATAACCGAGTGGGTACCCTCTTCCTAGAAAAAGTTAGTTTTTTTTCCGTGTTGTGATAAACTAGGACACACTGTAAAAGGGTTTGATGTGTTTAGAGGTGTATGCTTAAATCAACTAAGGAGGAGCCATGCATAACGAAAGTAAAGTGCTAAAAATTTGGTTGATGTCGGCAGTTGTATTGCTGATGGGTATGGTTCATGGCGCTGTTGCCGCCCAAGCCGCTGCCGATGTTGCCGCCGCCGACAAATTGAAGGAACAGTATCGCAACGAGGTCGTAGGTAAAACAGCCTTTCCCGGGGAAGATAAGGAGTATGTTATCGGGTATGGCGATGTTTTATCGGTGAACATCTACGGAGAGGGGAGTATGGCGGCCACGACAGCACCATCGAGTCCCTCGACAGGCATAGAGGGGGAATCACAGGCAGGGCGCGAAAATCAGGGTCAGGCTGGTGGCGGTGTTGTGGTCCGGATGGATGGACGTGTTTCCCTACTGCATGTCGGTGATGTCAATGTTCTCGGTATGACTATGACTCAAGCGGCTGATTATTTGAAAAAGTTGTATGCGACCATCTACTCGAATCCCATGGTGTCGGTAGCATTAATTCAGAGTAACAGCCGAAGGTATACGGTGATGGGAAATGTTAAAACTCCTGGTGTGTATAACCTCGACTACCCGGCCACTGTGATTCAGGCGATAGCCAGGAGCGGTGGATTCACCGAGTGGGCAAATCATGATATCACTGTGGTCAGGGCAGGGGATGGTGTTAAAACATCCCAGGGAGAAGGAGGAAAAAATACCTTCGATTTCGATTACGACGATCTGGTCAAAGGGAAAAAGTTGGATAAAAATATTTATATTCAATCAGGCGACATCGTTATTGTCCATTAAACTACAGGTGTAGGAATGGGAAATTTGCGAAAAGCGGGGGTTGTCCTGCTGGTGTTGACAGGCATCCACCCGGCAAGTGAGATTTGGGCACGGCAGAACATTATCATTGGCGAATTGTCTGTTGGATATGATTTTCAGGACCGTAACTACAAACAAGCGAGTGCGGCAATCGATTCGGATGAAGAAAACGCGCGTAGCCCTTTTATAAGCCCCAGGGTACGCTTTTCCTCTCGGGATGTGAGTGATCTTCTCGAATTTACCTACGCCCCGACTTTTTACTACGACGATGTCGACAGCAGCCATTTTGTCGGCCATGATCTAGCTCTGCTTGCCGAGAAGAATATCAACCGTGATTGGGTGGTGCAAGCAACTAATAGCTATTATTACGGTGAAGATTCGCTTGCTGACAATCAACTACGAGGGGAATCTATTTTCCCTAGAGAAAAGACTACTGAACCGTCAATAGGGGCAGAGCGTACCGTTAACGCCCCCGATGAATTGTCGGATGTTATTGGGCGACAGCGGTATCAGCGCAACGATTTTGGTCTGAGCACCGATTACACCTATGCACAGGATTCCGTTGTCGGTGCTGGATATAATTATGGCGTACTGCGCTATGATGACGAAGAAACATTCAGTGGAGAGTCAGATTATGATCGGCATGAGGCGATAGGGCGTCTTTCCTATCGCTTTAATTACCAATGGCAGGTGGAAACCGAGGGGCGTTATGTCAAAGGTATGTATGATGAACCTCGTTGGAGTGTCATAGATACGGCTGAAGACGATCTCGAGGAATATCATGCTAGAGTTCGGACTAACTATAGATGGCGGCCCCATGATGTCTACTTTGGGGAGTATTCGTATGTAGAAACAGTGTATGAGGATGAGAACCGCAACAACTCCGTCATTCATAACATGACGTTAGGCTGGAGCCATGATTTCAGTCCGCGCTTGCGGATGACTTTGTCAGGAGGGCCCTCCCTTGTCACCTTCGAGGAAGGAGACGATGAGAACGGTTATAATGCCTATGCTGGATTAGTTTACACTTTTCAACAAGCTACCTTGTCGGCAAATACATCTTATGGGTATGAGTTCGATAATTTTGATGGCCTGCGGACCGGGTTAAGCAAAACCTGGCGTTCGGAACTGGAGTGCTCTTACCGTTTTGTGCCGGAGTTGGAAGCCATCTTTACTACTGGCTATGAGCGAAGGGATCAAGAACAACCAGGGGGCACTGCCACAATCTTTGACTCCGACAGCTTGAATTATACCGAGGAAACTTATGACGTTGGATTGAGAGTCGGATATGGTTTTCTTCAAAGATACAAGCTGGCTGCCTCCTATCGCTATGCCGATCATTCGGAACTCTATGAGGATTACGACGAGCACCGGTTTCTACTTACCCTGACCGCTGCCTATGATCTCCTCAAGTGGTAATGGGGATAAAGAAGCTAATTTGTAATCCTTCGTGGCCCACTTTTAGCAAATGCTTCAAGGTGCTTTTTTTTGTTCAGGTGGAATGTAGTGTGCGGAATAGCTGGTTACTATAATCTGCAATTTCCTCCAGAGATCTCCCTAAGTCTGCTTGAACGAATGATTTGGCCCTTGCGGCATCGGGGCCCGGACGGATTCGGCTTTTTCCAGAATGAGCATATTGGCTTTGCTCATGCCCGGTTAAGTATTATTGACTTGGAAGGTGGTTGGCAACCGATTTGCAATGAAGATAAGACGATTTGGGTAATCTTTAACGGTGAAATATTTAACTATATTGAACTCCGTGAGCAGCTTGTCCGCCAGGGGCATCAATTTTCCACCAATTCCGACACAGAAGTCCTGGTGCATCTGTATGAGGAGAAAGGTGCAGATTTCGTCAAGGAACTGAATGGGCAGTTTGCAATAGCCCTCTACGATAGCAGAAACAAATCGATTCTTCTCGCCCGAGACCGAATGGGTATTCGTCCTTTGTATTATTGTCAATACAAAGGAAGATGCTATTTCGGGTCCGAAATAAAGGCCATTTTTTCGGCGGACCCCTTTCTGCCGCGAAGTATCGATCCGCAAGTTCTGCAGGATATCTTCACCCTCTGGAGCCCGGTGGGAGCTGACACTATTTTCACTGGTGTGCTGCAACTGCAACCTGGGCATATCCTGGTAATAAATCGGCAGGGTGTGGGTATTCAGCAGCAATATTGGGATATCGACTACCATGGGATGGTTTCTAACGCCTCGGAAGACGAGCTTGTCGAAGAATTGCGAACCCTGCTCATCGACTCCGTGCGTTTGCAGCTACGGGCTGATGTTCCTGTTGGAGCCTACCTGAGTGGGGGTTTGGATTCTTCGGTTATCACATCTCTTATTAGACATTACACCACAAATCCGCTCAGAACCTTTTCCGTAGCCTTTGAAGATGCAGTGTACGATGAGCGCCAAGAACAGGCCGAGGTTGTTGACTATCTGCAAACCGAGCACGATCAGGTGGTATGCAGCTACACTGACATTGCCGAAGTTTTTCCGAAGGTCATATATCATACTGAAACGCCAATAATTCGAACTGCACCGGCACCGTTGTTCCTGTTGTCAGCCCTGGTCAGAAAACATGACTACAAGGTTGTCCTGACCGGCGAAGGGTCGGATGAGATTTTAGGTGGATATGATCTGTTCAAAGAAGCCAAGGTGCGTGCATTTATAGGTGCCCATCCAGATTCCGCTTGCCGTGCAATACTGCTGAAGCGGCTTTATCCTTACCTCGCGCTCTCGCCAATTAAATCGGCGAGTTATGCCAGGCAGTTCTTCGCAACCAACGTTCAACCGGAAACCGATTTGCTGTATGCCCATCAACCACGATGGAAAAATGGACAATTTCTTAATCGGTTTCTCTCCGATGAATGCATAGCCACTCCGTATTCTCCTGTCGAAAAGGTCGCGAAATCCCTAGTCGGGCGGTTGGAAGGGCAGCACTTTTTTACCCGTGCGCAATATGTGGAGTCCAAACTCTTATTGCCTAATTACTTGCTCTCATCGCAAGGAGACCGCATGGGCATGGCCCATTCGGTTGAGGGTCGCTTTCCCTTTCTCGATCACCGGGTGGTTGAGTTTGCCGCACGAATTCCCGTCCGGTTGAAAATGAAAGGATTGAACGAGAAATATCTGCTGAAGAAGGCCATGCGTGGATTATTGCCCGAGGCAATCGTCCAGAGAAAAAAACAGCCGTATATGGCGCCGGACATTCTGAGTTTCTTTGGTGCAACGCCCCCGCCCTATGTTGAGTATCTTCTTTCCCGAGAGAATTTAAACCGATCTGGACTGTTCAATGCCGATTTGGTAGCCAATCTTGTCGAGAAGTGTCGAGTCAAGGCGAGGCAGGGATTTCGGGAAAATATGGCATTTGTGGGAGTGCTTTCCACTCAAGCACTGCATGAGCAATTTGTCGAAAACTGGCGTGAGGATTGCCCTCAAACGCTTAAGAATACCAGAAGAGTTATTCAGTGATGAGGATGTAATGCAAGCGAACATAGAAAGGATAAGAGCCTTCATTTTCTCCAATTTTCTCTTTGATGCGGATGAAGGCACTCTGGATAACGACGCTTCTTTTTTGGAACAAGGAATCATCGATTCCACAGGAGTGCTTGAATTGGTGGAGTGGCTCGAAGAAACCTTTTCGATGAAAGTGCAAGATGAAGAACTCATCCCGGAAAATTTGGATTCCGTCAATCGGCTGACACGGTTTATTGCCCAAAAAACGGCCTGATCGAGGAGCGATATGCTTCTGACAGATTATCTCAAAGCCGCAGCAGAGCAATGGTCCGAAAAAACGGTGCTTATTCATGGCAACAAGGATTTCACTTACAGCGATTTAGACAAAGCGGCTATGGGTGTAGCTGCCGGATTGCAGAAAATCGGGGTGGAACCAGGTTTCCGTGGCGCTCTCCTCATCGATGATCCATATGAATATATAGTCTCATATTTTGGGATATTGTTGGCGGGCGGTATCGTTGTCGGACTGAACACGCAAACTTCCGATGCCAGTTTGGCCTATGTCCTCAATGACTGCCAGGCATCGGTCCTTTTTTCTGCAGATAAATTTATAGGGCATGCCCAGGCTTCCATGCCGCTGGTTTCGTCGGTACAGAAGCTAATTGTCTCGGGTATAGCAGATAAGGGTGTTCATCTTGGAAATTCTTGCCAGATGCATTCCTTTAACGACATCTGCGGCTGTCCGCAACCGGCCTTACATGCCCTGCCCTACAGATCCTCTTGCGATTTTGCGCAGATTATTTACACATCGGGAACTACCGGTAAACCCAAAGGAGTAGTTCTGCGTCATGCCAACCTGATTGCAAACACCTCGTCGATAGTTTCATATCTCGATCTGCAATCTTCTGACAGGGTGATGGCGGTACTCCCTTTTTTCTATTCCTACGGTAATTCGATCATGCTGACCCACTTGGCCGTTGGCGGGTCACTGGTAGTAAACCAGAGCTTTCTCTACCCCAATGTTATCCTGCAGCAAATGCTCGATCATGAGGTGACCGGGTTTTCTGGTGTCCCTTCCACCTTTGCCCTGTTATTGAACCGATCTGCAGTGGCCTCTTTCTCGTTTCCGAAACTTCGTTATCTTACGCAAGCCGGAGCGGCTATGTCGCCGGAGCTAACCAGGCGATTGAAGTCCACTTTTCAAGGAGTCAAGATTTTTATCATGTATGGCCAAACCGAGGCCAGTGCACGACTCTCCTATTTGCATCCCGATGAGGTCGAGCGCAAACCTGGTTCGATCGGCAAGGGCATCCCCGGAGTGGAACTGACCCTTCGTGACAGGATGGGCATGCCGGTGCAAAAAGGTGAGGTGGGCGAAATTGTGGCTCGAGGTGAGAATATAATGGCCGGGTATTGGCAGCGTCCAGTAGAAACCAGAGAGGTACTAAGGTCTGAGGGATTATGGACCGGTGACTTGGCGCGATGTGACGAGGAAGGCTTTTTGTATATTGTCAGTCGGAAAAATGATCTGATCAAATCCGGTTCGCATCGGATCGGTCCCAAAGAAATAGAGGATGTGCTCACTGAACATACTGCCGTGTATGAGGTGGCGGTGATTGGCATTCCGGACGAGATCCTTGATGAGCGCATATGCGCTTGCATTATTCTCAGACCAGGTTGCGAATGCAGCGAAAAAGAATTGAAAGCACATTGTAAAAAATATCTGCCCCGGTATAAAATACCACATAGTATCATTTTTTTTAGAGATCTTCCCAAAACCACCTCCGGCAAGGTCCAAAAGAGTGATTTGCGCTTGATGGTAAGCACCCTATGAGGTTCTGCCATTAATGCGTTTGGCGAAATGCTGGTCGCCAGAAGTTGAGCAAATAATAGAGCTGTATTAGAAATAGATAATGCAGCAGAATGAACCAAGTCAATGTTATGCAATAATGACTGATAGCCTCGTTAATTACCTCACCATCGATGTAGAAGACTACTTTCAGGTCGCGGCTTTTGAAAAACTCATCCAGCCATCGACTTGGGAGAGTTACCCGTCACGGGTGGTACAGAATACCACAAAAATACTCGATATTTTTGATGCCTATGGAGTAAAAGGTACCTTTTTTGTCGTAGGCTGGACTGCCGAGCGTTTTCCTGGTTTGGTTCAGGACATAGTTGAACGAGGGCATGAAATCGGTTGCCACAGCTACCAGCATCAAAAAATCTACAATCAAACGCCAGAAGTGTTTCGTCAGGATACAAAAAGAGCCAAGGATATTCTTGAACAAACAAGTGGACGAGCAATTGTTGGTTATCGTGCGCCAACGTACTCTATTACAAAGAAATCTCTATGGGCTTTGGACATCCTCGAAGAACTTGGTTTCAAGTGGGATTCCTCCATTTTTCCCATTGTCCACGACAACTATGGTATCCCTGACGCCCCGCGTTTTGCCCATAAATTGCCCATTCATAATCTGATAGAATATCCAATATCGACAGCTTTGTTTTTTGGTCGAAAGATACCTGTCGCAGGAGGAGGATATTTTCGTATTTTTCCGTACTGGTTTTCTAAATTGGCACTTGCGAAGATCAACAAAGAAGAGAAGCAACCGTTTATTTTCTATCTCCACCCTTGGGAGATCGATCCCGATCAACCACGGATTGTTTCTGCTGGTTGGAAATCACGTTTTCGCCATTACTACAATCTGAATACAACTGAAATTCGGTTGAAAAACCTATTGCAAGATTTCAGGTTCGGGCCAATTACTGACATTCCAGTATTAACTAGTGCATAAATCACCGAACATTTAGATGTATTAACTGATAGGATGGCGAAAGAAACTCTTCACTTTATCTCCAAGTTACTGGAGTGACGACATGATGGTAGTCCGTAAAAGGACTTAGTCGCCCATGAAAAACACTCAATACCCTGAAATATATAGATAAAAATCGAAAAATATAGCATTGTAAATTGCAAGATATTGCACTTTTTCCCTTCAATTTCTGGTGATTTACGATGCAGCCGAAGAAGCAGATTTCCAGTCCCCAGCTGGACATGTTCCGCAACCGTTTGGAGAGCATTCTCAACCATCGACATGAACTGTATCGACTGAGCGGACTGATTGACTGGAAGGTGTTCGAGAGCGAGTTTGGCAAGCTGTATTCGG
>Ga0074195_1004626_pt1 | contig 11149 bp, 5 predicted proteins | sample EPASupsiteHSE623_FD_64525 | JGI IMG/M metagenome (GOLD analysis project Ga0074195, IMG submission 64525) | Bioremediated contaminated groundwater from EPA Superfund site, New Mexico - Sample HSE6-23 | ecosystem: Environmental > Aquatic > Deep subsurface > Groundwater > Contaminated ...
TGGGCGAAACATTACCTCCGCCGTTACCCCGGTCGTCGATGATCAGTCCTTTTTTATTCAGTTGTGGATAAAACAGGCGCGCAAATTCATTTAAGCCTTCCGGCCCCATGTCGGGGATATGCAGATAGCCAACCTCTCCGTTTGTAGCCTTACTCACTTTTTCAATGTTCGACTGAACCCAGTTCAGGTAATACAAGCCCGACTCATCATCGATGGGTGACACGATGGTTTCGCGTGCCCCTGTTTCCGAGGGCTTGCTGTTAACCGTCAATACAACTTCCTGTCCGGCCTTTCCGACCAACAAGGCATACACATCGCTGACCGATTTTGTGCTTACGCCGTCTACCGCCAGGATGAAATCACCCTCGTGAACATCTGCGCCCACCTCCGTCAAAGGCGACCGCAACCGGCTATTCCAGTTGGCGCCGGCTAATATCCGGTCGATCTTAAAATAACCGGAAGGATCTGTGCTGATCTTTGCCCCCAAAAGCCCGGTCTTGATCCGGTTCACCTCGGGACGCTGCCCGCTCAAGACATAAGCATGTCCTATGTTCAGTTCGCCAATCAGTTCGCCAATCACATAGGTCAGATCATCGCGGTGACGGACATAAGGAACCAAAACAGCATATTTATCGTGCATGGCCTTCCAGTTCAGGCCGTGCATATTTTCAACGTAAAAGAAATCGCGCATCTGCCTCCAGCTCTCATCAAAAATCTGCTTCCATTCCTGCTGATAATCAACCCAGGTTTTCATCCGGGAAAGATCAATCGCTTTTTCCAGTTTGGCAGGTTTGGAAGGAGAAGGCAGATCGGTCACATACCAATTGTTCCCCTGCTTTGCGATCATCTTCTTATAATTTGAAGAAATCGAAAAATTGAATTCACCCATGGTGGTTTCCTTCTTTTCCTTCAGATCATAAAATTTCGCCTTTTGCCCGTCTCCGTACTCATTATAGTAAACAACACCTTCAACACACGAAACGTTATAATAATTGGAAGAACCAATGGGCAATGATACAATCCGGTCTGCTATTCCTTCGAAATCGATCATAATAGTCTTCTGATCTTTATTCCCGCCTTCTGGTTTCTTTTCTTCCGGTTTTTTACTTTCTTCTTTCTTCTCACCGGCTTCCGTTTTTACCGAATCGTTTTCCAGTGCAAAAGGAGACGGTGTATTCTTTGAGAGAATGGCCAAATAAATCCGGTCCATTTTCGTATAGGCATGATTCCATTCGGTTTGGCTGTATGTCGGGTTGAAATCACGTTCAGAAACAAAGACAATGTATTTTCCATCAGAAGAAAAAGCGGGTGAGCCGGAACTGTACCAATTGTCGGTTACATCTCTGATCGATTTGTCATCCAGATTGTAAACCGAAACTTTACCGAAGTCATTATCTGTTTGCTGGGCAAAAGTAAGCCATTTGGAGTCGGGCGACCAGTTGAACGAATACACCGGCCCGTATTCGGACTGAAAAACGGTGGTCACTTTTTTTGCTTCCACATCCACGTATTGTAACCTTAGCTTCCGGTCGGTCCATGCTATTTTCTTACTGTCGGGCGACCATTCAATACCAAAGATGTATGAATCGGCACCTTTTGTAAGTTGCACGGCTTCTTTTTTTCCATCCTGATCCTGCACCCAGATTTCGAACTCTCCCGATTTGTCTGATAAATAGGCCACCGATTTTCCGTCGGGTGACCAGCTTGCGCTTCGCTCATGCACGCCCGGCGTTCGGGTCATATTCTGAGTGATGCCTTTTTCGGAAGGAACATTAAAAATTTCGCCTCTTGCACTGAAAACAACCCGTTCTCCATTGGGAGCCGGGTCGCCGTCGAAAATCAGGCGCGAAGCATCCTTCCATTCATTGCGCGCATAAATAAAGTCATTCTGAATGTAGACAGGAACCTTCACCGGCTTTTTATCCTTCACATTCAGTTTATAAATATACCCGCCATTCTCAAAGACAATAAAATCACCGCCAATCGAAGGAAACTTAATATCATACTCCTTAAAATCAGTCACCTTCTCTTCTTTACCGGTTTTGGTGTTGTATACAAACAGGTTCATCGTGCGGTCACGGTCCGACAGAAAGAAAATCTCGTCGCCTGCCCACATCGGAAAAATATCCTGAGCAAGGCTTGTGGTCACTTTTTTGATGTCTTTTGCCTTGAAGTCAAAGATCCAGATATCGTCGGCCATACCGCCCTCGTAATATTTCCAGGTTCTGAATTCGCGGAATACGCGGTTAAAAGCCATCTTGCTCCCATCAGGAGAATAGCTCAAGAAGCCCCCTTCAGACAGAGGTAATTCGGTCGATAGTCCTCCTTCTGATGAAACATTAAAAAGCTGTCCTTTAAACGCATTAAAACTTTGTTTCCTCGAACGGTAAGTAATCTGCTTTCCATCCGGAGTCCAGCCCATTACAATATTGTTCGGTCCCATCCGGTCGGAGATCAGGTCGCGGTCAAGCGTAGCCGTATAGGTAAGCCGTTTCGGAACACCACCCCCCGCGGGGATCACAAACACTTCCGTGTTTCCGTCGTACTGACCGGTGAATGCAATTTGACCCCCGTCCGGGGAGAAGCGGGCAAACATTTCATAACCCGCATCGCTGGTCAGCTTACTTGCAGTTCCGCCATCAGCCGAAACAGTGTAGAGATCACCTGCATACGTAAAAACGATCTGATTCCCTGAAATTGCAGGAAATCTTAGCAACCTCGCTTCAGATGGCGCTCCGGCGACAGAACCCGCCCATAAAACGATTGTAAGAAAAATAAATAATCGAAATCTGTTCATTTTGCTCATGTTTTGTAATAAGTATTTTTCCTCTAAACCAATATTAATTTAGTCTGTTTCTTTCCAAAATGATTACAAAGAAAAGAATGATTCATTTATCTTAAAAGGACGAATATCATCTAAAAAGTTAATTCAATGTAAAATTGTTCATAAAATTGAAGCTTTATGAATTGACTGGCCCGACGATTGCCTACTTTGTAATAAAAATAATATAATGATCAGATTAACAGTTATCAGACACGGAGAAACAACAGCAAACGCCGCGAAATTATGCCAGGGGCAACAACCCGGGGAATTATCGGGAAAAGGTATTACACAGGTAAAATTACTCGCTGAAAGAATGCGCAACGAACCAATTGACATATTGTATTCCAGCGACTTAAAACGAACGATGGACACAGCCGACGCTATTATTGCATTTCATCCCGGATTAGATATCATTCCGGATCCGTTGTTGCGCGAGCGGTACATGGCTTCCTGGGAAGGAAAAGCACTGGCCCCGGGTTGGAAATGGGAAGATATTCCCGCTGAAGCAGAAACCAATGAAGCCATGATGAACAGGGCCCTTCTCTTTATTGACAGGATCATGGGCCTTCATGACGGCAAACACGTTGTTGCCGTATCGCATGGGGGGATGATCCGGGCATTCCGCACGCTGTTGTCCGGATCACCGCTGTCGCAGTTCCTTGTTTGGGAAGAGGCACCCAACACATCAATCAGCCGGTTTGAGCTTCATGATAACCAAAAATTTCTAATTTTAGAAGCGAATAATGCAGCGCATTTGGAAATGATTAGTTACTCAGCACCTAAGTTCCTGAGCGCCTAAGCGTGAGTTTTAAAATATAATCGTTCCTCCGTATGAGCAAGTACATCATCGGTTTGTTTTTCATCTTTTTCGTAGCCCTGTCAAGTGCCCAGGAAAAAGAACGGTACGATCAGCATCAGGCATTCAGTCCTGCGCTGTTCAGTTTTCCGGAATCACCCTACCGAAGCGCCGGTGGGATACCGGGACCTCACTACTGGCAAAACAAAGCCGATTATTCGCTGGCTGTAACGCTTGATACAACAACCCAAACAATTTCAGGCACTGCAACCCTCACGTATACCAATAACAGCCCCGATCAGTTGAACTACTTGTGGTTCGAACTTGGACAGGATCTTTTTAAGAAGGGTTCAAGAGGAAGTTACTCCCAGGGTGTTCCCACCGATGCCGGAGGCCTCATGTTCAGGTCGGTCAATCTTGAGAACGGAAAAGCAGCCGATTATATCATCGATGACACCCGGATGCAGGTCCGGTTACCGGATGTTCTTCAGGCGTATGGGGGACAAGTTCGGATCACATTTGACTACGGCTTTAAAATCAGCAACAAACAATTCCGGACCGGACGGGTGGCGACAAAAAACGGGATGCTTTATGATGTGGCCCAATGGTATCCGCGGGTTTGTGTATACGACGATATCCGTGGATGGAACACCTTGCCTTATCTTGGTCCCGGTGAATTCTACAGCGAATATGGCAACTTCGACTATGCCATAACGCTTCCCTGGGATATGATTGTTGCCGGATCAGGCGAACTGGTCAATCCCGAAGAGGTTTTGACCCGGAAACAAATCAGCCGGTTAAAAGATGTTGAAAAGAGGAATGACGTCCGGTTCATTATTGAACCTGACGAGGTTGCTTCACCGTCAACCCGTCCTGTGAACAAGGGAGTCCTGACCTGGCGGTTTAAGATGACCAACAGCAGGGACGTGGCCTTTGCCGCATCACGGGCGTATGTATGGGATGCAGCAAAGGTGGATCTTCCGGAAGGGAAAACCTGTTTGGCCATGTCGGTTTATCCGGTCGAAAGCATGGGTGATACTGCATGGAGCAGGTCAACCGAATACCTGAAACATACCATCGCGCATTTCTCTGGAAAATGGTTCCCCTACCCTTACCCGGTGGTCATAAACGTAGCGGGCTATGTGGGTGGTATGGAATACCCCGGCTTATGCTTTTGCGGCTGGAAGCTTAAAAAGGCTAAATCCGTCTACTATGTCACCGCGCACGAAATCGGGCACAACTGGTTTCCCATGATCGTCGGATCAGATGAACGTCGTTATGCCTTTATGGATGAAGGCTTCAATACGTTCATCGATATCTATGCCCAGGACGACTTTAACGCCAACGAATTCGGCCCCAAACGAGACAGCGAATACGATCCCGACGGAAAAAATCCGGCCCGCGATCTGGTTCCCTACCTGACCAGTCCGGATGCGGAAAGCCTCGCGAATTTGGCCGACGTAATGCAAAGAAAACATTCCCACACATTGAATTACTATAAGTCTGCCCTGGGTCTGGTCCTGGCCAGGGAATATATTCTCGGACCCGACCGATTCGATTACGCTTTCCGGGAATACATCCGGCAATGGGCATACAAGCACCCCTCACCCCATGATTTTTTCCGGCTGATGAATAATGCAGCAGGTGAAGATCTGGACTGGTTCTGGAACGCCTGGTATTGCCAGACCTGGACGCTTGACCAGGGAGTGAAATCAGTGAGTTATCCGGAAAATGATCCGGCAAACGGTTCACGGATCATCCTCACCAATGCCCGACAAATGGTGATGCCGGTTAAATTGAAGATCACGGAAGAAAACGGAAAGGTGAATGTCCTGAAACTGCCGGTCGAAATCTGGCAGGGAGGAGGTGAGTACATCTTCCTGTATAACTCCACCACCCCCCTGCAATCCGTGATCGTTGACCCGGATGAACAATTGCCGGATGTAAACACGGGAAACAACTCCTGGCATGTCAAATAGACGGGAAGCTATGAGCTAAAGGTCGTTCCTCCCACAAAGCGGGGAAAATATTCATCAGAAGGAAGAATCACCGGTCCTGACTTTCCTGAAAACCGATTTCTTCTTATTTTAGCTGAAACAAAACAATGAAGCTATATGAAACGAGCCATGGAAACCACGGTTTACGCCCAAGGGGATGTTTCGATTAAGCGAATGCAAAGCCAAACTGGTTTGAGCTTTGCTGAGCGTAGAAACATCTAACGAAGTGAATGTTTATTGGCGAATTGGAGCGTAGCGGAAATCCCCGAAGGGAATTCCATACCGTTGGTATCCACTCAAAAAGAGATGAAGTTTAGTACGAAAATTATACACAACTAATTTGAAAAAATAAAACGTATGAAATACGAAGAAAAACCGGACATTGAGTTAAAGAAATTGATTGATGAGGGTTTCATCAAGCCAGATACAAAAGTTTATGCTTCATCTAATGAAAAAATTGAAGGACTTTTAAATAAAGATGGAGCAATTATTTTAAAAATTGACGGAGAAGAAAAGATTTTCTCTTTTCCAAGTGGCGCAGCAAGAGCTATTGTAAATCTTAGTGTGAATGGTTGGAAATTTTGGAGAATTAGAGAAAATGAAAGATTTGTTGAACTATCAGAAGTAAAAAAAAGATACTTGAACGCATAGTCCAACACTTCGTAGTCAAGCACATTGGCTGATCGCACGAAAAGCCAACACACAACCAAAACCAGCCAAAGAGCTTGGCTACCCCAACAACGCACGGGCAGACAAAAACGATGTAGCAAATAGATAGAAAAAATAATCTATAACATGGAACACCAGCCCACAATAAACGGTATCGTTAATTGCCAGTTACACAGTCCGTATCAAAAGTAGTTTTTTTGCCCCAAATCTCTTCCAGGTTTAATAATTCCATCTCTGCCTGGGATTTGGTGGCCGCTTTATATACTTTCTTTAAATCAACCATAAATGCCTTCTGATCTTTAGAGGCAATGTATTAAGTATTATAGATTGTCTTTTTTCTTTCAGCTCATCCCTGTATTAAAAAGATTCTTACAATGGTTAATGGTTAATGCATGATACGATATAATTGTTCCGTTTTACGGATAGGATAGCTATTGAGGGTATGCCGAACCCAGGCATAGCGCCCTTCTTTTGAAGCCGTTTTTATACCTTCAATCAACTTCTCTGTTCCAACAGGTAATTCAACTTTCCTGCTTCCCAGCGTATTTGCCATAGTTGCCACCGCTGTTGTCCTTTGTGTCAATTCGTTAACTATCTCTATTGGTACAGTGGTGGTAAAATCCTCTTAATATCCTATTTCTAAGAGTTGCTGGTTAAAATTTTCAGGTAGTTTGCTCATTGGTTTGTTTATACTACTCGATGCATAATTCAATAGATTGCAGAATAACCGGTCAGCGGCAGGATCTTTCCCAAGGTTTTCTCCTATTTGCAATGTATTTACAATGAATTGTCCTTGACCAAAATTCCAAACTCCCAAATGTACTCCCGAACAATATGTATGGCTGATCCGTGTTGCACCGCAAATTGTTTCAGATGGGTATTTAAGCGGTGTACCCGCATTTTCATAAGAGTACCCATTTCCTGCAACAATAGCGTATTCCTGAGATAAAGCATCTGCCGAAATAATATTACGGAAATATTTGTAGTCTAACATACCTCCTGATGGCATCCCATCAAAAATCGGGTGGTTCTTTGACCAGCGATCTGCCCGGTAGTACCCGGCAACATGATCCATTCTCGTTACGATCCCTTTATTGGCAAGAGGGAGCCAACGCGTCAAATTTTTACCACTTCTGAATGTAGAAGGAGACAGAAAAACAGCGACACTACCGCAAGCCATCTGACGTGCTATACTCAACATGGTTGTGCTGTCTGGTGCGTGATTGATAATCAAAATGACCTCTCTTTTTGATTGATTTTTATCATCAAAAGGACGTGTTTTTATATTGTGTCCCTTCATCCAGCTATTTATAACAGAATCTGTACCGCATACAACTACCTCTCGTGGCATTTGGGGAAGATCTGCTTCATCAGTAACATAAAACGCTGTTTTTCCTCCTACTGCAGTGCCACCCTTGTCAAGCGTTGCCAGTAAGAAATATTTGCCTGCCGGTCCGTTTATTGTAATATTTTCTGTCAATATTGATTGAGCAAAAGGAGGTTCCTTCCTGTTCGTTTTTTCAAAAATATGGATAGACACCTTCTTCTCATATACATACTTCATATCGGGATCAATTACCTGAATCGTTGCAGGATATTCTCCCGGCTTTAAGAGATCAAGGTTGGAAAAAGAAACGCTTAACTGAACCTGCCTGCCCCTAAAAATACTTTGTGGCTCTGTACTTAAGCACCAGCGAAGGGAACTGTTCGCCAACAAAACAGCTCCGATCATTTCAGGCTTGAGTTTGCGGAAATTTGTAGCTACGCTCTCTCCCCCGTAACCATCAGCAACACTATTCGTCGGGGTATAGGATACAACAAAAGGATTGGAACGTATTGCAGTTTCAGCGGTTTCACGTAGAGAGGCTGCCGTTTTATAGGCGTCTTTGATATAATCTTCCGGCCTGGCCCAGCAACTACCCAAGTCAAATTTTTTCCAGTCCAAAAGGAATTTATCATACTGGCGTTTAAAGTAACGAGCTTCATCGCATTGCTCTTTACCCCATTGCTGATAATCCCCGAGTTCAGAAGGAAGATCGATCGGGAAACATAGCCCTGTTTCGCTGATATAAACTTTTTGACCGAAAGTATTTGACCGGCCTGACAATTCATTGAGTGTTTGAGGACTGTATGGCATCCATACGTAAGGGTGCCAGTCTTTTAATTCGCCTTCCTTGACATCCCAAATAACAGATCCGGGATTACTCATGCTTCCTATTTCGTTTACGTTATCAAACCGTCCACTGTTTAAAACGAACAGCCGTAACGGATCAATAATCCGCAGGGACGGTAATAAACCTACTGCTTTTTTGAATATCTTATTATCAGGAGTCTCATTGAGGAGACCCCACATGACCACGCTCGCGTGGTTCCGGTCACGCATAATCACTTCCCGTACCGAATTCTCAAAACGGGTTGTCAGTAAATCTTCCCGGTTGTCCGGTTTCTGAAATTCATACTTACCATAATCCCCCATTTGCCAGCATCCATAATGTTCCATCTGGACCAGAATACCCATTTCATCATAAATGTCAAGTACGCGTGAATTAGGGCAACCAAATGGGATTCGTACAAAATTATATCCCAATGCTTTCATGTTGATAACATCCCTGCGCAGCATATCTTCGTATAACGGGACCGTATAGCCTACCGGGTAATGCGTGCCGAAATTGGACCCCTTCAGAAAGATCCTTTTCCCATTTAGGCGGAAATAGCCATTTTCAAAACGAAAGTTCCGAAACCCGACACGAACAGAACGTTCATCGACGGATGAACTGCCCGAGGTCTCTATGACAGTGGTAACCCGATATAAGTTAGGATACTCCGGACTCCACAGTTTGAACTGAGATAGCTGAATTTTCGTTTCTATTATAGTTTTTCCCGAAATGAGTTTTTTGGGCGAATTTTCAAGTCCAACCGGCACTCCCGTCCGATCTTCTGAAATTCGGAAAGATAACATAGAAGGGACCTTCGATGTCAGCGTATTGATAACAGTCGCCTGTATTTTAACCATACCACTTTCCCAATCGGGAACAACAAACAGATCTTTGAGATATACTGCGGCGGTAACCAACAATTCAACGGGACCTGTTATTCCCCCTGTGTTATAAGCAGCATTACCTGAAACAGGGTACTGTTTTGCCCCGGATGGGGTATCCTTTAAAGCAATGCCGTCAATTGGTTCGTAGGTTGGATTGAGAACCCGGACCACAAGCAGGTTTTTCCCTCCCGGATTCAATATATCGGTAACGTCCATGTCAAATGGGGTTTCGCTTCCTTCATGTACGCCTATGTATTTGCTATTTACCCACACATCTGCTAAATAGTCTACGGCATGGAATCTAAGAAGATAACGTCCGTTTTGATGAAGATTTTCCGGCGTGTCAAACTCACGCCAATACCAGACTACTCCGTGATAATCAGGAAAAATATCCTGAATGATCCATGGCACCGGTGTCTGTTTTGAACCGGGAACCGGAGGTGTTTTAAACCAAGCATTTTTACGTCCTGTGTTATCACTGTCAATGGCGATTCTCCAATCATTCCCGTTCAGCGAGATTGTCTGTCTACAAATTCGATCAAGGCCTTTCAATTTAGTATCTTTTGAAAAAGACCAGGTGCAAAACATTACTAATAACATTGTTAATACATACTTTTTCATTTCTTTGACTATCTTTTAGGTTTTGATCTATTTTATAGTACTTGATTTCATTATGGTGTTGGTTAATTTTTATAGTAATATTGTCGATGCTCTTTTGTTTTTAAGATTTAGTTGTAATATATCATGAGTTCGTTTAAAGTAAAGATGTGTAGGGACACATCTTTACAATTTTTTATATAATACTTTAAACTTCTTTCCAATGACCCATTAAACGATATAGGATTTAGATTACCATCCCGGATTCTGTATCAAATTACCATTGCTCAAAACGATTTGTTCGATAGGAAGCCAGTATAAGTATAGTTTGTCATTCCATGTTCGGCTAGTTGCGCTGGATATTAAAAGTAAATCATCACTTGTAAATTCTCTGTTTTCAAATAATCGCTCAGGTAATTTTGCTTTCCATACTGGAGGGACTCTAATCCCTATTAATGTTTTTGGGTTTTCCAATAATTTACCGGCTTTCCACCTAACAATATCATCCCACCTAAACTCCTCACCTGCTAATTCAACACGCCTTTCTCTCCTTATTTCTTGGAGAAGGGATGGCAAATCGTATCCGTAATTTGGCCAATTTGAATCAGTAAAGCCAACCGGTAAGCTTAAATGTTGTACTCCAACGCGGTCACGAAGCAGATTAATTGATTTATCTAAATCATTCTGTGTTATCTCGCCTATTTCTGCAGACGCCTCGGCATAATTCAATAAAACTTCGGCATACCTGAAAATAAATCCATCGATAGTACATAGTCCGAGTTCATATTCACTTGGTATTGGAGAATGATATTTGATTTGGTGATATCCTGTCGGACTAGTTATACTAACCCTTGGAATTACATTATATGTTATAGTTCCGTCTGTTTGAATTTTATAAGGGATAGATTTATTATCTATAGTCTGTTTCATCCTTGGATCACGATTCGTCATTTCCATTTCCAAGGAATCATCACCTAAATATAAAGGACTAACGCTTATTGGTTTTCCGTCAATACACAAATATGATTCAGCCAAATCCTTTGTGAATCCATTATATCCATTAGCTTCCATGTAATTAACAGTGCTAGTAGTCAAAATATTACTTGAATACACCATACATAATATGGATTCCGGATTTTTTGTTTTGTCAAGTTCATTGAATAAATTCCAATAGTCTAGTTGGGGTTCACCTTGAGTATATAAACTATATAAATTTGAAGACATTA
>Ga0074195_1004628_pt1 | contig 11143 bp, 8 predicted proteins | sample EPASupsiteHSE623_FD_64525 | JGI IMG/M metagenome (GOLD analysis project Ga0074195, IMG submission 64525) | Bioremediated contaminated groundwater from EPA Superfund site, New Mexico - Sample HSE6-23 | ecosystem: Environmental > Aquatic > Deep subsurface > Groundwater > Contaminated ...
CTATGATATTCTTCGACTTCCCGACGGCAGTGCCAGACGGCTGAAGGTTCGCTCAATGGTAGGGCTACTTCCCCTGTGTGCGACAACGGTAATTGAGAGATGGCAGCGGGATCGTGGTCCCCGCGTCATGGCCCTCGTGCAAGAGCGCATGCAACAGATGCCTGAACTCATGGAATCGATCCATCCCACAGGGCCAGGATACCTTGGCGTTGCCGATAGGGGGATCATTGCTCTATTGAAGCCGGAACGTCTCAGACGGGTACTCGCCAAGATGCTCGATGAGAAGGAGTTCCTAAGCCCATATGGAATTCGCTCTCTCTCAAAGTACCATGAGAAGAACCCGTACGTCTTCCACGTGGGCGGCAAGGAATACCGGGTGGACTATCTTCCGGCTGAGTCGGACAGCGGCATGTTCGGCGGAAACTCCAACTGGCGAGGGCCGATCTGGTTCCCGGTGAATATTCTCATCATCCGGGCGCTTCTCCAGTTCTATCTCTACTACGGCGACAACTTTAAGGTGGAGTGCCCGACAGGTTCAGGGGAGATGATGAACCTCTTCGAGGTGAGTAAGGAGCTTGCCGATCGTCTCGCGCGGATCTTTCAAAGGAACGAACGCGGCTGTAGGCCGGTATTCGGCGGGACCGAGAAGTTCCAGTCCGATCCCCACTGGCGCGACCACATCCTATTCTATGAGTATTTTCATGGAGACAACGGGGCAGGTTTAGGCGCCAGCCACCAGACAGGCTGGACGGGACTCGTGGCAAAGAGCATCCAGCTCTTCGGCTACCTGGACCCGGAACGAACTCTCGAGATGGGAAAGAAAGCCGCGTTCATTCCCGGTTCTAAAAAAGAGTGAGAAACATGGCTGTGTGGCCGAAACGCCCTCTTATCTATGAGATCAATACCTGGGTATGGCTGAGAGAGCTCAGCTATACCTACGGTCGGTCTGTCTCCCTTGCAGATGTGCCGCCAACTGAGTGGGACGCCTTCGCCAGCCTCGGAGTCGATGCTGTATGGCTCATGGGTGTGTGGGAGAGAAGCCCTGTCGGCATCCGCATAGCAATGACAAACAATGCGCTTCTCGCAGACTTCCGGAAGGCCCTTCCAGACTTCGATTTAAAGGACATCGTGGGTTCGCCTTACTGCGTGCGGCGCTACGTCGCGGACGAGCGGCTTGGCGGGACGGAGGGGCTGGCAGCTGCAAGGCTGGAACTTGCCCAAAGGGGAATGCGGCTGATACTGGATTATGTGCCAAACCATGTTGCGCCCGACCACATCTGGGCAGATGAGCATCCCGAGTATTTTATTCAAGGGACAAAGGAGAATTTGAAGGAAAGCCCTGTCGTCTGTCTAACGGTGGGCGACCATCTCATTGCCTGCGGCAGGGACCCTCATTATCCAGCCTGGCCCGATGTCCTCCAGCTCAATGCCTTCTATCCCGGGCTTCGTCATGCTGCAGTTGAAACCATTGAGGAAATCGCCTCACAATGCGATGGCCTGCGCTGCGACATGGCTATGCTCGTGATGAATCCGATTTTTGAGCGCACATGGGGAGAGCTGGCAGGAGCGAAGCCTGACCTGGAATACTGGCAGGAAATCATCGGTAAGGTTAAGGAGCGATATCCGGACGTCCTTTTCATTGCTGAAGCATATTGGGATCTCGAGTGGGAACTCATGCAACAGGGTTTTGACTACTGCTATGATAAGCGCCTTTATGACCGACTGGAGCACGAGAATGCGAAAAGCGTTCGTCTGCACCTACTTGCAGACCTCTCGTATCAGGAGAAGCTGGTCCGCTTCATCGAGAACCATGATGAGCCTAGAGCAGCAGTTGCATTCTCTCCTCCCGAGAAGGAACGAGCAGCGGCTATTGTCACGATGACCATGCCAGGAGCAAAGCTCATTCAAGAAGGCCAGCTCGAAGGGCGGAGGGTACGGCTCCCGGTGTTTCTGGGAAGGAGCCCTCAGGAGCCGGTGGATGGCCGGATCAAGGCATTTTACCAGAGGATGCTGCAAGCGATCCAAACTGAGGCTATCCGGAATGGCGAGTGGCGACTTTGTGCGCAAAGCGGCTGGCCCGACAACCAGAGCCAGGAGAACCTCCTCGCCTGGTGCTGGCGCAAGAATGAGGAGCGCCGCATCATAGTGGTTAATTTCTCTCCTGGTCGCTCACAGGGGCTGGTACAGGTGCCCTGGAACGAGCTTCGCGGGCGAAAATGGCGCTTGAAGGATGTGCTTTCGGGGCAAAACTTCGAGAGGAACGGGAATGAAATGCTTCACCCAGGGATGTATGTGGATCTTGAGGGCTGGAAGGTGCATTTCTTCGAGGCCGTTCCCGAAAATTCGGGAAAAAGCTAAAAATACATCGCCTCTTGCCCGCGTTCAGACCTCTACCCCAGGTTCACCAGTCATTGCGGTTTTATCGGATTGGGCAGTATCTGGGGGAAGGAGCAGCGCTGCGACCAGGCCAATCCCGGCAATGATAGTAACAGTAATTAGCGCCAGGCCGAAGGTTTGCGTCTCCGGGAGAAAGGTCGTTAGCAAAACTGAGCCGACAATTGAAGTACCAAGCGCAGATCCCAGATTCGAAACGCTTCTCGATACGCCCGAGATCTCACCCTGGTCTTTCTCGGGGAAGGCAGACTGCACGACGTTGACCGATGAAGTTAGCATGATCCCTATGCCGAGCCCCATCAAAAGCAGACCGGGGACGAAGTTAAAGATGGGCGAGGTAGCACTTGCCAGCCATATTAGAAGGATCATGCCGACGATGGTGATGACAAAGCCACCTCTGATGAGGGTCCGCTGAGAATACTTGTGCGCAAGCCTCCTTGCGGCCATCGAAGAGACGAGTATGCCGATGGTCGTAGGGGTGAGTACCAGGCCTGTTGAAATGGCGTTGAATCCGCGGATCGTTTGCAGGAAGACCGAGATCACGAAGAAGCTTCCCTGCATGATGAGCCATTGGACGTTTTGTGTTACCAGCCCCAGGTTGGAGGTTTTGTTGCGGAATATGTGGATTGATACAAGGGGCTCCTTACCACGGCGTTCTCTGGATCGGATATGCCAAAAGAACAACAACAGGATGACGAGGCCGATACCAACAGACACCCATACTGGCGAGATTCCACCCTCTGGGATCAGGACGATATTCCCTATTGAGAAATCCGTTTCTGCCCTGAACCACCCATAGGTCGAGGATAGAAGGATGCCGAGCACAACAAAGAACAGACCTGCAGCCGAAAGGATCGCTCCTAGAAAATCGAAACGAGGCTTTGTACCCGTTATTCCCGGATCAGCAATGCTCTTGGAGAGGTAGATAATATATGCGACTACCAGGACCTGAAAAATAAAGGAGGCTCGCCAGCTGATAGCGCTTGTGATGAGGCCACCTATCAGCGGTCCGGCTGCTGCTCCGATTCCTCCCGCAGCGCTGATGACGCCAAACGATTTGGCTCGTGACTTGACATCCGGGAAGGCGACCGTGAGCAAAATATAGACTGGCGGGATTAAAAGCGCGGTACCGATGCCTTCCAGCAGGGAATAGCCAAGCGTCAGGATGCCCAGGGATGATGCAAGCGCCGCTATCAGCCCTCCCAGGCCGTAAACGATGAGGCCTATCCTGAAACAGAACTTGCGTCCCCAGATATCCGTCAGTTTGCTGCCGGGGATCATCAAGGCGGCCATAGTTAGGGTAAAGAGCGTGATCGTTACCTGAATTCCATTTACAGTCGTTCCTAGATCGGCGGCTATGGCGCTGATGGCCACGTTCATATTTGTAGCGGCATAGCTGCAGATGAACTGGCCAAGCGCTAGAGGGAGGATCAATGACCTGTAGGCGCTTACGGCATTTTTATCGGCTTCTTGCATAAATTGGCTCTCTCTTCTCTATCATTCAGGGTATTGGAATGTTCATAAGTTCTGTCATTAACGGTTAAATAATGGAGTTCTTCCATTGACATGCGGCCTTTAACAATTGAAAGTTAGGCCTTCTTTTCAGACCTGATGATTAGAACCGGTCTGTTTCCTGCTTGGGCTACATCAGATACGACGCTTCCGATGGTGGCCTGATCCAGCCAGCCTTTTCCGTGAGATCCCATAGCCACCAGGGAGACATCCTCCCCATCGGCCACAGATGATATTTTCTCAACAGCACCACTTACAGAGACAACGGGCTTTGATTCTACACCGGCCAAGCCTCCTGAGCCGTACGTTCTGGGCTTATCCACTTCACCAGTGAGCACCAGAGCCTTTGTATTGATCCCTGCATTTATTAGATCCGTTTTCATATCCTCCAGCTTCTTCTTAGCATCTGAAACTCTGGCCTCTACCTCCTCTGTGGTCTCTCCCTTTGCCACAACGTGCAATAGCACTACGTTTTCGGTCAGCTTGGTGGCCTTTATCAAGTCGATTGCAGCGTTGCCGGCGGGGAGAAATCGGTAGGACAGAGCACCTTGGAGAACATGAGCGGACAGTACTTCTCCAGTTGGGCCTTGTCTTCACTGCCAATCGTCTTGTAACGCATGATAAGCAGATTCTTGGCTCCTTTATGAAGATAGTCGGTAGTAACGCTACCCAAGAAGCTGCCGCCCAAGAAGCTTTTCCCCCGCGCTCCCATAACTACCAATGAGACGTTCTCTTCTTCCGCGGCTCTTTGGATGGCCGAGGCCTCCTGTCTGCTCTCCGAGGGCTCTACCTTGGTCTTTACCTTTAAGCCCATTCCCTCCAGCGCCATCTTGGGCATCTCCATCTTCTCAATCGCTTCTTTATTCTCATCTCCAGGAGACCATACCCTCGCTAGAGGATCTCTAGCTTTCACGTTGAGCAGTACTACCTCTTTAATCCCGGGTATTTCAGCCACGCACTCAATGATTTTATCGGCATATTTTGAAAAATCAGTGGGGATTAAAACCTTCTCAAACATTCAAAAAGCCTCCAGATTCAATAGTTTAACTATTTGATAATATTTAAATTTAACTGACATTTCAAATAATTAAATTAAGTGATTGGTGAGGACACGGGTGTTAAAGGAGTAGTTCATTGTAGTGTCTTAGATCGATGTCTTTTGCACTCTGTTGATTACGGCTGGTGGCTTGATGCCGATCGCGTCCAGAATGCTAGTGATAACGAAAATAATTTTCGTATACGTCGCCATGTGAAGCCCTGGGTGCGACGTCGTCATTTTGGTTTAACTTTGGATAACTCCATCTTAATTTACACACATGACGAAGTGCCGAATTTTTAGGATGATACAAATAGGCCTAAGTATAAAATTCGACAAACTCTTCAATGTTTAAATTTCATAAGAGAACAGTTATATGCCTGAAGTCGGAGAAACAAATATCGAGATTGCTCACAAGCTTTGCGAGACTAACAGCAATAAAGCGCCGCGTTCGTCACGATCGGAGTTTATCATCGAAGTTCTTGAAGCCATCATTCTGGCTCTTGTCGCAGTAGCTACGGCCTGGAGCGGTTATTAGGCGGCGCAGTGGGATGGATACGAGGCAGAGCTTTATGCGGAGTCAAATATTCTAAATGTCGAAGCAGCAAGCCTCATAACCTCTAACAATCAAGAGCTTATCTACAATACGAACACGCTTAACGCCTGGATGAACGCCAGATCCCTAGGAAATGAGGAACTGGTACAGTTCTATGAACGTCGTTTTCTGGATGAGTATAAAGTAGCCTTCGAGGCATGGATTAAAACAGATCCATTCAAAAACAGCCAAGCTCCTCTTGGGCCGATATTCATGCCTGAGTATCATAGTTCCAAGCTGGAGGAAGCAGACAAACTAAAAAGCGAGGCCTCATCCAAATTCAACCAGGCTACTAAGGCCAGAGCAACTGCGGACGACTATATACGAAACACAGTCTTCCTGGCAACAGTTCTGGTGCTATTGGCTATCAGCCAGCGGTTTGAGATCAAGTCCATCCGCACAGGGCTCATCATTCTGTCCTGTGTGATGCTGTCGTTTGGCATATTGACTCTAATTATGCTTCCACAATTTTGATATCTGGGGTTTGTGATAAAACGGAGATGATATCCCATGCAATACAGCGAAAGAGAGCAGAGAGGAGAACCTTTCCTATGACCTGCTCTGCCAGTTGTGGGTAAGCCCTAGAGTGGTTGAGGCAGGGAACGAGGAGGAGACTCAGAGGCCCGCGAAATTATCCGTTGTCGGCTAGCCGGTGAACATACACCTGGCGGTACCAGTCATAAAGTGTAACGTTTAGTGTCAAGAGAAGGACGAAGAATAACGTATCCCTAAGATTGATCAAGCCGTCGAATCTGGGTAGCAGAAAGTCAGCAGCGAGGATCAGTCCGAAATTCACCAGAGTCATGACGACAAATTCCTGCAGAACGGACCTCCACCCTCTCCCACGGCGAGACAGCCAGTGGCTGAGTGCAGTGTTGATTATTATTAAAGCGGCCACTCCGATGGCGATCTGGATATTGCTGGCGTTTACACCTGGAAGTACCTGGGCAAAGATGATGCTGAGAAGCGAGACCAGTGCGATCTTTTCTATGAGCGCTACGTCGATGAAGCGATTAGACTTCCCAATCTGGCTTCTTTGTTCAGCTCGGAGCACAAAATCTGCAGGAATGGGATCAGCAGCAATTGAAACACGTCTATTAGCCTGCTTTTCTCTTAGCAGCCACCATGCAAATAATGCTATTCCAACAGACCATACTGCCAGAACCAATAAGGTCCATGGGTTATCTGTGATCAGGTCTGGGTAATTCGGCTGGATGATATGAATCCATAACTCCTGCGGGAGTTTGACATAGATCCAGATGAATGCCGCAATGATGATCAGTTTTCTTTTAGTGAGCTTCACTGGATCCTGCCTCAGGCGGAATGCCTCGCATGCGATGAAGAAGTACTCGAAGGTATTGGGAAAGATGAGCAGAATTGCTCTAAGCTGAGTTAGCTCGAAGAGAGCCACACCTACAAGACGGTAAAAGAAGAGGAACCTATCCAGCTTGAAGGCGAAGGGATTTGTCCAGTTGCGAAGCGTGGAAATATAGGCAATAGTTAGATAATAGATATCAAGAGATTTATCATAACCTTGATAGATTTCTAAGCTCTCTATAGGCAGGCTCGTGAACCAATTGAAAATTTGATAGTCTGCAGCATCCAGGAGCATACAGGCCACGACGGCAGGAAGAGGGTATCGCGGGATTGCAAGGGGCAATAGGAAGCGGCTTACAATTACGGCCAAAAATATCATCTGGTCAGACGTTGCCGTCATTATGAGTTCGCCTCCCTCTTAAAGACCATTTTCGCAGTACCTAAATCGTGCAATTCTGTTTGGGTTTATACGTTGCTGGCTAATCCTGCAATATCTTAGAATTAGATAATTTCAGTATTGATTAATAAACGTTTCGAAAAAATTAATGATGGATAGTCTTAAAAGCTCAAACATAGAGTCAATTCCCTGTCGAATATCGAAAGCCATCTAAAGCCGATACTGAAGAGTGCCTACTATCGGCAAAGTATTAAATATGTGATTCAAGAAGATATTCGAAGTTATAGCACAAATTAATGCATTGAGCGAAGAGTGGATGAATGATAGAAATCTGGAAGGAAGTTTTCAGAAGGCTGAGATGCTCAGGTTCCAAGGAAGAGTAACCTCCGGACCTTTGGTTATGAAGATAAAGTGTCGGTCTTGTTGCCTGCAGGACTCGGCCGCTTCAATGATGCTCTAACCCAGGGGATTGAATGGACATAATTTCTCACGCAGTGCTGCCATATCTTCTTGGAAGCTTCTTCAGGATGGACCGAAAGCTGCTAGCAGCCTTTGTAATCGGAGGAGTGGCCCCAGACCTAGATGTCTTCATTATCTGGCTCGCGCTAATCTTTCCTTCACCAGATCTTCTACTGGTGCATCGGGGGATTACCCATTCACCGATATTCGGCTTTTTAATTGCCCTGACGGCCATGCTCCTGATCTCCCGGCCTCCGGGCAGAGACATTTTCAGGCGCTGGACTGGAATTGAGTTCAGCCTCTCCTGGCCGGTGGCTGCCCTGGCGTTGGCCGGAGTCCTTATGCACCTATTCCTGGATTATATAATTACCAAGGGAGCGCCCCTGCTTTATCCCTTCGATACAGTGAGATTCTCAGCGGAGCTGCTCTTTCACTATGAGATTATAATCACGGCATGCAGCCTGGGCATAGCCCTGTGGTTGATCAGAGGCTTCTTCGGAAAGAAATCCGTTTCCGGAAGGACAAATAACAAACTCTTAGTGCTGTTTCTAATTGTACTATTAGCGGTCGGCGGCACGCGTGTAGAGGGAAAAGAGAGGGCTCTTGCTCTTGAGAACTATGGCGATATTCCAGGAGACCTTGAAGGAGATTTCGAGGTTTTTCCCGATTGGGGCCTTTTTGAGTGGACTATCTTGAACAAGAATGAAAGCAGCTTCCAGGTCTATAGCTATAACTCTCTTAGCAATAATATATCATATATTTCTTCTTACCCTCGACTGCACGTAGAACTGGATTCTGGCGATCGAGAGTCTACCTCGGATCTGGAAGAGACCTTGAGTCTCGCTGATTCTCACCCAAAGGTTGTGCTCTTTCGGTGGAGGGCTTGTGCCGTAGCTGTAAACGCCTCCCGGAATAATGGATCATGGTCATTTGAGTATTACGATCCCGTAAGCAGGGCAGGCATAGGAAAAGATCCTATTTGGATGAGGGAAATGGTAAAACTGAGCCCTGTAAAACGGAGCCCTCCCCTGGAAGTGAGGGTAGAAGGGGATCAAGCGTATATCACCGGTCATGATTTATTCTGATTGTTCTTTGCCAAAGCCAGCCAGCTTGCCTACTTCTAGGGCTCGCTTTGAGTCAAGTAAACCTTTAAACTGAATTAACTTGGCCACTATTCCAGTCCATCCAGTTTGATGACTGGCACCTAAACCCGCACCGTTGTCGCCATGGAAGTACTCATAGAACAGGAGATAATCACGCCAGTAGGAGTCGGATTGGAACTTCTTCGCCCTGCCGAAAACCGGCCTTCGATCGTGTTCATCTCTTTGAAAAATCCGGATCAGCCTCCGGGCGATCTCTTGGCTCACCTCATACAGGTTCATCATATTTCCAGAACCGGTCGGACACTCCACCTTGAAGTTATCGCCGTAGTAGAGGTAGTACTGCAGCAGGGCGCGGTAGATCAGCACATTGATTGGGAACCAGATAGGACCTCGCCAATTGGAGTTTCCGCCGAACATGCCGGTGTTAGACTCAGCTGGAAGGTAATCCACACGGTACTCCTGGCCTTTGACGTGGAAGATGTAAGGATGCTGTTGGTGAACTTTGGAGAGCGAGCGGATGCCATACGGGCTGAGGAATTCATTTTCATCGAGCATGCGTGACAGAATGCGGCGCAACCTCTCTTCGTTTACCAGGGCCAAGATACTTCGACCCCCAACTCCCAGGTGTTGGCTACCTGTAGCATGGATACTTGCGAAGAGCTCTGGCATTTCCTGCAATCGCTCCATAATACGTGCCTCCAGCCGAGGAATCCGCTCGCGCTGCCATGGCTCGACGACAGTAGTGGCACACAGCGGAAGCAATCCCACCATCGAACGGACCTTGAGGCGGGTAGCGTTCCCATCAGGGAGCCGCAAAACATCATAGTAGAAGCCGTCCTCCTCGTCCCACATCCCGTCCGGCCCCAGCCGGTTCATCGCTGCGCCAATGAACAAGAAGTGATTGGCAAACTTGGCGCTGAGGTCTTCATAGATGGGATCTGATGCCGCCAGCTCTACTCCAATTTCGAGCATATTCTGGCAGAACAGGGCCATCCAAGCCGTGCCATCGGCCTGCTCCAAGTAGCCACCTGTGGGCAGCGCCGCGCTTCGGTCAAAGACGCCTATGTTATCGAGTCCCAGGAAGCCACCTTCAAAGACATTCTTGCCGAAGCGGTCCTTGCGGTTCACCCACCAGGTAAAGTCCATCATCAGCTTTCCAAAGACCCGCTTGAGAAAGGCGATATCTCCCTGTCCCCGCAATGCCTGTTCGGTTCGGTACAGGAAGATGCTCGCCCAGGCATGAACTGGCGGATTGACGTCGCTGAAATTCCATTCGTAGGCAGGAATCTGACCGTTGGGATGAAGATAGATTTCTTTCAGCATCAAGTCCAACTGCTGCTTGGCAAAGTCCGGGTCCACAATGGAGAGGGCAACCGCATGAAAGGCCAAATCCCAGGCGGCATACCAGGGGTACTCCCACTTATCGGGCATTGAGATAATGTGGTCGTTTTGCATATGGAACCATTCCCTGTTCCTGACCTGCTTGGTCTGAGAGGCCCAGGGGTCCACGCCGTGTTCCTTGAGCCACTTACCCACATTGTAGTAGTAGTACTGCTTGGACCATAGCATTCCAGCTAGAGCCTGGCGCATCACCGTGGCCTCATCAGGCGAGACAGATGACGGAATCACCGAATGATAGAACTCATCCGCTTCCTGAAGGCGAGCCTTTAAAACCGTCTCAAACTCCTCAAAAGGATTATCCAACTCTGCAGGCGATGTTCGAGTAAGGCGCAGATACAGTATTTCCACATCTCCGCTGCCAATGGTCAACTGGTAGTGAGCCGACGCCTTGGTTCCAACCGAAGTGGGGTTGATGGCGTCGGCCTGTCCATGTACAACAAAGTTATTGATGCCGTCTTTTGCAAACGGATTGGCATTTTTGTCTCTAAATAGCCGGACGTTGTTAGTTTCGTTTTCAGTAAATAGCAGAGGGACAGTTCCCTGGCCGTAAAGATAGTAATCGGGCAGTGACTCCTGGAACAGAGGATCAGTGTGATGCGCATGGATCACCCAACCGCCCGCTCCATTCACCGCCCGGAGAACCGGCCTGGAGCCGCCACCGGACCATGACCAGGTGTTGCGGAACCATAGGGTGGGAAGCACATGGATGGACGCGGTTCTTGAGCCGCGGTTGTAGACACTAATCTTGACCAAAATATCCTCAGGCGCGGCTTTAGCGTACTCCACAAATACATCGAAATAGCGGTCCTCGTCAAAGATCCCTGTGTCAATGAGCTCGTACTCCCTCTCATCTCGGGAACGTTTGTGGTTCGTCTTTACAAGATCGCTGTAAGGATAAGCATTCTGAGGGTATTTGTACAGATACTTCA
>Ga0074195_1004629_pt1 | contig 11142 bp, 11 predicted proteins | sample EPASupsiteHSE623_FD_64525 | JGI IMG/M metagenome (GOLD analysis project Ga0074195, IMG submission 64525) | Bioremediated contaminated groundwater from EPA Superfund site, New Mexico - Sample HSE6-23 | ecosystem: Environmental > Aquatic > Deep subsurface > Groundwater > Contaminated ...
CGGATGGAGGGGAACAGGTCCCCCAGCTACACATCGGTCCCCAGATGCCCGCCGGCCTCGGCCGCCTCGACAATCACCGCAGCGGCACCCAATTTCTCGGCCATGGTCGCCAAACCCGGGGAAGAAACGATCGACACGATAGGGATATTGTGCTGTTTGCCGATTTTAAAAATGTCGCGGGAGAATCCAGCCCCGGTGATGATCATGTCGGCACCCGCCTCGATGGAGGCCATCACCAGTTCGTAGAAGTCCTTCATGGCGTACATGATATTGACGGCGATCACCCCTTTGGTGGCCTTCTTGGCCTTGCGGATATCCTCCTGCAGCTCGGGCACCGGGATTCCGGAACCGCCGATGGTGCCGATACCGCCGCATTCAGCGACCGGCACGGCAAGAGCGGAGGTCGACACCCGGATGGACATACCACCCTGAATGATCGGTATTTTTGCGATGAACGAGCCTATTTTCAGTTCTGGCAGTTTCATTCAAGCCTCTTGTCAGTTGTTGCTCTCTGGAAAAAAAATCAAAAACACTCCACATTCCCGATGGATGTTCATATCAAAACATGAAAGAATGCCGAGCTCCCCGCTGTTTGTCAAGCATGGAGACCTCTTCGGGAAACCGGGGCTCAGGAAAAATAGAATGCGGGGTATTCTACCACAACCAAACCACATCGGCTTGACTTTTCACCCCTTTCTCGATTAGATTTTATATTTTTTACTGGCACCGACATTATGAGCAGCGAGCAGGCGGTGCCGTGCACGGATTTTATCGGAGTTTATTTTGAAGATTCAAGCTATTAACGGTTTCAAAGACATCCTGCCCGACAATATCGGTCGGTGGCAGTCCATCGAACAACGGGCGCGGGATATTTTCGAACGCTTCGGTTTGCAGGAGATTCGCATGCCGATTCTGGAGAAGACCGAACTTTTTGTCCGCTCCATCGGTGAGGCCACCGATGTGGTGGAAAAAGAGATGTATACCTTTGCGGATAAAGGCATCACCATGCGGCCGGAGGCTACCGCCTCGATCATGCGCGCCTTCATCGAACATGGCCTCCATGTCCAGCAGCCGGTGCAGCGCCTTTACACCATCGGCCCGATGTTCCGCCACGAACGGCCGCAGAAAGGCCGTCTGCGGCAATTTCATCAATTGGACGCCGAGATCATCGGCGCAGTGGAGCCGCGTATCGATGCCGAACTGATCGCCATGGGGCAGATGCTCCTCGACGAGTTGGGCCTGACCGTGAGCCTGGAGCTCAACTCCTTGGGATGCCCGGTCTGCCGCCCGCCGTTCAAAGCACGGCTGATAACCTACCTGGAACAACAGACCGCAGGGCTGTGTGACGACTGCAAACGCCGCACCCACACCAATCCGTTACGGGTGCTCGACTGCAAGAAACCGGGTTGCAGGGCGCTGGTCCAGCAGGCGCCGTCCCTGTTGGACGCCCTCTGCCCCGAGTGCGACCGCCATTTCCGGGAGGTTCGGGAAGCGCTGGCGGAACTGCACATCCCCTTTCAGCTCAACCGGTTCATGGTCCGCGGACTCGATTACTACACCCGCACCACCTTTGAATTCCTCACCACCGATCTCGGTGCCCAGGCGGCCGTGGGGGCGGGGGGGCGCTACGACGGTCTGATCGAACAACTAGGCGGGCCACCGCTCTCCGGCATCGGTTTTGCCATGGGCCTGGAACGCCTTGCCCTGCTGATGGAGCAACAGGATGGACGTACACTTCCCGCCAGCACCATGGACGTCTTCCTGGCTGCCCTTGGCGGCGCCACCCTCGCCCCGTGCAGCCAACTGGCCCATGCCCTGCGTGGGCAGGGAGCCAAGGCAGCCATCGATTACAGCAGCCGCAGCCTCAAGGCGCAGCTCAAACAGGCCAGCCGGGTGAACGCCCGCTACACCCTGATCGTCGGCGAGGAGGAATGGGCGCGAGGCGAGGGCATCCTCCGCAACATGCGCACCCAGGAGCAACAGCCCTTTGCCCTAACCGGCGCCCCGGAAGAACAGGCCCGACGCCTGATCGAGGCCGTGCATACCGCAACCAACTGACACGAACCGGGGTCACGTCAATACCACCAGAACCACCGCCCCGACAGTTTTTTCCGGGCCAGCCCCTAAACGGCCGGCCACCCCTTTTTATGGAGAATCGACATGGAATCAATGGGAGCGCTGCGGCGCACACACACCTGCAACGATCTTGGCCCGGCCTTCCTTGACCAGGAAACCACCCTCATGGGCTGGGTCCTCCGCCGCCGCGACCACGGCGGGGTAATTTTCATTGACCTGCGCGACCGCTGGGGGGTCACCCAGGGGGTCTTCAATCCCGAAATCAACGAGGCCGTGCACGCCAAGGCGCATCAACTGCGCAGCGAATGGGTCATCGCCGTCCGCGGCCGGGTGGTCAAGCGCCCTGAATCCATGGAGAATCCCAAGCTGGCCACCGGCGCCATCGAGATCTTGGTCGACGAACTCCGCATCCTCAACACCAGCGAGACCCCACCTTTCCCACTGGACGAAGAGATCGACATCTCCGACACCTTGCGCCTGCAATACCGCTACCTCGACCTGCGCCGCCCGGAGATCGCCAAAAACCTCATCCTCCGCCACCAGGCCCTGCAGACCGTCCGTGCCTATCTCAACGCCCACAACTTCCTTGAGATCGAAACACCGATGCTCACCCGCTCCACCCCGGAAGGCGCCCGGGATTATCTGGTGCCGAGCCGGGTCAGCGCTGGCAAATTCTATGCCCTGCCCCAGTCGCCGCAACTGTTCAAGCAGTTGTTGATGGTCTCCGGCATGGACCGCTACTACCAGATCGTCAAATGCTTCCGCGACGAAGACCTGCGCGCCGACCGCCAGCCCGAATTCACCCAGATCGATATGGAGCTGAGCTTTATCACCGAGGACGAGATCATCACCATCGTCGAGGGCATGATCCAAAACCTGTTCAAGGCTACCCGGGATGTCGATCTGCAACCGCCCTTTGCTCGGATGACCTATGACGAAGCCATGCGCCGTTTCGGCACCGACCGGCCCGACACCCGCTTCGGCCTGGAGCTGGTCGACCTGACCGACATTGCCCGAGGCTGCGGCTTCAAGGTCTTCCAGGCGGCGGTGGAAAAAGGCGGCGTGGTCAAGGCAATCAACGCCAAGGGATGCGGCGGCTTCTCCCGCAAGGACCTCGACGATCTCACCGAATTCGCCGGTCGCTTCGGAGCCCGCGGCATGGCCTGGATCAAGATCAAGGACGACGAGTGGCAGTCGCCGATCACCAAATTTTTCAATGAGGCGGAGATTGCGGCCATGGGCCAGGCCCTCGATGCCCAACCCGGCGACCTCATTCTGTTCGGGGCGGACAAGGCCAAAACCGTGCACCAAGTTCTCTCCGAACTGCGGCTGGAGCTGGCCCGGCGACTGGGGCTGTTGGACGAAGGGGTCTTCAATTTCCTCTGGGTCACCGATTTTCCCCTGCTCGAGTATGACGAGGAGGAAAAGCGCTACACCGCTGTCCACCACCCCTTCACCGCGCCCAACGAAGATGACCTGCCCCTCTTGGCGACCAATCCTGGCGCGGTCAAGAGCCGGGCCTACGATCTGGTGCTCAACGGCAACGAAATCGGCGGCGGCTCCATCCGCATCCATAGCCCGGCCATGCAGAAAACCGTGTTCCAGGCCCTGGGCATTGACGACGACGAGGCCCAGGAGAAATTCGGTTTCCTCCTCCGTGCCCTGGAACTCGGCGCCCCGCCGCACGGTGGTATCGCTTTTGGCGTCGACCGCTTGATGATGCTCCTCACCGGCTCGACCTCCATCCGCGACGTCATCGCCTTTCCAAAAACCCAGAAGGCCACCTGCCCGCTCACCGATGCCCCCTCGCCGGTATCGCGCAAGCAACTGACCGAGCTGCACCTGCGGCCCGATTGGAAGGAGAAAAACTAGGGTCACCACCCCTTTCCAGAGTACCACCTCATGACTGCGGCGGCGGAGCCAAATCCAGCTCTGCCGCCGCAGTTCTTTCCGCAACCTGAGCGACCTGCAGCCGAACGCACAAAGGCGAAAATCCGTATGCGTCCCCGCAACGTGTACGGCCTCCGACGAGCAGCAGCCAAGCATGGGCTGCAACAGCAAATGGAAACCGGCTACCGCGCCAAGGTTTTTTCACAAGGGGATGGAGGGCCCTTCCGGCGCCCCCCTGAACATACAATGCGAGAGGGGAGAATGCTTCGACGGTTTTCTAAAAGGAGCAAGGGGCTGCCTTGTGGGTAGCCCCTTGACGAAGATGGTTACCGCTGTTCAAATCGCCTTCGCGAACAGGCCAGTGCCGCCAACCCGAATCCCATGAGTGCCATGGTGGAAGGCTCCGGGACCGGAGCTGTGGTGACAAAGAGCTGAAAATCATTCGCGCCATATCCCCCCATCCCGCTGTTTCATGAATCTGATTACCATCGAACTTCAGCCAGCTTCAGCAACCGCTGCGGGACCGGTTGGGTTCGTAATGCCACATAAGCCAGCCGATTAACCATGGTATCCAGTCGGAACCGGCGATTGAAGCGATAGCAAAATTCGGCAAGATAACGGGGCAAGTGCTTGTCGCTAATAGCGTGGTAGGTGCCATGTAATGCATTCTTCACATTGCCGAGAACGGTGTTGAGCCATTGGAACACTTTGCGATCGGCATACTTGCCCCCATTGTAAGTGATGACAGGCTCATGATCGCATCGGGCCTGGGCGACTCCGGGAAAACAATTCAAGCCATCGGTGACAACGTGACTTCCCGGTCGGATATACTTTATGCTCCAAGCACAAATTTCATCCTTGGTGAACCCGTTGACCTGGCTCAGTTTGAGAAACAGGGGGTGACCCTTGGGCGAGAGAGACAAGGCGGCAACAAGCGGCATCTTGCCGGAAGCACCTCGGCCTCGTTTGCCGTCGCGCTTCTTGCCGCCCCAATAGGCATCGTCCATAAGAAGCATACCTTTCAGGGGTTGCTGGTCATCCCGGTTCTTCATCACCTGTTGCAGTTTGTGCTTCATCCGCAGGGCAGCATTGGCGGAGATCCCAATGGTTCTGGCCAGATTGAGCGATGAGATGCCGTCTTTTGCTTGCGTGACCAGATAGATGCCTAAAAGCCACGCCGTTAACGGAAGCTTGGTGCTGGCAAAGATGGTTCCCTGGATCAGGGAGGTCTGAAAATGACACTTGTGGCACTGATACACCTTGCGGCTACGGATTTCGCAAGAGCATCCATGGCCGCACTTCGGGCATTGAAAGCCTTGGGGCCAGCGCATGTTGAACAGGGCATCCCGGCATTGTTCTTCCGTGCCGTATTGTGAGAGAAATTGCGGCAAGCTTATTCCTTTTTGGAACTGAATGTTGTTTTTGGCCATGGCGTGCTCCTTGTGTGGTGAATGTTAGGAGCACTATGACATAGGTGGTGGGTCAAATAGCGACCCACCACGAAAAAAATCGGCTGAGTTTCAGTGGTAATCAGATTTTTTTTACTGTTTGTGAATGAACCGCAATGGAATTTGAACAGTATCTCCCCGCTAATCGCACAAAAATTGAAGGTAAAGCTTTTCAATTTCACTGTCATCCCGGAGTGAGTTGTTTTCTATCGTGTTGTCGAAATGTTGACATGCTGTTGTTCCCGTACGATGTCATCTTATTGAAAAATCATCTGAATATTCAATCATCTGATTTTTTACATAAGTACACTCACCTTTGTGAGGGGAGTCATCCTTTTTTTCCCGGATTGAAGTTGACCATGCGTGAGGATGAGCACCGTTCGTGCCCTTTTCTCACAGAAGAGGGGTGTGGAGTATATAAGAATCGTCCTTCGGCTTGCCGAACGTATCCTTTGGAGCGAGGAGTTGAATGCGCTGGTCGAGATGCACCGCTGAAAGTGCATTATTTTATGACCCACCATCCCTATTGTCAGGGGCATTTTGAAGCTCGTGGCTATTCAATCGGCCAATGGGAGCGAGACCAAATGCTCCATGAATGCAATCAATATAATGACTGTTGGGCGGAGCTTGATGCTTTTTTTGCGACAAATCCGTGGGCTGGGGAAGGCAAAGCGGGGCCATATCAACAACTCGCTTTTATGGTATGCTATAATATTGATGCATTTCGGAGTTACGCAGAACAACACGAACTCCTCAAAGTGTTTAAGCTGCACAAAGAAGATCGGAGGCGTATTCTCAATGACGATGGTGCGTTGCTGCGTTTTGGTTTTGACTGGCTGGAATTTTTTTTAGGTGGGCGTAAGAAATTAACTAAAAAATGAATCGCTGGTTTTCTAAAACATGTCTGGGAATTGGCGGAGATGACAAGCTGCACTTGAAATTCATAACTTATCGTGATAAATTAACAGATTTGCACATCGGCGTTTTGTGTACAGGCACAGCGTCCGTATTACACACATCCCATTAAACAGCTCTTTGGTGTTCCGTGGTTTTAGCGGAATTGGCTTACGGGATGGAGGATAAACCAAAACACAGGAGAATCGTATGGCACCAGTCACTATGCGGCAAATGCTTGAAGCCGGGCTTCACTTTGGTCATCAGACCAGACGCTGGAATCCCAAGATGAAACCCTATATCTATGGTCCAAGAAACGGCATTTATATTGTCAATCTTGACATTACGATGAAATTGTTCAAAAAAGCCTACGGTTCCATGGTCGACATTGTTGGCAATGGCGGGTCGGTTCTTTTTGTCTGCACTAAAAGGCAAGGGCAAACTATAGTTAAAGAAGAAGCTGATCGTTGTGGTATGTTTTATATCAATCACCGCTGGCTTGGCGGCATGTTGACTAACTTTCAGACAATTAAGCATTCTGTTGATCGGCTGAAAAAAATTGAGGCTATGCAAGCTGATGGATCGATCAACCGTTTTCCTAAAAAAGAAGTTTTACAGATGGAGAAGGAGAGGGTCAAGCTTGATCGCAACATAGGTGGGATCAAGAACATGCGCAGTCTACCGGACGTCCTTTTTGTCGTTGATCCTAAGAAAGAGGACATCGCTGTAGGTGAGGCGAATAAACTGGGTGTCCCGGTTATTGCTTTGACTGACACCAACTGCGACCCTGAAGGAGTAGATTTTGTCATTCCAGGCAATGATGACGCTATCCGTGCCATCAAGTTGATCACCACTATGATGGCAGAAGCTGTCCTTGAGGGCAAGGCTCGGCGAGGAGAAGAAGCGGAGCCCAATGTTGATGAGCTTGAGGCCGCAATGACAACCGGGGCGGAAGAAGAATTGGCTGCTAAAATGGATGAGGAATAACGGCGAATCGCCAATTCGGGGCGCAAGCCGTATTGATTTGAACCGACAAAGAAGAAAATTTTTGTCGGTTCTTCTATGCATTACTGAAATTTTTTAGTTGTTCTGTGGAACATCGGTTTCTGTAACAAGGAGAGGGAACGTGACAATCACAAGTCAGATGGTGAAAGAGCTGCGGGATAAGACCAATGCCGGCATGATGGACTGCAAAAAAGCATTGACGGAAACCGCGGGCGACATGGAAAAAGCGGTAGATTTGCTGCGGCAGAAGGGATTGGCGGTAGCCGCCAAACGGGCTGGCCGTGAGACTAAGGAAGGAGTGGTTGAATCCTACATTCATGCCGGTGGAAAGCTTGGCGTGATGGTAGAAGTCGGCTGTGAAACCGATTTTGTTGCCAAGACCGATGATTTCAAGGCGTTTGCCAAAAATGTTGCTATGCACATAGCTGCCGCCAACCCGGTTGCGGTCAATCGGGACGAGGTTCCGGCTGAAATCCTGCAACGAGAGAAGGATATCTATGTCAATCAGGCACTTGAGTCGGGAAAACCTCAGCAGATTGTTGAGAAAATAGTTGCTGGTAAAGTTGAGAAATATCTCGCTGAAGTTTGCTTGATGGAGCAGAAATATGTGAAAAATCCTGACTTGACGGTGCAGGATTTGTTGAACGAACTGGTAGCTAAAATGGGTGAGAATATTTCGGTCAAGAAATTTGCCCGTTTCCAGATAGGTTAAGGTGTTCGTTCCGACAATTTGAGCAGGCACAGCATTTTTATCCGTCCCTCTATCGGGTTTCGGATGAGTCGGGGAGCGACAGGATGAAATTTAAACGAGTGCTCTTGAAAATCAGCGGAGAAGCGCTGATGGGGGAGAGAGCTTATGGCATCAGTACCGAGATAATAAAATTTTTATCTCACGAAATCCAGGCATTGCATAATCTCAAGATTGAGCTGGGTCTTGTAGTCGGAGCCGGAAATATTTTCCGCGGAGTTGCCGGAGCTGCCAGTGGCATGGACCGGAGCTCTGCGGACAATATGGGCATGCTGGGTACGGTCATGAATTCCTTGGCTGTGCAGGATGGACTGGAGAGCCTGGGGATACCTGCCAAGGTCATGTCGGCCATTACCATGCTGAATGTTTGTGAACCGTATGAACGCCTAAAGGCGCTTGAACATCTGGAGCAGAAGCGAATCGTCATCTTTGCCGCCGGAACCGGCAACCCCTATTTCACCACTGACACCGCTGCAGTCTTGCGCGCCCTGGAAATCAAGGCCGATGTGATTATGAAAGCCACCAGGGTGGACGGTGTGTACGACCGTGATCCGGAAAAAGACGCCAGCGCCGTTCGATATCATACCTTGACCTATTCCACTGTCCTGCGCGACGACCTTCGGATTATGGACGCCGCCGGCATCTCACTTGCTCGGGACAACAATCTGCCGATCTTCGTTTTTGACATGACCAAACCCGGCAATATCGTTAAGGCGGTCATGGGCGAAGACGTCGGCACCCTAATCACCAACTGACCAACCCACCTCATTCCGGTTCGTCCAATCTTGAGTGCAGCATGCTGCTGTCGCGAGGGTGCTATGACAAACGCTATCATTGATCAACTGAAGGAGAAAATGGCGTCAAGTATCGATGCCTTGAAACGGGAACTGGTGAAGATCAGGACGGGTCGGGCGTCGCTTGCCTTGCTCGACGGTATCAAGGTGAATGCCTACGGTTCCCAGATGCCCATGGACCAAGTTGGAACCATGACGATTCCCGAGAATAACATGATCGCCATCAAACCATGGGACCCGCAACTCCTGCCCGCCATCGAGAAGGCGATCCTTGCCTCCGGATTGGGCCTCACTCCCCAGAGTGACGGCAATGTCGTTCGCCTGACCATTCCGCCGCTTACCGGCGAACGCCGGAAAGAACTGGTCAAGCAGGTCAAGAAGATCGGCGAAGAGTATAAGGTCGCCATCCGCAATGTCCGTCGCGATGCTAACGAAGCATTGAAGAAGTTGAAGAAGGACAAGGAGATCTCCGAGGACGAAATGTTTCGGTTGCAAGAGGAGGCTCAAAAGATGACCGATGGCTCTATCAGCCAGGTCGACGAGATCACCGGGGGAAAGGAAAAGGAAGTGATGGCGGTTTGACGCCCTTGTTTCTCCAGCGACCGTGGTTGAATTTGATACACATACAACCGTTCCCCGCCATGTAGCCATCATCATGGACGGCAACTGGCGCTGGGCCGAGGAGCGACGCCGTCCCCGATTGTTCGGGCATAAGGCGGGCGTGGATTCTGTCCGGGAGATCGTCGAGACCGCGCGCGAGATCGGCATCGAAGTGCTTACCCTCTATGCCTTTTCGACGGAGAACTGGAATCGCCCCTCCAGTGAAGTGAGCGGGCTGATGGGCCTGCTGAAAAACTACCTCCAGTCGGAGTTGCGTACCATGCTGCGCAACGATATTTGTCTGCGCTGCCTGGGCGAGCAGGATCGCCTGCCCGATGACGTCCGAACGGTGCTCAAGCAGACCATCGATGACACCAAGACGTGCCGAAGCATGACCTTGAATCTTGCCTTGAGTTACGGCGGACGCAACGAACTGGTGCATGCCTTCCGGGAAATAGCGAAAAAATGCCAGGAAGGCACCCTCGACTGGCACACTCTATCCGAAACCACCATCAGCGAACATCTGTTCACCGCTGGTCAGCCGGATCCGGATCTGCTGATTCGCACCGGTGGCGAGCACCGCCTGTCCAATTTTCTCCTCTGGCAGGCCTCCTATGCCGAACTCTATTTCACCGAGACACGGTGGCCTGACTTTAAGAAGGCTCAATTCCTGGAAGCCATCTCCACCTTTAACCACAGGCAGCGCAGATTCGGTAGGGTTGGTGCGCAACTGATGGCGGAGTAGAGGGCCATGAACCGCGTCATCCCAGGAATCTGCATGGCCGGAGGGTGGATCTTCCTGCTTTTTTGGGGGTCGGTCGAACTGTTCTGGGCGGTTATCGCCGGCGGGGCCGGTGTGGCACTCTATGAATTTTTCCGCATGACCATGGCCCCGCTTCGGGGCTGGCGGCTGATGGCCACGATCGGTTCCTGCCTTTTACCGGTTCTTGCCGCCTTGTTCGGGCATGGCGACGCGGTGCTTGCCGGAGTGATGGCCAGCCTGCTTGTCCTGGCGGCGGTGGCGCTGCACGGATATGGCGCTATGGACGACGTGCTCAAGTATGCCAGTTATAGCGGTTTTGCCTGTGTCTATATTTCGCTCTGCATGGCCCATATGGTCCTGGTCCGCTTGCTTCCGCAGGGTGCATTCTGGCTGGCCATGCTGGTCGGCATTGTCGCCGGTTCCGACACCGGCGCCTACTATGCCGGCAGGGCCTTTGGCAAGCGTAAATTGTTCCCCCTGATCAGTCCCAAAAAGACGGTGGCAGGAGGAGTCGGCGGGTTGGTTGCCGGTGTCGTTGTTGCCGAGGGTATCAATCTGTTGTTTCCGCAACAAGCCGACCCCCTGATCCTTTTTGGGGTGGCGATTGTTTTGATTCTCATCGGCATTGCCGGGGACTTGACGGAATCAATGATCAAGCGGTCGGTCGGGGTCAAGGATTCGGGCACCATTCTTTTCGGTCATGGCGGGATACTTGACCGTATCGATAGTCTCCTGCTCACCGCACCTGTGCTCTATTATCTGCTCCATTTTGGTTTTTTGTGATGAAGATTCTGCCCTTGCTCGAATCCACCGACTCGTTGTGATGAAGGCCCTGTCCCTACTTGGATCCACCGGTTCGATCGGTCAAAACGTATTGGCAGTGGTGCGCCAGTTTCCCGGTCAATTCCGGATTGTCGGCCTTTC
>Ga0074195_1004632_pt1 | contig 11137 bp, 10 predicted proteins | sample EPASupsiteHSE623_FD_64525 | JGI IMG/M metagenome (GOLD analysis project Ga0074195, IMG submission 64525) | Bioremediated contaminated groundwater from EPA Superfund site, New Mexico - Sample HSE6-23 | ecosystem: Environmental > Aquatic > Deep subsurface > Groundwater > Contaminated ...
GGATGGAAAGTGGAAAATGTTCCCTTTGTTGCGGGACTGGAGCCTCCTGGTGAATTGTTTCGTATTGATCCGCAAAGGGTATTTGGACTCCAGATTGGTCCGCAGCAGTTAATTATTCACCGGATGAAACGTTTGCGTAATACAAAAGATCTTGGAAACCGCGCTTATGTCGACGAAAAGCTAATCCTTGACGACATTCGGCACGCCAACATGATTTTTTCGAGAGGCAGATTTACCGTGATCAATGTGAATCATAAGCCTGTCGAATCTTCAGCAAATGAAATTATCAATTACATGACAACCCGGTTTGATTACAGGGGACGGCGTTTTCATTTCCCTTATATGGATGTATCAGGCGATTCGGATTCTTACGGTAATGGCAGTGCGAATGAAACGACAGAGGCCGGGGATTTTTCATGAATAATAAAAAAATCTGCATTGTCAAACTTGGAGAGTAGTTTTACAACATATCTGAAACAGAGTGATTCAAGCTGTTTATTTCGGTCAAACTCATTTTTACGATTTTAATTTTTTAAATTTGTTCGTCCTAAAAGAAAGGCGTAATCAATTTTACGTTTTGAATGATCAGTAATCCGGGAACAGTAATATAAATTTATCGCTGGGATCAGATACCTATGGACAATTTATAAAAATTAAAATAGTTATATACGTATGAAAAAAGCAGCTATCGGGGTTGATATTGGTGGAACTAATACAGCAATTGGTATTGTAGACCAGGAAGGTCATGTCATGATAAAGAATTCGATCCAGACGCCTTCTCACGGGGATATTAACAGGTATATCGAAGAACTTACCACTGCCATCCGGTCACTTGTCGAATCAGTCAGGTTACTGACCCAGGATCTTGATATTTTAGGTATTGGTATTGGTGCCCCCAATGGGAACTACTATAGCGGGACAATAGAATATGCTCCAAATCTTTCATTCAGAGGAGTTGTGCCACTTGTTAAGCTGCTGAGAGCTAATTTTGGTGAAATGCGTGCGCTGGCATTGACCAATGATGCAAATGCTGCTGCGATCGGTGAAATGATCTATGGCGGCGCCAAAGGGATGAAGAATTTTGTCATGTTTACCCTGGGAACCGGTGTAGGAAGCGGTATCGTGGTAAACGGTGACCTGGTTTACGGCAATGATGGTTTTGCCGGTGAATGTGGCCATACTACCCTGATCCCGGGCGGACGCCTTTGCGGATGTGGTTCAAAAGGACATCTGGAAGCCTATTGTTCCGCTCCCGGAATGAAAAGGACCGCCTTCGAGATCATGGTCCGTGATAATGCTTCTGATAGCCTGTTGGCGGATAAATCGTTCAAGGAGCTGGATTCAAAAATGATTTTTGAGGCTGCTGAGAAAGGCGACAAAGTGGCGCTGGAAGTCTTCGAACTGACCGGGAAATGGCTGGGACAGGGATTAGCCGATACGGTGCACCACCTGAGTCCTGAAGCGATCTTCCTGTTTGGGGGACCGACAGCTGCCGGTGATTATATCTTTAAACCAACCACCGAAAGTATGGAATTTCATTTGCTGCCCATCTTTCAAAATAAGATTAAAATCCTTCCTTCGCAATTGAAGGCAGGCGATGCTGCCATTGTCGGAGCAAGCGCATTGGTGTGGAAAGAAATCGATAAAGAATAAATAAAGAAAGGCCGGGTAACCGGCCTTTCTTTATTAAGTTCAGAAGTTCGACCCTACGAGATGTCTTTTAAAAACATTTTGGCAATGTCGCGGATAGTAACATCCAGGCTACGGTAGTTGAACCCGGTTGTTTTGCAGATTTTGTTGCCGCTATAATGGTTGATGCGGTTAGTCCCGGATACAGTCTCCCTGGTAATGGAAGGTTTTTTGCCGGAGAAGAAACTGGCCAGACGGGCAGCCCTCCAGGCAATTTGCAGGATCATATCGGGAGCAAAAGTCTTAGGACGGGGTTTTTGCAGGGCATCAGCAATTTTATTAAAGAAAGTCTGATAGCTCATGTTTCCTGCATTCAGAATAAAACGCTGATTTTTAGTTTCCTGAAAATTTTTGTTGTCCATTAACAGGATCATGGCGGCAGCCACATCCCTGACATCCACAAAACCTGTTTCTCCCTTTGTATAATATTTAAGTCCTTTCCAGATTGCCTGAAAAAGCTTTGGGCTTCCAATATCCCAGTTCCCAGGGCCTAAAATGATCGAAGGATTGACAATCACAGCCTCAATTCCTTCCTCAATTCCTCGCCAAACCTCCATTTCTGAAAAAAACTTACTCAAGCTGTAAGCCGATTTTTGACGGGACGGCGTCCAGTAAGTGTCTTCATCGATATCAGTACCATCCTGGGTTTTTCCAAGGGCGGCAATGGAGCTGACATGACAGAACTTTTTTACGTGGTTATACAAGGCCGCATTGATCAGATTCGCCGTTCCTTTCACATTATTGTTGAGCATGCTGTCATGATCGTTCGGATGAAACGAAACCATCGCAGCACAATGGTAAACTTCTGTAACCCCCGTCAATAAATCCTCAAGATTGGAATAATCGAGAATGTCTCCTTCAACCCAGTTAATTCGTTCCAGCAAAGCTTCGGGATTGGCTGAGTAATAGTCAAAAGTTTTGCTGACCAGTTTCAGATTACTGGTTGGACGTTTTAAAGCATACACTTTTTGTCCTGACTGAAGCAGGTTAAACAGAACATGTGAACCCACCAGTCCGGTACCACCGGTTACAAATATCATTTTATACCTCCTTCACTACTTTTGGGGCAATTATTCAATCCAGGTACGACGGGCCTCACACCGAATTCCCTGGCCGTTATTTGCCGGATTGGCACCCTGTAAATGGCTACATTTCGAACTGCAGGCGGATTGAATTTAAATTCCAGATCGCTGTATTGTGACATCAATACCTTCAACAGCCTGTATTTTTCATCATAATCTTCAACGAATTCGGCTGTCCCTTCCGCAATGACCGACTTGGATTTTACCCTGTAACTGCACCCTACTTTAATATTCTGCCAGGCCAGTTCCTCGCCCAGTGTCCAGTTGATACAAACATTGGGATTTTTTTGCAACGTTTCCCACATGCGTCCCGATGGTCCCGAATGGAGAATGACGCTATTGCCGTCAAGTGCGAAGTTCATCGGCAGCACGTAAGGTTTTCCGTCGTCACTGGCAGCCAGATAACAGGTCTTGCATAAACGTATAACTTTTTCGATCTCTTTTCTGTCTTCTATGAATAACGTCCTCATATCCGTTTTATGTTATAGTCCGGTTTCCCAGTTGTTCTGAAAGATTTTTTTCCACTTTTTTGAGGTTGATGTACTGATTCTGGAATTCCATCACCTTTTCCGGTTCGTTGGAGTGAGAAGCCTGTTTAATAAGTTGCCCAAGCTCATGGAGCATGTTTTTTACCTTACGCATCTTATATTCCTGCACGATCTTGGGTACAATCAGATCCAGGATATCTTCCTCCGATTCCACAAATGCACCGCCTTTTTTCCAGCGTTTACTTTCAGTGTATTTTTCCGCGAGCATATCGACTGCAAGTTTGCTGATTTGCTGGTCACTGTGATTAATAAAGAACTGAATTGGCTTAAACGATTCGTTTCCCAGGTTTTGAGAAAAAAGATCAAACATTCTGCTTATCAGCTTATTATCCGACTGAAGCCCATCGTTTTCAATCTCCTCCAGTACAAATCGGCCAACAGAAACACTTTCCGTTTCCCCGGGCTGTTCTCCTTCAACTTCAAAGATCTCGCTGTGAAAATACTTCAGAAGGATACGGATAATCTCCCGCTCCTCAACCTCACACTTGTTGATCTCAGGTTTCGCTTGTTGTACGGGAGTCGCTCCGATTCGCGGTCGTTCTGCAAAACCGGGTTTTCGGACTTCGCCCGATTGACGGGACTGAAGTTTACGCACTTCCGAAAACAGCACCTCCTCCTGAACATCCATGAGCCGGCTACATTCCTGAATATAGACTGTACGGGTCACCGAATCGGGAACAACAGAAATTGACCGGACAATATCGTTGATCAGGCGGGCTCTTTCGACAGGATCGTTTTCAGTATCTTTCATCAGGAGCTGCGTTTTGAACCTGATAAAGTCGGTTTCGTGCTCCTGGACGTATTGGTGCAACTGGCCGGAGCTCAAGGAACGGGCGAACGAATCAGGGTCTTCTCCGTTTGGGAGCAAAAGTACTTTGACATTCAGTCCTTCTTCCAGTACAAGATCAATTCCCCTGATAGAGGCTTTAATTCCGGCCGCGTCACCGTCATAAAGAATGGTGACGTTCGGTGTGAAACGCTTGATCAGACGGATCTGGTCGGGGGTGAGTGATGTGCCTGACGAAGCCACAACATTTTCAATGCCTGACTGATGCATGGAGAGTACATCGGTATATCCTTCCACCAGATAGCATTTGTCTTTGATGGTTATTTCTCGTTTGGCCTGAAATATGCCATACAGAACGCGGCTTTTGTGATAAATGTCCGATTCAGGCGAATTCAGATACTTGGCCGTGTTTTTGTCCGCTTTCAGAACCCGGCCTCCAAATGCGATTACCCGCCCGGAAATACTGTGAATGGGGAACATCACCCTTCCTGCAAAACGGTCGCGAACCCAGTCGTCACGTTTAATGGAGAGTCCGGTTTTTTCAAGAAATTCAATTTTATAACCTTGCTTTTGAGCTTGCCTCGTAAACAGATCCTTTCCATCGGGACAGTAGCCCAGATCGAATTTTTTGATGATATCGTCCCGGATGCCTCTTTCCCGGAAATAACTGAGTCCTATGGCCCGTCCTTCGTCTTCGTTCCATAAATACTGGGTGAAATATTTTTGCGCGAATGCAGAAACGATCATCATGCTTTCGCGTTCGTCCTTCAGCAGTTTCTGTTCGTCGGTCTCTTCATCTTCCTGTATCTCAATGTGGTACTTCGCAGCCAACCATTTAAGCGCTTCAGGATAGCTAAGCGACTCGTGTTCCATGACAAAATTCACGGCATTTCCACCCTTCCCGCAACCAAAGCATTTAAAGATCCCTTTTGCCGGAGAAACCGTAAAGGAGGGTGTTTTTTCATTATGGAACGGGCATAGCCCGAGCAGGTTCACTCCTCGTTTCTTCAGCGTCACATACTCGGAGACCACTTCTGTAATCTCCGCGGCATCCATAATCCTGTCTATTGTTGCCTGATCTATCATTTCTATAACCGAACCGGTCGTTCTTACAAAAGTAGCAAAAATATAGCGAGTAGCGAGTAGCGGGCGATGAGTTGTGAGACTGCGCTGCGCTTCGTTGCTTTTTCTTACCTTTGCCACCAAAAAAAGAGCGAAAGGTGAAGATTGGAGCGATTGACCTGGGAAAGACGCCGCTTTTTTTGGCGCCGATGGAAGATGTGACTTACAAGTCATTCCGATACATGTGCAAGAAATTTGGTGCAGACGTCATGTATACGGAATTTATTTCTTCCGAGGCCTTGATTCGGGATGTGAAGAAGACCCGGCAAAAAATGAATTTATATGAATTTGACAGGCCGGTGGCCATTCAGATATATGGGCACGATATTCAGTCGATGGTTGGTGCGGCAAAGGTAGCAGAAGAAGCCGGCCCTGATTTTATCGATATTAACTTTGGCTGTCCGATGAAAAAGATCGCCTGCCGCGGAGCAGGCGCTGGTATGCTGCAGGATTTGGATAAAATGCAGAGAATGGCTGCTGAAATAGTGAAGGCTGTGTCACTTCCGGTGACGGCGAAAACAAGACTCGGTTGGGATGAAAATTCAAAAGTCATCATGGAGGCTGCCCTGCGTCTTCAGGATGCAGGTGTCGCGGCTCTTGCCATCCATGGAAGAACGCGGCAACAGCTTTATACCGGTGACGCAGACTGGTCGCTGATTGCCGGGGTGAAAAGTAATCCTTCCATTACCATTCCTATCATTGGGAACGGCGATATCAACAGTCCTGAGAAAGGCTCTGAATTGCTCAGGCAAAGCGGAGTGGACGGACTAATGATTGGCCGCGGGGCGATTGGTCGTCCCTGGATCTTTAGAGACATCAAACATTATCTTGCAAAACGAGAATGCCTTCCTCCGCCCACGGTGAGCGAGATCATTCAAAACGTCAGGGAACAACTTCAGCTTTCGGTTGACTGGAAAGACAGTATCCGTACTGGTATTCTACTGATGCGACGCCATTTTGCTAGGTATTTTCCCGGGTTGCCCAACTTCAGAAATTATCGGATAAGGCTTCTTCAGGCCGATGAAATGAATGAACTTCAGCATATTTTGGATGAAATAAATGAACACTACGGCGACTTGCGGGTTGATTATACAAATGCAGGTTTGAAATGAGCGAAAACGATTACACCACATATTATACAGACGAATCCTTCCGGAAAAAAGTTCAGCGTGTAGCTAAAGTGGCCGGCGCAAAAGTAGTTTATGCTGCGTTGCTGCTGTTTTACATGATGAAAGACCCACGGGTATCCATAAAAGCCAAGGTAACGATTATGGCTGCACTGGGCTATTTCATTCTTCCTGCCGATGCAATTCCCGATCTGCTCCCTATCATGGGTTTTACTGATGACCTGGGGGTCCTTCTATTTGCTATATCTCAGATTCGTGGTCATCTTACACCCGAAACCATGCAGAAAGCAAGGGAAAAACTTCACATTTGGTTTACAGAAATTGACGAATCGAAGCTCGAAAAACTGCATGGCGGTACCAATTAGAGATTAAACGCTAAGTCGCGAAGACGCGAAGAATTTTTGTTTTAATACTTGTTTCGTGTCTTCGTGTCTTTACGTTCAGTTTTGCCTCTGTTTCTTGATATTTGTGTCTTTTAAATTTACCTTTGGTTTTTCAAAATCTATACGCATGGCTTTTACTGCTTTTCGGGGAATGGGATCATGGTCGCAGTTAATCATGACCGCCTTTATTGTACTCACCATTTTTTTATCTGTATTCGTGATTTCAATTCTGGCCGCAACACCATTTGTCGGGCTGGCAGAAATGATGGCTATGTTTTCCGAGGGTGGTATGAGTAATCCTTCTGCAATTGCCCTGTTAAAATATTTCCAGGTCGTTCAATCAATCGGTTTATTTGTATTGCCGCCGGTTGTGATAGGCTGGTTGTTCAACGGAAATACAGCAACATATCTTCAACTTGACCGGAAAACCAATTTTAACCTGATACTTATTTCGATTGCTGCGGTATTAATTGTTAATCCTTTTATCTCCTTCATCGGACAAATAAATAATGACATGCGTCTCCCCGGTTTTTTATCCGACCTTGAAGAGTGGATGCGAAGGATGGAGGACCAGGCCGCAGCATTGATTGATCGATTCATGGAGGTTGAAACCATTGGCGGTTTGCTTTTCAATTTATTCATGATTGCTGTAATCCCGGCTGTTGGCGAAGAATTTTTATTTCGGGGAGTGGTTCAAAAGATTTTTACACGCATGACCCATAGTTACCATTGGGGAATCTGGATCTCTGCCTTCTTTTTCAGTGCTTTACATATGCAGTTTTATGGCTTTGTACCGCGTATGCTTTTGGGCGGATTATTCGGATACATGCTGGTGTACAGCGGCTCATTGTGGCTTCCGATTATCAGCCATTTTGTGAACAATGCCCTTGGCGTTTTATTTCTTTATTTTGAAAACCAAGGATATAAAGGAATAGAAAAAATTTCCAACCTTGGGGAGGACACGATGTATATGCTGCCTGCAGCCTTAATCAGCCTTGTAATCACATTTTATCTGATGTTGCTGCTAAAACGGGAATCAGCTAAAATGCCAGGTTGATCTGTAACCGCTGAGCTTCCAGTTTTTTCTGTTCGTAAGGCCTTAATACGTATACAATACCATATTCGGCAGACAAATCTCTTCTTTGGTCATCAGACAGGAAACGGAACCTGGCTTCCACTTCATCCCACATCTTCTGGATCAGACTGTCTGCTTCATCTCTGATCCGGTTCATCACCTCCGCTGCCTTGGTGGTTATGTTTTGAAGGATCATCTGATAACGATAAGCCTCTACAAAGGATTCATAATGCACTTTTACGAGGGCTATTGAAGGACTGTAAATTGGATTCCCTCCCTGCTTGCATCGGTTCTGTTCTCCGTTAATGATCTTTTCACCCCATTCAAGGATATCTTTTTCAAGATTCATTGCGGGGATTTTTTGGCTATGAGGATCAAGACCATAAAATGAGCGGGCTTCGGGCTTCAGCTCTTCCCGTAAAATAGCAAAGGTAAGCACCTGTGCAAAATGTGTAATGTAAAGCTTCGTTTTCCTGACAATCTCGCTGTATTCTCTGGACTTGTTAAATTGGTTCTGTTTGGCCGTATCCAATTGCCGGATTGCTCCCAAAAGATGCGGATAAAATGACTGAAGTTTGTCTAATGTTTCCTGACTGAAAGCTAATTCTTTGCGGGGAGTAATTTTGCCTTTTTCGAGGGCAGATTCAATTGCTCTCAATCTGGCCTGATCTGTGTTGGGTAACCTTCTGTAGGGCATAAGAATCAGTTTTTCAATTATTACGAAGATACGAATTCAGAAACCCGTTTTGAAGTATTCGCACGAAAATTAATCAACAAAGAATTGTTGAAAAGCCTTGAATTTTAGATGAAAAGCGAAGGAAAAGAGCCATCCTTTTAGCGATATTAACTTTTTTCGGAATAAATTAACGTCAGAATTCCAAGGCGCAGATGGTGCATCAGCTTAAAATTTTTTTCGTGTCTTTGTGTCTTCGCGTTTAAGCAGAGAGTTCCATCATCCTGATAATGGGCATCTTAGCAAGCTCTATGAGCTCGCGGGACAACTGAATCTCAGGCTGTTCGTGCTTCATACAGATATACAGTTTCTGTAAACTGTTTAATTTCATATAAGAGCAATCGCTGCAGGCACAGGTCGAATCGTTCGATGGCGCCGGAATGAATGTTTTGTCCGGGCACGCCTTCTTCATTTGATGAAGAATTCCGCTTTCTGTGGCAACGATAAATTTATTGGAAGCGCTTTTTTGTACGTAGTTCAGCAAAGAAGATGTGGATCCGATGTGCCTGGCCAGCAAAAGTACCGGTTGTTCGCATTCGGGATGGGCAATGAATTCTGCATCCGTGTGTGTATCCATGAGCTCAATAATCTTTTCAACAGAATATTTTTCATGAACCACGCACGCACCATCCCACAGGACCATATTGCGCCCGGTGAGGCTATTTAAATAGTTACCGAGATTCCTGTCTGGTGCAAAAATCAGCTTTTCATCTTCCGGGAAGCTGTTTACAATCTTTTCGGCATTCGAAGAGGTACAAACCACGTCAGTCATGGTTTTCAGTTCGGCCGTACAATTGATGTATGAGATGACCTTGTAGCCCGGGTACCGGGATTTGAATTCCCGGAATTTTTCGGTTGGCGCTGAATCGGCCAATGAACATCCGGCTTTCAGGTCGGGTAGAATGACCTTTTTTGAAGGATTAATGATTTTGGCTGTTTCAGCCATAAAATGAACTCCTACAAAAACGATCATATCCGCGTTTGTTCTGGCTGCTTCCTGTGCCAATTGAAGGCTGTCGCCCACAAAATCGGCGATATCCTGAAGCTCACTATCGACATAGTAGTGACTTAAAATGACCGCGTTCTTTTCTTTCTTTAACCTGTTAATTTCCTCGGTCAGTTTCAGTTTCGGGTCAATTTCTTCCAGAATGTGTCCGTTGTTATCCAACATCTCCTGAATCTGTACTCTTTCCATTTCCTATCCTTTCTTTTCAAAGAGGTTGGCTGCAAAATTACGAATTCCTGTTAAATAAAAAAACACAAAAATGTCTGAAATGTTTTCAAAAAAAGACCCCTGCATACCATGCAGAGGTCTTTTTATCATGACTCGCTATGCGCGACTCATTATTTAATTACCTGTTTCGACAGTTTGACCGGATCGTCGCCATTCTTTATTGCTTTCATCCGGAACGAATAACTGTAGTTTTTATCGGTTAACCTGTATTCATCATGTGTCCAGGCTCCCCAGCTAGTATCGCCACCAACACCCATTTGTTTGTAGTTCATGTTGACAGAAGTCAGGTCGCGGGGCTTCACATCGTTGATGTGCCTTTGAGGCGGTACTTTTCCTTCTTTGGTCCGCTCGGAAGGCTTGTAATACGATTCAAAATCTTCCATCATATTGTGATGGGCGCTTGCTTCAAGCAAAGGCTCGCCAACAAAGAGCAGTCCGGCGCCACTGTTGTTGGTAATGGCCATCCAGCGCACATCGGTTTTGTTGCCGTTTTCCTGTGGACGGACATAAGGATAATACTGATCGGCTACTGCGCCCGCGTATTTTCCAACAAAGACGCCTGTCTTCCTGTCCTGGTATGACTCCTGGGGACCACGGCCCATCCAGCTCATCTGGTCAAACTGGTTCGGCATCACCAGGTTCATCCCCATCAACGGGATTTCGGGAAGATCCTTCCCAGTCATTTTAAAGTCGTTGGAAACCCGGATATCTCCGCTCCCGAAGACGGTGTAAACGGACTTGTATTCGGCAATCTTTTCACCCTTTTCATTGGACAGGTCGAAATTAAACGTAACGGCGGCTTTATTGGGGGCGTCATTTTTCAGGCTTACTCCCGTCACTTTCCGTTGCTCACCGGCCTTTCTCCAAATACCTGACCGTTTATGCAGGTTGTTACCCAGATCGTTGTCGATCGGTGCGCGCCAGAAGTTTGGTACAGGACCTGAAGTGATCAACTCGGCATTGCCTGAAGTGAAGTTTTTCAGCACGCCTGCTTTTTTGTCAAAAGCCAGCCGGAAGCCTTCACCCTGAATGGTGATCTCATTTTCATTTTCAGTCGTTTTCAGCTCGGGGAAGGATCGGGTATCCAGCTTTTCTGTCGGTTTTGAAACCGGTAGCAGCATTTGTTCGGTTGCCAGCTCATAGCCTGCAGGAACCAGGCCTTTTTCCGCTTTTGTTTTAGCCGAGAAATTCAGAAAATATTCTGTTCCGGGTTGTGGATCAATCGTGTATTCAATATTTACTTCTTTGGTTGCGCCGGGTTCAAGCGCGAGGTTTTCGAGTTTTCCATTGGCCAGGGTTTCACCGTCGGCAGTCAGCGTCCAGCTGATATCAAAATCAAACAAGTTAGTTAAAACCT
>Ga0074195_1004633_pt1 | contig 11136 bp, 9 predicted proteins | sample EPASupsiteHSE623_FD_64525 | JGI IMG/M metagenome (GOLD analysis project Ga0074195, IMG submission 64525) | Bioremediated contaminated groundwater from EPA Superfund site, New Mexico - Sample HSE6-23 | ecosystem: Environmental > Aquatic > Deep subsurface > Groundwater > Contaminated ...
AGATCAGCATGATCTTCCAGGCGGAGGTCTTCTCGCGCGGCATGCTGTGGAACACGACGATGAACCCCGCGGTCGCCCCCCATTTCAAATGGCACCACGTCATCACCGCCCCCGAACGGGAATACTCAAAATATCCGCCCGGCGTGCCGCTGCTGATGGCGCTCTGTACCCTGACGGTCGGCATCGAATGGACCAACGTCGGGGTGACGCTGCTGACCTTCTTCCTGCTTTTCTTCGTGGTATCGCGCATATCGGGGTCACGGGTCACGGCGGTACTTACCGCGATCCTTTTCGCGGTGACCACCTCGGTGATATTCCACGCCAGCTCCTACTTCTCCCATCCGGCGGTGATGCTGCTGGTGCTCGCAACGGTGGCGACGATCATCATAGCCGGGAAGAAAGCGGATGAACCGGCGCGAAGACCGCTGTATGTCATCGCCGGCGCCATCATCGGACTCACCCTTTTCTTCCGGATGTGGGACGCCGTCATCATCGCTTTCGCCGTCGGCCTGTTCCTGACCCGCGAACTGTTCTTCCCGCCGCGCGGCCTCCCCAAGCCGCCGCTGCGCGACCGGTTCCGCCCCTATCTGCGGACCGTCGGCCTGTTCGCGGCCGGTGTCGTTCCTTTCATCGTGCTGTTCCTCATCTACCAATACGTCTACACCGGCGATCCCTTCACCTCGCCCTACAAACTCTACTACTACAAACCGCAACTGCTGGTGGGACAGACGCTCGGCGAGATACACGCCGACATGGGCGATTACTACGAGAAAGGACTGCTCGGCCTCACCCCCAACTGGCTCAGCGCACAGGCGCAGTGGACCAACAAATATCTGATCTGGCTCCTGCTCGCCCTCCCGTTCCTTAAGCTCGGCCGCCTGCGCCGCTACGAATGGTTCCTCGTCTTCCTGCCGATCGGCTATATCCTCGGCTACGCGATACATAACGCCGGCGGCGGCGACAGTTTCGGCGCCCGCTACTATTATCCGGCGCTCTGGTGCTGGTTCTACGGCGCCGCCGAATCGGTGCACTATGTCGGCCGACGGCTGTGGCGCTACATCCATTGGGCGCCCTACCCCTTCTTCTTCTATTTCCTGTTCACCTATTCGCAGGAGGACTTCCCCGGCAAGGAGACCGGCATCATGCGCGGCGTCAACAAACGGTTCGCGCTCTACGAACAGGTGGAAGCCCGCATACCCAAGGATGAGAAGGCGATCGTACTCATCAAACAGCCGACCGCCATGGACGCCAGTTTCTTCACGCGACACTCGATAGATCTTTCGGACCGTATCCTGTACGGCCGCTACTTCGCCAAACAGAGACTGGTTGACGACCTCCGGGAGGAATTCCCCGACCGGAAGGTCTACGTCTTCGACTGGGACAAAAGAAAGAAGAAGATACAGTTCTACGAGATCGGGGGGAGTACGGATGAAGAACCCGTGGAAGATCCTCATCGTTGACGACGATCCCTCGATACTGCGGAGCTTCGAGAAGTTCCTGCGTAGCGAAGGGCACGATGTCGCAACGGCCCGCGACGGCGTCGAAGGCTGGGAGGCGGTCCTCTCCGGACGCCCCGACGTGGTCCTCATGGACATCAACATGCCGCGCATGACGGGACTCGAACTGCTGGAGAAGATGCGCGGGGAACTGGGCGGCGCGATGCCGCTGGTGATCACGATAACGGCTTACGGCGACCTCGCCGCGGCGGTCAAAGCGACCCAGCTCGGCTCCTACGATTTCCTCACTAAACCCATACCGCTCGAGAAACTGCGGCTCACCCTTCAGCGCAGCTTCGAGAAGATACGGATGAGCGAGACGGTCGCCTTCATCGTCGGCGACCCCGGCCCGTCGACCGAAGAATTGATCGGCCGCGCTCCCGCCATGGTCGAGATATATAAGCAGATCGCGGGACTCGCCACCAACAAGGCGACGGTACTCATCACCGGCGAAAGCGGCGTGGGAAAGGAGGTCGTGGCGCGCGCCATACACCGCACCGCCGCCGGTCCCGACGCCCCCTGGGTCGCCGTGAACTGCGCCGCGCTCCCGGCGAACCTCATCGAATCGGAACTGATGGGGCACATCAAGGGAAGCTTCACCGGCGCCGAACGGGCCTCCGAAGGAAAACTCGGGATGGTGGGCGACGGGACGTTGTTGCTGGACGAAGTGACCGAGATACCCTCCGAACTGCAGGCGAAACTCCTGCGGCTTTTGCAGGAACGGGAATACTTCCCGGTCGGCGCGACCGCCCCGCGCACCTTCGAGGGGCGCATCATCGCCGTGACCAACCGCGATCTTTCCGCCGAAGTGCGGGCGGGCCGGTTCCGCGAGGATCTCTTTTACCGGCTCAATGTCGTCCATCTGGCGATACCGCCGCTGCGCGACCATCTCGACGACATCGACCTGCTGGTCCCCCATTTCATCCGCAAGACCAATTTCCAGATGCATACCCGTATCGAAGGAGTAACGCGCGAAGGGCTCGTTTTCCTCCGCAAACACCGCTGGCCCGGCAACATCCGCGAACTGGAGAACCTCATCGTCAAGGCCTCCATCGCCTCGAAGGACCGCCTGCTGACGCGCGATTCACTCGACGCCGCCCTCCACGGCGCGGTCGGCGATCACTCCGGTCCCTGTCCCGACGGCATCCTGCCCCCCGCCGGGGAACTGGTGCCGCTCAAGGAGATAGAGCGGCGCTACATCGAACACGTCTACCGCAGTTGCCGCCATCATAAAGGGAACACCGCCGCGACACTCGGCATCACCCGTCCCACGCTCGACAAGAAACTTGAGGAATACGGGATAGCGAAAGATGTTTGAACCGGTGTGGGTCTCAACGGCCCTCTTCACGGTACTGACGATCTACCTTGCGCTGGCGTGGCGCATCGTCATATCGGGCAAACGGACGCCCGACGGCATCTTCGCCACCCTTTCGCTCCTGTCGCTGGGACTGCTGTTCAGCGTCGCCTCGTCGAGCTATTTCCCCTTCTTCTCGCCTCTTTTCTTCGCCGCACTGCTTCTCATGCAGACCCTCTTCACCCTCTACATCTACACCTTCCCCAATGCCATCATGCCGCCGCTACGCTGGTACGCGCTGATCGCGGCGGCCGATATCCTGCTCATGACCTTCTTCAGCGCCGACCCGCGCTTCGCCGCTCCGGCAACGGCACTGGCCACCCTCTTCTTCTTTGCGGTGTCGGCATTCTTCATCGTGCGCAAACAGCGCCATCTGCGGCCCGAACTGCGCCGGTCGGCCAACATCACCGTCTGTCTCGCCGCCCTACCGCCGCTGTTCATCGGTCTTACCGCCACGCTCGGCTTGCAGATACTCCTGATCACGCCCTTCTTTTTCGCCGTACCGTTGGTGCTCGCCGTGGTCGGTGCCCTGCTCGTACTGTCGCGCCGCATCTCGCGCGATATCCCGCTCACCGCGCCGCTGGTCCTTCTCGTCATCATCTTCACCCTGCCGCTGGGTTTCGCGTGGCTGGAGCTCTTCCCGCTCCGCATCCTCATCGCCAACCATCTACCGTCTCGGTCGTTCCTTATCCCGGCCACCTTCGGCGCCTTCCTGACGATCAATCTTTTCGCCGCCGCCGCGTTGTGGCTCGCCGACCGGTTCTACCGCTACGCATCGCTCAATCAGGCCTACTATGAACGGGTCACCGCGTCGTTCCGGGTCCGCGCCGCGAGTGCGACGACCCATCAGGAACTCCTGCGACTGTTCGATTCGACCCTGCGCCATTCATTCCGGGGCGTCACCGATGCGCGGTATATCCTTTTTTCAGAAGAAGATGAACGGCTCGCCGAACTGGCGGAACTCCGCTCGTTCGATCCGGCGCTCGAAGAGAGCCTCATCGTCGAATTCTTCTCAGACCCCGACGAGGACCATCTTCTCCGCCGCGCCGCGCCGTCGGGCCTGCTGGAGAACGAATGCGCCCGGATCGGCGCCGATCTGGTGATACCGCTGCGCGAGAAGGGACTTCTCTTCGGCGTGCTCGCCGTACGCGGCTCCGGGCTTTCGGCCGCCGCGGGGCGCGGCATCGCCGCACTCACCGCCGTCACCGCCGACAACTACCTGCGCCTGTCGCTGTTCTCACTCATACTGCGCAAAGAACGGCAGCTCCGCGAGGCACAGTATTTCGCCGAAACGGGCAACATGGTGTCGGTCATCGCCCACGAGATACGGACGCCGCTCACCTCGGCGATGTTCAACCTCGACGTTCTCAACGATTCGCTGCGTGCCGGGACCGCCTTCGACCCCGAATACCTCGACATCGCCCACCGCGAACTCAAACGGCTTAACGATGCCGTCGAGAAGATGCTCGTCTTCGGCCGCAACATCAAACTTGAACCGGCCGACGGTTCGTTCGACGACTTCGCCGCCGATCTCCGGCGCACCTACGCCGCCGCGACGATCCCGATACGCTTCGAACATCCGTCCGCGAAACGGTGCCGACTCGACTGGGACCGTCTGCGGTATCTTGCGATAAACCTCATCAATAACAGCCTGCAGGCGATCGAACGGTCGGGAAATCCCGGCGAAGTGACGGTCGCCATCCGTGAGAAAGGCAATATGCTCATCCTTGAGGTGAGCGACACCGGCCCCGGCATACCGGAAGAGGCGCACGACAATATCTTCGACCCCTTCTTCACGACCCGCAAGGAAGGCAACGGCCTCGGCCTCGCCATCTGCCGCAAGATAGCGCGGCTCATGGAAGGGACCATAGAACTCACCGTCTCGCGCCCCGGCGAGACCCGCTTCACCCTCACCATCCCGCTGGAACGATAGCGCGGGCGGTCCGTTGGAGCTCCCCTACAACCGGACCCTGACCGCTTCGGCGTGGGCCGCGAGTCCTTCGGCCTGCGCGAGCGTCACCGCCGCCGGACCGATAGCATTGAGTCCCGCCGGGGTCACCGACAGCGTCGTCACCACCTTAAGGAAATTGAGCACCGACAGCCCGCCGGTGTAGCGCGCCGCGCCGCCGGTCGGCAGGGTGTGGTTCGGCCCCGCCGCGTAATCGCCGAGCGCCTCGGCCGACCGTGCCCCGATGAAGAGGGCGCCGTAATTGGTAAGGCGCGGGACGAGTTTCTCGGCGTCGCGCAGATCAAGTTCAAGGTGTTCGGGCGCCTTTCTGTTCGCGATCTCCACCGCGTCGTCGATCGTGTCGCACAGGACGATGAGCCCGTTGTCGTCGATGCTCGGCCGCGCCGTCGCGGCGGTTGTGAGCGTCTCCAGCCGCCGCTCCACCTCACGAGATACCGCCTGAGCAAGTTTCTCCGAAGTGGTCAGCAGTATCGCCGACGCGTCGGGGTCGTGTTCCGCCTGCGCCAATAGATCGGCCGCCACCACGCGCGGATCGGCCGAGTCGTCGGCGATGATGAGTACCTCCGACGGCCCCGCGATGAAGTCGATGCCGACCGCGCCGTAGACCTGTTTCTTCGCGGCGGCGACGAACCGGTTCCCCGGCCCGGCGATCACCTGCACCGGCCGGATGGTCGCGGTGCCGTAGGCCATCGCGGCGACCGCCTGCACCCCGCCGACCCGGTAGACCTCGCGGCAGCCGGCGATGAGCGCCGCGGCCCGTATCGCCGGGTGTATCGTGCCGTCCTTGCGCGGCGGCGTGAAGAGCACTACCTCTTTCACTCCGGCCGCAAGCGCCGGGATGACCCCCATGAGGACCGAACTCGGGAGCGGGAAGCGGCCGCCCGGCGCGTAGATGCCGGCCCGTTCGACCGGGATGATCCGCTGGCCCGCGATAACCCCCGGCATCGTCTCAATGGTCATATCGGCGAGTCCTTTCCGCTGCGCCTCGGCGAAGCGCCGGATGTTCCCCGCCGCCAGTTCGAGCGCTTTCTTAAGTTCCGGCGTTATCTCGGCGAGCCCCTTCTCGAGTTCGCTTTCGGGGACCCGCAGGTCATCCAGTTTCACCATATCGAAGGTCTCGGTGTAGAACCGGACCGCCGCGTCGCCGCGCCGCTTCACATCGTCGATGATCGCCCGCACCGTGTCCGATTCGGCGATCTCGCGGTACTCGTAGAACGACGCCGGTATCTCGGCCTTCTTCACGATCCTCATCATTTGCGTCTCCGTCTCTGCAGTTCGTTCATCACCTCGTCAAGTCCTATCTGTTCCTTCGCCAGTAGCACCGTCAGGAAATAGAGTAGATCGGCCGCCTCCCACACCTTGTTGTCGCGGTCGTCGGCGAGCGCCACCTCGGCCGCCTCTTCGAGCAGTTTCTGCCGCAGTTCCTTGGGCGACAGTTTGGCCGTGTAGCTCTTCGCGTCGCCCGAAGCGATGCGGGCCATGAGAACGCCATACAGTTCGGCGAGCGAGAAACGGCGGTCGCCGAAACAAGAGTAGCGGTCGGTGTGGCAGGCGGGCCCTTCCTGCGCCACGGTCATAAGCAGCGCGTCGCCGTCGCAGTCGCGCCGGATGGCGCGGAGCGTCTGGTAGTGACCCGAGGTGTCGCCTTTGGTCCACAGCTCCTTGCGTGACCGCGACCAGTAGGTGACCTTGCCGGTCGCAAGCGTCTTTTCGAGCGCCTCCTTATTCATGTAGGCGAGCATCAGCACCTGCCCCGCCTCATCCTGCGTTATCGCCGGGATGAGCGGCAGTTTCTCCCAGTCGAGCGTTTCGAGGAAACATGCGGCCGGGGTCATCTTTCCGGTGTAGAGCGCCATCCCGACCTGCGCGTCGACCTCCATCCGGTCGAGCCGCGCCCCCTCGGCGACCGTGGACACGCCGCCCGCCGCCGTGATCGGCCGTTTGGTGAGCGCCCGCACCGCCTCGATACGGTCGAAGGCGGGCCCCTGCAGCATTCCCTCCTTCTCGACCGCGGTGAAGAGATAGCCGCCGACATACGGGTCGAGCGCCCTGACCGCGTCGGCGACCGGCAGGCCGGCCGACTCCTTCCACCCCTTCACCACGACGATGCCATCGCGGGCATCTATCGCCGCGATGACCCGTTCGCGGCCGACCGCTGCGGCGACGCTCTGCGCGAATTCAATATCGACCTTGCCCCCTTCGAAGAGGCGCGAGCCGAGTATCACCTGCGCCGCGCCGTACGAAAACATCTTCCGCGCCTTCTCGACCGTCCGGATGCCGCCGCCGACCGTACACTCGGCGATGACGCAGAGCCGCCGGATGAGCGCCTCGTTGTCGCCCTCGCCGAAGGCGGCGTCGAGGTCGATGACCGCGATGCGGCCGAACCGGCCGAACTCCGCCGCGAGCGCCTCGGGGTCGTCGCGCTCGAGCACCTTTTCGCGCCCCTGCACCAGCTGGACCGCCTTTCCCTTCATCAGATCGATCGATGGTATCAGCATCGCACCATCACCTCCTCGTTCCGTAAGTATTCTTTTATCTGCCGTATCGTCATCACGCCGTCGTGCAGAAGCGACGCAAGGAGCAGCGCATCGGCCTTCCCCTCGCGCACCGCCGCGGTGAAGTGTTCCAGTTTCCCGGCGCCGCCCGAGGCGATGACCGGCACCGGCACCGCCGCCGATACGCGCCGCAGGAGTTCCAGATCGTAGCCCGCCTGCGTCCCGTCGGCGTCTATGGAGTTGAGCAATATCTCGCCCGCGCCGCGTTCCACCGCCTCTATCGCCCACGCCACCGCGTCGCGTCCCGAATCGGTACGGCCGCCGCTCTTGTAGGCATGCCATGTATCGCCGTGCCGCTTGGCGTCTATCGACAGGACGATGCACTGGTTCCCGAACCGCCGCGACCCTTCGGTGAGGAGCGCCGGGTCGTTCAGCGCCGCACTGCAGACCGACACCTTGTCGGCGCCCGAGCGGAGGATCGCCTGCATATCATCGACGGTGCGGATGCCGCCGCCGACGGTGAGCGGGACGAAGACGCGGCGCGAGACCGCCTCGACGATGCCGCGCATGATCTCGCGCGACTTGTAGGTCGCCCCGATGTCGAGGAAGGTGATCTCGTCGGCGCCCCCTTCGTTGTACCGCTCGGCCAGTTCCACCGGGTCGCCCGCGTCGCGGATGCCGGCGAACTTGACCCCCTTGACCACCCGTCCCTCGTCGACATCGAGACAGGGGATTATCCGTATCGCGTTCATGAGCGCCCCCAATTCTTGAGCAGTGCGAGTCCCGCTTCGCCGCTCTTCTCGGGGTGGAACTGCACCCCGACGGCGCTGCCACTACGCAATGCGGCGGGAAAGGTGATGCCGTAGTCGGCCGTCGCAATGACCGCGGCGGTATCGACCGGCGCCGCGTAGTAACTGTGGACGAAGTAGAACCACGGCCCGGCCGGCAGTCCGGCGAAAAGCGGATCGGTGCCCGCCGCGACACGGTTCCAGCCGATCTGTGGCACCTTGCCGGCGGTGAATTTCCGGTTGCCGCCCGGTATGATGCCCAGCCCGCGCGGGCCCGGCGTCTCCTCCGATGAATCGAGGAAGAGCTGCATCCCGAGGCAGATGCCCAGGAGCGGACGCCCCGCCGCGACCCAGTCGGTGAGCGGCGCACGGAACCCCGATGCGTCGAGCTTCTCCACCGCCGCCCCGAAGGCGCCGACCCCCGGCACGACGATGCGCGACGCGCTCTTCATCTCGGCGGGCGCCGCGGGCACCTGCGCCGGCAGCCCGAGGAACTCGAAGGCCTTGAGGACCGACCGGAGGTTCCCCGCGCCGTAATCGACGATGCCGATCATCGGATCACCCCCTTGGTGCTCGGTATATATTCCTTCAGCCGCTCGTCGCGCGACACAGCGAGTTTGAGCGCCTTGGCGAAGGCCTTGAAGAGCGCCTCCAGTTTGTGGTGGTCGCTGCGGCCGGTGATGGCGCGCACCGCGACGTTCGCCATGAGCCCCTGCGCGAAGCCGCCGAAGAACTCGGGGAGCGTATCGGTGTCGAGTTCGCCGACGAAGCGCCGTTTGAACTTCGCCTCGTACTGCAACTGAGCGCGGCCGCCGATGTCGAGCGCCACCACCCCGAGCGCCTCGTCCATCGGGAAGACGAAGAAGCCGGCGCGGTTGATCCCTTTCTTGTCGCCGAGCGCTTTTCTTACCGCGTCGCCGAGTACGATGCCGATATCCTCCACGAGGTGATGTTGATCGACCGCAACGTCGCCCTGCGCCGTGAGCGTGAGATCCACGCCGCTGTGCCGGGCAAAACTTTCGAGCATGTGGCCGAGCATCCCGATGGGGACCGCGATCTTCGATGCGCCCGTGCCGTCGAGGTTCAGTTTCACGGTGATGTCGGTCTCGCCGGTCTTCCGCGCGACCTGTCCCTTCCGTTCCTTCATAAGTTCCTCCATTCTTTCAATGCCGTGATGAGCCGGTCGGTATCCTCCGGTCTGCCGACCGATATCCGCAGCGCGTCGGCCGGGAGCGACGGCAGTTCGGCGAAATGGCGCACGAGAATGCCCTTTTCTTTCAGGTATGCCGTCGTCGCGGCGAGCCGCTCGCCGGTGAGGGTGAGCGAATTGGCCGCCGAAGGATAGATGCTATAGCCGAGCGCCGTGAGAAGCGGCGCCATCCGTTCACGTTCTTTCACTATCTTCTCGACACTGCGCCGCATCCACTCCTCGTCGGCGAGCGCCGCGAGCGCAGCGGTGAGGGTGGCGGCCGAAACGGGATAGGGCGACAGCAACGCCCGGAGCGCCGCGATGAGTTCCGGTGCGCCGAAACAATAACCGAGCCGCAGCCCCGCGAGTCCCCACGCCTTCGAGAAGGTCCGCGTCACCACGAGATTCGGGTAGCGGCGGACATGCGGCGCCACCGTCACCCCGGCGAACTCGCCGTAGGCCTCGTCGACCACTACGAGCGTGTCGGGCAGCGCCGCGGCGACCCGTTCGATATCCTCCGGCGCGATGAGGTTCCCCAGCGGTGCGCCGGGATTCACCAGCAGTACCAGCTTCACCTGCTCGCGCCGCGCCGCCGCGATGAGGTCGTCCGCCGGGAAGGGCATCCCGGCGCCGAACGGCACCGTCACGATCCGCGCCTCCCGCAGCGTGAGGAACAGTGTATTCATCGAGAAGGTCGGGACCGGCAACACCGCCGCGTCGCCGGGCCGCAGCGTCATATCGACGAGATTGCGCAAAATATCGTCCGAACCGTTGGAAAGTTCCACCGCGTCGGACGAGAACCCTTCGCGGCGGGCGATCCGTTCCCGCAGCGGCCCCTTGTCGGGATAACAGGCGCAGTCGGCGGCCGTCACCGCCGCAAGCGCGGAAGTGACGCGTGGCGTCGGACCGTAGGGATTTTCGTTGGCGTCGAGCCGCAGAAAATTCGCGCGCTCCCCTTCGGGCACATAGGGCGGCGTCCGCCGTATCGTTTCGCGTATCGGTAGCACCGGTGCCTCCGTTATACTACAATGACCTTGTTCATCTCATACTCGAGGATGTCGGTCGCCCCGAGCCGTATCAGTTCCGGGATGAGCGTCGAGATGGTATCGCGGTTCACGACGATCTTCGCCGCGTAACCGCTGTCGCCCGCCAGTTTCGCCACCGTCGGCGCCTTCATGCAGGGAAGGCGGGGTATGATACTGTCGGCCTTGTCGGCGGGGATGTTCATCTCGAGCATCACCTTCTTCGCGGCGGTGAGGACCGATGCGAACAGCAGCCGCATCTCGTCGATCTTCTGCCGTTTCCACGGGTCCTTGAGGGCCTCGGTGTTCGCGATGAAACAGGTGGAGGAGCGCATGATCTCGCCGACGATCCGCAGGTTGTTCTCGCGCAGGGTGCTTCCCGACGCGGTGTTGTCGACGATCATGTCGGCATCGTCGGGCGGGAAGACCTCGGTCGCGCCATAGACGCGGAGGTAGTGATAGTCGTACTTCTCGCGGTCGAGCCATTCCTTGGTGATCCGCTCGTACTCCGATGCGACCACGATTCTCTTCCGGCGCAGGTCGGCATCGCTCACCGATCCGGGGATCGCCGCAACGATACGGACCGGATCGAACCCGAGATCAAGCACCGTCTCCACTGCCGAACCGGTCTCGCGGCACCAGTCGATGCCGGCGAACCCGGCGTCGTGCGACCCGAGCGCCACCAGCTGCGGGATGTTCTGCGGCTTCATGATCTTGAGCTCGATCTCCGGGTCGCCCGACACCGGCTTTAGCTCGCGCCCCCGCCCCCTCCCCCCGCACCCCCCCCCCCTCCTTTCCTTCACCCCATTTTTTCAACTCTCCC
>Ga0074195_1004635_pt1 | contig 11134 bp, 7 predicted proteins | sample EPASupsiteHSE623_FD_64525 | JGI IMG/M metagenome (GOLD analysis project Ga0074195, IMG submission 64525) | Bioremediated contaminated groundwater from EPA Superfund site, New Mexico - Sample HSE6-23 | ecosystem: Environmental > Aquatic > Deep subsurface > Groundwater > Contaminated ...
CTTAACCTTTTCAGAGCAGGCGGCCTTCCGTCTGGTTATGTTCATACTTCTGATGACAAAATGGAGTTTATATCACATGAAGGATTGTCGCCTCTGGTTGATTTTTCGATAAAGCTGATTGAGTTCGGAGGAAACGGAGCGGTAAATCCGATGGAGAGAAAAATTGATGATTCAACAAAGAAAAAAATAGAGGATTATTTTACAAACAGAGGAATTCAATTGGACGAGATAACAGATAATCTTCCTTTCAAAACCAAGAAAAAGAATTAAATTCTTTCCAAGATTGAAAGGGTGTTCTTTTCAAGAGTAATTTCGTATTTTACGCAAAGAAGAGCCACTTCTGACAGAAGTATGCTTTTGTAAAGAATATCCGTAGAGTTTGAGATTTCTTTCAGCATTCCGGCAAGCGCTTCATGAGAAATATCTTTATCTTCTTCGCGAAAAATCATTTCTGTTATTTTGATTTTTTGAACAGTCCTTTTTTTGTAGTCCTTTACTTTATCCGCATATTTCAATGAATTCCTATAATTTCCGTTCGAATAGTACATTTTGGAAATTATCAGAGCTTGATTTGCATAATCCCTTTTTAATCTGAATATGAAATCATTGCATTCGCTCTCATTTCCATATTCCGTATATATGTCTGATATTTTCTCAAGAACTTTTTCCAATTGCTCTGCATCTCCGTTTTTCTTCAATTCTCCCAGAATGACTTTGACAAGAAAGAACCCTTTGTCTTTTAGACCCATCGTCATATATCCGGATGAAATATCAAGCATCATACGCACCTTAACATAGTATTCATTTACAAGTATTATCTCCTGCAAAGCTGTTGAGTAGACATCATCGCTCTTAAAAATATTGTTTGCTCTGATCATTCCGTTTATTCTGTCAACTCTTGATTGAATTAGTTTCGAGGCGTTCAGAGAAAGATTTGCGCAGTCTTGAGAGATTTTTTTCTTATTAAGCAGAGAGTAAATCTCTGCAGCATCATAAAGCATCTTGGATTTCAGTTTCAGATCACTTTCTTTTTCGGCTCTTGATTTTGCTGTATTCAGAAACCTTTCTGCAGAAGAAGATTCGGAAGCATCTATGTAATCACTTGCTATTTCCATAAGAGTAATCGGATTTTTTGTTTGATTGATTTGATTCTCGACAAACATGGAAATCAGCCTGTTGTTCATTGATGAGTAAGCAAGAGCCACATCTTTTAAAGCGAATGCCTTTTTATCAGGATCTTTTATTGACTGCGCTGTCCACAATGCTTTACTGACAAGGTCAAGTGCCTTTGGAGTTTCTTTCAATCTGTATCGTATGGAACTTAAACGTGAAAGGAATTTTGCTTTTTTATATGAATCCATACCCTCACCAATGCTTTTTTCCGCTTTTTCCGCAACAACTCTGCATTCATTTATTCTGCCATTGTCAAGCATGCGTTCGGCAATATCTATAAGCATCTCCGACCCGTATTCTTCGTCAATCAAATCAGTCAGACGAAGCGCCTTTTCGAAATTAGCTTTATCACACAAAATTCTTATAAAAGTCATTACGGCAGGAACAAATTCTGATTGATTTTTAATCATTTTAAGTGCGGCCACACCCTCTTCTTCATTTTCGGTTTGAGCGTAAAGAAATGCAACACTCTTTAAAACAATGTCTTTTTGGAATGAATCAGTCGAATTTTTAGACAAAGATAGTATTCTTTCGCCAAATATGAATGCATTGCCGTACTCTGAATAAAGATAAATTGCAAGAAAGAGTGTAATAAATACTGTTATTAATTTTTTCATATTTATGAGAGTATATTTAATATTTTAATTGTGTCAACCGTCAAAGAGAAATTCTCACAGTCACGCCGGTCTCTTTTGTGCTAAACATGTCCACTTTGCCCCCAAGAGTTTCAATCACAAGTTTTGAAATCATGAAACCCAAACCATTTCCGCTCTTTTTTGTTGTATATCCGCCTTCTTTTATTTTTGAAATGGTTTCCTCGTCAAGAAATGGTGTTGTGTTAATTATCTCTATTTGTATTTTCCCACTCTGCTGTTTGGCAGTAATAATGACTTCTCCTGACTTCTCAAATGTAACTGCATAAACAGCATTTTCAAGAAAATTCACTATTGCATATTTTAAAAGATTCGGTTCTGTTTTCAAATTGATATTCTTTTCTTCAATTTTCACAGCAACTGTTTTACCGAACCGTTCTGCTATTTCCTTAATTAATAAGTCCAACTGAACTTCGCTCTTTGTTACATTCCTGTAAACAAGCTGCATGATATTGTCGCACGATAAAAGTATGCCTTTATTGCTTTGCTCAAGCTTCTCCAGAAATTCTTTTGTTTCATCATCGAATTTCTTTCCTTTCAATTCCATCATCTGTCTTGTGGCCTTAACGGCTGTCAATGCATTCTTTATGTCATGTGCTATGAGAGAGGTTGCATTAAGAAGCATTTTGTAGTTTTCATTCATTATCTCACTTGTTATGTCATGAAGAGTAATTCCCGTGAATGTCAAGAAAAACACTTTAAATGGAATTATTTTGACTTCAATGTTTTTACCGTCCCATTGAACTATCTCCTGCTTTTGATGAAGAATCTTTAAATCATATCGATCAAGGAAACTCGTGTAAAAAATGGAAAACTGATTCTGGGTTATTATTTTGCTTCTGAAAAGTATAAAAACCGCTTCTGGGGATGCCTTTGAGTATAGATTCCAAACATTTAAGAAAAAGAAATATTTAAATGAATTTTCCATTAAATAGACTATTATATGACTCACAGAAATAATTATAATAAATACAAAAATAAGATATAGCGCATACCTGCTATTGCGCTTAATTTCAACTATATTCATATCTGAGAATCCCCCGGTTCCGGATAATCTTACAATATCCTCATAGCTGTCAATCAAGTTCCCGTGCAAATCAGCAATGTTTTTTCCATTCATCGCATATACTTTGCTGTTGTTTCCTGCTTTTAGAATAACCAGTTCCTCGGATAAGTTTTTTTCACTAATTTGAACAGGATAACAATCAGTCATATTCATTCTGAATTTAGACGTTTCTGTATATAACTCGCCTTCCCTGTCAAAAAAAAGCATTTTTTGGGAAATTCTATCCAGACATGCAAAATTTAAATTGTTTGAAAATAGTAACGCATCAGAGATTAAAAAATTATTTAAGCTTTTTTCCTTAACAATCAGTGTATTTTTAATATCATATTTAATGTACTTAGTTTTTTTTTCAGATTCCCAATCGGCATTTGCTACTATAACCATCTCTTCTCTAAGAGTATCAACCAAAACCAGTTGCTCTAAATACAATGGAAATTTTATTTCTTCTTCAATGTTGAGAATTGTATCTAAAACAAGAACAGCTGAAAAAGTGTCTTTTAACCCGTCAACAGTGATAATATTCAATGAAGTTCTGGAATTCAAAATAAATTTGTCTTTGAAGAAGAGTATTTTTTCGGGGATGAACGAAAAACTTCTTTCAAATTCTACTTTTTTTGAGTTATAATTAAAAATCAATACTTTTCTTGGAGTTCCCAACTCGGAGCCTATTGAAATGATAATTTCTTCTGAGGTATCTCCAATGCAGTCAACAAAAATCATGTCATTTATCAAAATCACATTTTCACCATTGTTTAGCCTGCTATTTTCATCAGTCTTAGTGATAAAGTATTCATAAAATCCCTCCCTGCCTAACTTGCGTAGACCAGGTGAAAATTCGCATAAAAAAAGTGAATCATTGCTGCAATATCCGAAGAACACTTCATCTCTTTTATCTTTATTTATATCCGCAGTGTAGAATCTTAATTTAGAAATTTGTTTGGTTTTGTATTTGCTTTGAACTTCATTAATAAACGATTCATTCACATCTTGTCTAAAAGAGAATTTTATAGCATCTGAGTGATTTTCCACAGATAGAATTTCTTTTGCTTTGTCTGATAAAAAAAATCCTCTTTTCATATATATTTTTGCTTTTGCCGGAAATTCAACAAAATATGGTCTGATATTAAGCCATTCAGTTATAAAATTATTTGAAATTAATAAAACCGCTACGGATATTGCGGCAAAGATTAAAACTCTAAGTATTACTTTCTTTTTTTGATTTTTTATGTGTTTAATCATAATATAAATATATTAATAAATGTTATACTAATCAATTTGAACTGTCAACAACTTTTCATACTATTCATAAACTCTTTTCGTGTTTTTGTCATTTGAAAAGAATAATTCTTTTTTCCAAGGGATATCATATTTTTTATACGTCTAAATTTAAGAGAGAAAAGAAACCCTCCCTAACTCCTTCATCGCGGCAATTTGTATAGAAATTGCCGCTCATTTTTTTCTAAACCTGTCCTGAATATAATCTCTGTATGATTCATATTTGTCAACCATATTATCATGTTTATCCTTGCCTACTATTCTCCCGGCCTCTATGAATACGACATTGTCAACGTATCTGATTGTTGAGAGCCTGTGAGATACAATAAAACATGTTATCTCTTTAAAAATTCTTCCTATGTCTTTCCACAGTTTTTCTTCGTTTTCTGCATCAAGAGATGCAGTTATATCATCCAAAATTAATATTTCAGGTTTCCTTATCAGAGCTCTGGCTATGGCGATTCTTTGTTTCTGACCTCCTGAGAGATTGACTCCTCTCTGTCCAATCATAGTTTTGTCTTTGTCTGAGAAGTTGTCTATCTCATCTTCAATCTGAGAAACAGACATTGCCTCTCTATAATCCGCATCACTCACATTTTTCAGTCCAAATTCAATATTTTCCCTTATTGTGCCTGAAAAAAGAAGCGGCTCCTGAGGGACATATCCTATTTTTTCACGGAATGAAATCATATTGATTTTTTCCAAAGGTGTATCGTTTATTGTTATTTCTCCATGACTTGGCTTCAATATTCCAGTCAGAAGAGAAAGTATGGTTGATTTGCCGGCACCGACAGGACCTATGATGACAACCCGCTCTCCTCTTTTAACTTCAAAATCAATGTTTCTCAATAATGCAGAATCCCTCTCTTCATACATAAAAGATACATTTTTGAATTTTATTGAATTCACCTTTTCGATATTTTCTTTTCCCGCTCCGCTTTGGGTTATGGGGAAATCTTTTATCTCTTCAAGCCTGTCTATATTCACAAAAGCCTGTTTTCCCGATATGAACAGCTGCGGAAGGTCGAGCATCGGATATACAAGCATAGCAAGATATGTGTAGAACGCGAAAAATGTGCCGACAGTTATATCGCCCGTTATAACCATATATCCGCCGAATATTATGACTCCTATCTGCGCAAGCTGGTCTATATATTGATAGACAAGGTGAAGCTGAGTATCCAGTTTTACAACTTCCATCTGTGTTTTGAATTTTCTGTCAAGAGCTGTTTTGAAAAACCTTTTGTACTTGTCTTCGCAGACAAATGATTTTATTATTTTTACTCCTGAAAATGTCATTTCCAGCTGATTGTTTATTTCGCTTATTGCTTCCTGATTGAGCTTGAATCTTTTATAGAGATTATCTGAAGTTATAAAGAAAATCACTATCATTATCGGAAGAGGAAGAATGGAAATCAAAGTAAGCTTCCAGCTCAGCAAAAACATCATTGCCAGAGAGAAAATTATTTTGCTGAATGAATCAAAGGCGCGGAAAATTCCGGAACATGAAAACCAGCATATTTTGGGAAAATCGGAAAGATCTTCAGTCAATCGGGTTACAAGGTCGCCTGTCCTGAACTTGTGGAAAAATTTATAATCTTTTGTCAGAATTATACTGAAATATTTTTTTCTGAGGATGTATTCAAAAATGAGATTCATATATGCCCGCAGTCCGGGATATAATCCTGCAAAGATTCTCACAATGCCTATTGAAACAAAAATCCACACTATTCTGTAAATTTCTTTCATCGGATCAGGATGAAGAGACCTGTTCTCTGCTATTGCATTGAATTTATCAAGAAGAATTTTGAATACGAAAGGATATGAAACCGAGACAGCAGTAGAGAGTATAGTAGCAAAAACAAGAAGAACAATGAATCTTTTTTGATTTGACCACAGATTTCTCCATATCCAGACAATATGCTTATCTGTCTTCATTTGCTTTTCCTGACAAAAACTGGAGATTTACGAGCTTTGTATATTCTGCTGATTTTTTCATAAGTTCTTCGTGATTGCCTTCGCTAATTATGTTTCCGTCCTGAAAGAGATATATTTTGTCAGCATTTAGAACTGTTGATAGCCGATGCGCAACTATCAGAGATGTCCTGTCTTTGAGCATGTCATCCATTGCGTCTCTTATTCTTCTCTCTGTCCTTGGGTCAACCGATGAGGTTGCTTCATCAAGAATTATCAGCTCGGGATTGAAGACGATTGCCCTCGCAAAACTGAGAAGCTGTCTTTCTCCAACAGATATGTTGCCTCCCCTCTCAGCAAGCTCGCGCTGAACACCCTCATTTCTTAATACAGATTCATCAATCTGCACTTTTTTTAAAGAAGAAATAACTTCATCTTCCTTTATTTCATCGTTGTAAATCCTGACATTTTCAAGAATATTTCCGGGGAACATGAAAATATCCTGCATAACCAATCCTATTTTCTTTCTCCACTCATAAATATTGATTGAACGCAGGTCTTTTCCGTCAATCAGTATTCTGCCCTTTGTCGGATGATAGAAGCCGCAAAGAAGAAGCACTGTCGTTGTTTTCCCGCTTCCGGAAGCTCCCACAAGAGCGATTTTCTGATTCTTTCCAATCTGCATGTTTATGTTGTTCAATACCGGTTCATTTTTCTTATACTCAAACGACACATTTTCAAAAACTATTGAATGGTTGAATTCCGGAGAGAAATTGCCTGTAAATGACACTTTTTCATCTTCAATGTCAAGAATCGAAAAAATGCGTGTCAAAGATACAACGGATCTTTGAATCATGTTAAGATTTTCGGAGATTTGAATAAGCGGCTCAAAGATTCTTCTTCCGTATTGAATGAATATCACAAGAGTGCCCACTGTCATTATCCCCGCAATAACCTTTGGCGCCAGCAGAAGAATCACGAGAACTATGAAAAGTATCTCTATCATGAATCCGTAAAGAGACCAGAATGAGTATTCAATCATAGCGGCGTTTTTTTCGACTGTGAATTTCTTCTTGCTTGCAATGTCAAGAATGTTCTGCGCCATCACTTCTCTGTTGAAAAGCTGGACAATGAATATGCCTTGTATATATTCAGTCAGTACGGCTATTATTTCCGCATTAAGTTCGCGCACCCTCTTGAAATACCTTTTGAGAAAATTTATCATGATGAGAGCGGCGATAAACAGAAAGGGTATTGGAATCATTATTGTCAGTGTCACCGCAGGATTTTTGAACATCAAAACAACCACCATTGCAAAAAAGAAAATGAAATTTCCGATAATTATAATTGAAAAAGAGGAGAAAAGCTGCATTACATTTTCACTGTCGCTCTCCACCCTTGACATCAGAGATCCCACCGGATTTTTGTCAAAATAGGAGACAGGCAGTTTAAGCATATGTTCGTAAAGGTCTTTTTTCAACCTTGTAATAATCGAAACCCCGAGCCTTGACATTACTATGGTCTGGATATAAGTCAAAACTCCGGCAGCAACTATAACTGCAACAAACAATCCTGCAAATAAAAACAGTTTTGAAGTGTCCTTCGCAGGCACTATATTGTCTATGATATGGCCTATTATAAGAGGGTCAATTATGTTTGCCACAGATACAAAAAGCATTGAAGCAAAGCCTATTATAAAAAGCTTTTTTTCTCCTGCAAAATATGGAATAATGCGCAGAATTATCTTAAAGTCTGTCTTTCTTTTGGTCATTTACAAAAAGATGAGATCTTCTATTCTGTGATGATCTCCGTTAGAGTTATCGTCCATCCTATATCCATCTTCACTATTATGGGGAATTTTCCATTGTCAAGAATCCAGAACCATCCAAAAAGGTCAGATGAAGAATAAATGCAGTCAAGGTCAGTATTCTCTCCGTTTATCAAAACGGACATTCTCTCATTGTTTTCATAAGTCAGCATTTCATCTCCGTCTCCCGCATCTATCGTCACAGGCTCGTTTTTCTTAAGAGCATTGTAGACTGCGTTTGAAACCCACACTGAAGTATAATCATCAAAATCGAGAGTGTCTCCGTCTGCATAATAATTAAAAAGACTTGTTGCGTTTTTCAATGCTTTTTCCCGTATGGTGACGGCGCCTGAAGAATTAATTGGCGAAGTCATTGACCAGTCAAATTCTATATCTTTTGAAAGTTTTTTCACATCGACAATGAAATCATACTCGTCGCCAAAATATACGACATGATAGACTAGCTTCATTCCTTCTTTTGCAAAGGAAGGCATCTCTTTAGATTCTTTTATCACTCCGGTTTTAGGGCATCCTGCAAAAATCAAAATCACTGAAATAAGCAGAATTGACAAAATAAAAGTCGAAAACCTTTTCATAAGCCTCCTTTGTTTATTAAAGTTTACTCTTAACATCATAAAAGTCAATATTATTAAAAAAAGTTTATAGTGATTGATATTCCTGATTTCAATCGTGATGATGAATCGTAAGAAAAGATGAAATTATAATTCAACTTTGATGAATTTGAATTTTCGAAAAGAATTCCTGCCATAAATGATTCTCCGAAATGGTATGTGTGAAGAGGATACACTGATTCAATTGAATATCCGTATGCAGTCACCATATCTTCCTCTGCGACATTACAGTAATAAGCAAAAATATAGCTTTTGATTATTGTTGACATTACCATTAAGTCTGCTCTCGCAGTGTATGTTCCGCTTGATTTCATTGAGTAGGAGTTCTTTATTGATGCAAATTCCCCGACATATCCTTTAAAAACAATAGTGACAGTGTTTTCCGTTTTATCGCTGATTTGCGTTTTAAATGATGCATCTATGTTTTTCATAAGTGAAATATCCACTCTATTTTCTATTTTGGTCTTTTCTTTGTAAGTAAATTCAATCTTATCCTTTAATCTTAAGGGATGCTTCGCGGATATTTCGGCAAATCCGGAAATGTAAGAATCTTTTTCCACAAATGCTTTTGCATGCGGATTGTAAAATTTCGCATTGATTAAGAGTCCGCTGTTAAAGACTGCTGACTTTATATTTTTTTTCAAACCCATAGATAACGCATATCCGTTTCTACAAGAGTAGGCAATGTCATATGAGAAAATGCTCTTTTTTCCAAAAACTGAAAAAACATATAAATTGCTTCCGCTATTTTCAATGAGATTTCTCGAAAATTTGGTATATGAAAAGGCTAAATTAACTGACTGTTCCTTATATCTGAGAACTGTACCTGCAGTCAGAGCTTTCAGATTATTGTTTCTGCTTGAAGAGAGAGAGTCGTCATGTACGTTGTATTTCAAGATTTCAATCACTTCTCCTGATGAATCAACTCTTGAATCATAAAAATCGCATGATGCAAATCCTGTAATGGCAATGGTCTTTAGTATTCTCGACAAAGCGCATCCGAGGTAAGCCGGGTATTCATCATATGTCGCATTCAATTCACATCTGTCAGAAAAGAAAGGTGCATCTCCTATTGAAAAATAATCCGAGTAATCAGAAAAAAGCCCTCTTCCTGTTTTGATTCTGTAGTTTCCTGCCATTATTCCCGAATAGCTCATTCCGCCTTTCAAATTATCATAATAATTTTTCTCGCCTTTGTCTTTTTCAATAAGCGCAAATTGCTTGAAACCCTTGTAACTGTATACCTGCCTTCCGAATGTCTTTACATCGCTTGAAATCAAAGAATCCGAGAAGACTCCTCCGGTAATTGAAAAGATTTTTTCTTTATCATTCAGTTTTTCTAATATAGTCTTTGAAATGAATTCATTTGAGGTTATTTCAAATATTTTTCTGTAGGTCAAGGGTTCCTTTGAATTCATAAGAAGAAGTATTTCTTCCTTCATATCTTCGCTTACAAAATCCGAATAATCGCTTAATATGCTGTTTATTGAATCAGACAGGAGGGATGCATCAGAAACGTATTCTTCCTGTGAATATGAGAGAAGCGACGCATACAAAAAAATCAACAGTAAAACATTTTTTTTCATCTGCTCTTACAGAAATCCTTCCACAAAAGAAATGCTGCGACAGTCTTTCCGTCAAGTATTTCATCCGACTTAATATGCTCATCAAATTCTTGCACTGACATTTTCACTGTTTCAATGTCCTCATCAAAATCCATATCTGTTTTCTTTGGTTTTAATGACCTGCAAAGATAAATGTGAAGAACTTCCGTCAAAAAACCGGGAGATGGCATCATTGAAGCGAGTTTAATTATGTCACCAGATACATATCCTATCTCTTCTGACAATTCCCTGTTCACTGCGCTTTCAACATTTTCATTTTTTTCAAGTGTACCTGCCGGTATTTCAAGAATATACTTTCCAACAGCGTATCTGAACTGTCTGACCAGATAAAATAATTTGTTTTTTTCATCATAGGGAAGCATAGCCACTGATCCTCCGTGCACAATGACTTCTCTGACCGTTTCACGTTTGTTTTTGAGAATGACTTCATCTCTTCTTACTTTAAAAATTCTTCCCTCATAGATTATTTTACTGCTCTTCATTTTTTCCATCTGCTTCTCCTATGAATGTTTGACTCTTTATCTTTTCTAGAGTTATTTTTCCCACTCCGGGCATTGAATCTATTCTTTCATATCCTATATAATCTCCGTTTATAAGCCTTTCAGTGTAAATCTTCCTCAAAATTTGCCTGTTTACGTCATTGAGCCTCATAAGTTCGTCATAAGAGCAATTGTTAATGTCAAGCGGAAATTCAGTCTTTTCTTTTATCTTTATTTTTCCGCCATAGTTGAAATTCAATCTGTTCGGTTTTATTTCTTTCATTCTGCAATAACTGTTTCCATCAAATAATGTTATAAAGACTCCGTTTGAAAGAGGCAGATCCGTGTGCGCCATACCCCGATACTCTATTATATAAGGCATTTTTTTGGCTTCAAGAGAGTATATGATTCTCTTTTCAGTGTCGCAGAGTATTGACATTTTTATATTTTCGTCAAAAGCGAATGATATTCCACCGCTTATCACAAAGACATTCTCCTTTGCGCCCTGAA
>Ga0074195_1004636_pt1 | contig 11130 bp, 11 predicted proteins | sample EPASupsiteHSE623_FD_64525 | JGI IMG/M metagenome (GOLD analysis project Ga0074195, IMG submission 64525) | Bioremediated contaminated groundwater from EPA Superfund site, New Mexico - Sample HSE6-23 | ecosystem: Environmental > Aquatic > Deep subsurface > Groundwater > Contaminated ...
CGTAGTTTTTACCGGTCTCTACTTCTTCCAACGAAATGGCATTCAGTTTATCCGACCGGAATTCATCCATCGGAATAAATTCGTAATAAATCCCGTAATCCAGCATCAGGAGCATGTCCTTTTTGTCGGGTTCGTCCTGAATCCCAAAAAATCCTTCCGAGGCATTATACGTTTCCATGTAATGCATCTGCGTACCCGGAAATAATTTCTCGTATTGTTCGCGGTAAGGATCGAATTTTACACCGCCGTGAGTAAACACTTCCAGATTCGGCCAAACCTCCAGAATATTATTTTTTCCGGTAACTTCCAGAACCCTTTTCAGCAGGACCAGGTACCACGAAGGAACACCGGCAAAAGAGGTTACATTCTCGTCAAGAGAGTGTTCAATAATCTTTTCGATCTTCTCCTGAAATTCTTCGAGCAGCGAAATCTCGGTTGACGGCGTACGGTAAAAATCGGTCCAGAAAGGTATATTTTCAATAATAATTGCAGAGAGGTCGCCGTAATAGCTGTTATTGTTATAATTGCTCACCCGATGGCTCCCGCCCAAAGTAAGTGCTTTACCCGAAAGAACTCCTGAATCCGGGTAATTTTTCAGGTAAATAGCCAGAACATCGCGTCCTCCGCGAATATGAACATCTTCGAGCGAATCTTTACTTACCGGGATAAACTTACTTTTATCATTAGTAGTTCCCGATGATTTTGCAAACCATTTGGTTTCTCCCGGCCATAGTAGGTTTTTTTCTCCCTGCATCATCCGTTTAACGGTCGGTTTGATATCGTCGTACCCCTGAATCGGTACCTGTTCCCGATATTCTTTTTCGGAACGAATGCCTTTAAAATTATACTTTAAGCCAAATTCAGTATTCGAAGCGTTTTCCAAAAGGGCGAACAGTGCTTCCCGTTGAACTTCATGGGGGTGTTTCTTGAACAGTTCAATCTGATATATTCGCTTAAAATTGACCCAATTAATAATGGAATTGATAACTGGCATGTAAAATGGTTTTCAGTGCCGTCAAATTTATTAAAAATTCTGACTTTAGTTAAACCTGCCCGATGGCTTCTGACAGGGGTCAAAAATGTTCAACCAAACTAATTACCATCTAAGCTGAATTTTTTTTTCCTACTTTTACTTCCGATTTCATTTATCACATCAAGCTTTATCTTATGAATTACATTGATCTGGTTCTTGCCATTATTCTGATTATAGCCGCAGTGCAGGGATTTCGGAAAGGTTTTATTGTTGAGCTTGCTTCGTTGGCGGCCTTGGTTCTGGGCATCTGGGGAGCCATCAAATTTTCGGATTGGACTGCCGGTTTTATTACTGAAACTTTCAATTACCATTCCGAGCATCTCAGCACCATTGCTTTTGTGGTAACCTTTATTGCCATCGTGATACTGATTCACCTATTGGGGAAAATGCTCGATAATGTGGTGAAAGCCGTAGCATTAGGTTTCCTCAATCGTTTGGCCGGAATTATTTTTGGCGTTCTGAAGACTGCTGTGATCTTAAGCATCTTCCTTTTGCTGTTCGATAGTGTTGATGAAAATATGCACATTTTACCGGCGAAGCAAAAAACTGAATCGAAAATCTATTCACCCATGAAACAGTTGGTTCCGACCTTATTCCCATTTATTAAACTTTGGGATTTTAATAAAGATACCAATCCCGAAAAAAAAGCGACTGACTCAAAAGCTACAACACAAACGACTTAGAAACCTACTTTTCAGAATACCCGTAAATCGGGGTCAATTCTCTGGATATTTTGCTGCAACAATATTGCTGTAACTCAGTGTCACTGATTTTCCTTCATTCAAATCTCAGTCAAACAGCCAGTCAATCATATGCTGCCTGATTTTCTCCTGCGATAGTTCAGTGTTAAGCCGTTGATTTTATATCTTTGGGCGGTTTTTATACAAAAAACACATAATCAATTTTACTGAAGTTTAACTCACAATATTAAGTACAATGAATTTTGTTGACGAATTGACCTGGAGAGGCATGATCCACGATATGATGCCCGGAACCAAAGAACAACTGGATAAAGAATTAACCTCAGCATATGTCGGGATTGACCCAACGGCCGATTCGCTGCACATCGGGCACCTGGTAAGTGTGATGATGCTGAAGCATTTTCAGATCGCAGGTCACAAACCCATCGCCCTGGTTGGTGGTGCAACCGGTATGATCGGCGATCCTTCAGGCAAGTCGCAGGAGCGGAATTTGCTGGATGAACCAACCCTTCGTCACAATCAGGAATGCATCAAAAAGCAACTGTCAAAGTTTCTTGATTTCGAATCGGATGCTCCCAATGCTGCCGAAATGGTGAATAACTACGACTGGATGAAAGATTTCAGCTTCCTGAACTTTATCCGCGACATTGGAAAGCACATTACCGTCAACTACATGATGTCGAAAGATTCGGTAAAAAAACGGTTGGATTCCGATAGCGGAGCTGGTATGTCGTTTACCGAGTTTACTTATCAGTTGGTCCAGGGAACAGACTTCCTTCATTTATATCAGACAAAAAATACGAAGCTCCAAATGGGCGGTTCTGATCAGTGGGGAAACATTACCACCGGAACCGAATTAATCCGCCGGAAAACCGGAGGCGAAGCTTTTGCACTCACTTGTCCGCTCATTAAAAAAGCCGATGGCACCAAATTCGGAAAAACCGAATCGGGTAATGTCTGGCTCGACCCTAAGCTGACTTCGCCCTATAAGTTTTACCAGTTCTGGTTGAACACCTCGGATGAAGATGCCGTGCGTTACATCAAAATTTTTACGCTACTTTCAAAAGAAGAAGTGGAAGATTTAATTGCCAAACATACCGAGGCACCCCATTTACGCTTGTTGCAAAAACGACTGGCTGAAGAAGTTACGGTGATGGTTCATTCGCGCGAAGAGTACGAACTGTCGGTTGAAGCCTCGCAAATCCTTTTCGGACAGGGTACTGCCGAATTGCTAAATAAACTGGATGAAGCAACTTTTCTTTCCGTTTTTGAAGGTGTCCCTCAGTTTAAAATTTCAGCAAAAGAATTGGAAGATGGCATTAAAGTAGTTGATCTCTTAGCCGAAAAAGCAATGGTATTTCCTTCGAAAGGCGAGTTGCGCCGGACCATTCAAAGTAACGGATTAAGCATCAATAAAGATAAAGTTTCTGATGCTGAACTGACTATTGACCGTAATTTCCTGATTGCTGAAAAATATATTCTGGTACAGAAAGGAAAGAAAAATTACTTCTTGTTAATTGCCGAATAAATTTCAGGAACAGACCATACTAAAAGAACAAATGTTTCGTTAAAACAACGACCAAAAGCCCCTTCTATGACAAACTTTTTTGATAATCAGAATTTGCTCGAAACACTCTGGAAATGGAAGAAACATTTGATTGTTGTAGGCATTCTGGCCATTGTTCTTTCCGCCATTTTTTCGTCCTCCACATTTATTCAGCCGAAGTATAAATCTACAGCAAGAATTTATCCCAGTGTTAACATTTATGCATTTAGCGACGAATCGCAAACCGAACAGCTCCTTGAAATTGTAAATTCGCAGGACATCAAACTGAGAATGTTTGAGGCCTTTAACCTGAGTGAAGTCTATAAAATAAACAAACAGGATCCGTTATACATGACTTATATGCTGGCTAAATTCAACGACAATGTGTCGTTCAAAAAGACAGAATATGAAACGATTGAAATTCAGGTTTTGGATACCGATCCGGTGAGGGCAAGTAACATGTGCGATTCGATCATTGCATTTCTTGATGTGAAGGTGAGCATGATTCACCAAACCAAATATGGCGAAGTGGTTGCCATCGCAAAAAAAGATTTGAATAAGCTCGATTTTGAAATCGATTCCATCAACTTGAAATTAGACGAACTGCGCAAAAACTATCAGATATTTGACTATGATGTCCAGTCGAAGGAGATTACTAAAGGAATGGTGAAAATTCTGACCGAACAGAAAAGAAACACTGCCGGAGGAAAGGAACTGGAAAAATGGATGAAAAACTTATCGGAAAAGGGCGGCGAATATGCGATTCTTGACTCTGAGATTAAAAACTTATTCCTGGAAAGAGACTCGGTGAAACAAGCCTACGACTGGTCGTTAAGCAATTACGAAAAAAAAATAGTATATGGTCAACGGGTACAGAACCCGATACCGGCCGATAAAAAATCATATCCTATCCGTTGGTTGATTGTTTTGGGTTCAACAGTAGCTGCTCTTTTTGTATCTATACTGGTTGTTCTGGTACTCGAAAATAAAAATAAAGCCTAAGCGGTGTATCAAGTCCGGATAAAAGTTGTTCTTTTTTACCTGATCTCGGCATTGTTTATTTTGCTGAATGTATTTTTTATGGTGCATAAACATTCGATGATTATCAATGCTTTACCTTTTGTTTTTGGAATTATCCTGCTCGCCATATTTGCTTTCGACAAGCTGCTTTATCTGGTCGTTTTCTTTACCCCGCTTTCACTTCCGCTTAAAGAAATAATGCCAGGCTTATCATTTGACATGTATTTACCTACCGAACCTCTGTTGGTAGGAATATTGCTCATTTTTATCCTGAAATGCTTCACTAAAGGCCGGTTCGATCGCGATATTCTGACTCATCCCGTATCGCTGGCCATCTATTTCAGTTTATTTTGGATACTGGCCACTAGCCTGACGAGCACCATGCCTCTTGTTTCATTCAAATTCCTGCTATCACGAATCTGGTTTATTGTTAGCTTTTACCTGCTAACCGCCAAACTTTTCGAATCGGGTAAAAACATAGAGAAATTTATCTGGCTTTACACTTTACCTTTATTACTTGTGATTTCGTATGCCACCACTCGTCATCTGAGTTACGGTTTATGGGACAAACAGGCAGCAAATTTCGTGGTCAACCCGCTGTATAACGACCACACCGCCTATGGAGCGGCTTTGGCCATGTACCTGCCATTTTTATTCGGTTTCTCGTTTACAAAAATATACTCGCCCAAAGTAAAGTTGTTTGTATATGCCGTACTGGGGATATTGCTGATGGGACTTATTCTTTCGTATGCCAGGGCGGCATGGTTAAGTATGATTGCGGCATTTGGAGTATGGGGAATTATGCGCCTGAAAATTCGGTTCAAACCGTTATTTATTACTTTTCTGGTCACCCTTTCGATTATTCTTGTTTTTCAGAATCAAATACTGATGTACCTGGAAAGAAATGATACCGAATCATCGGCCAACCTCACCGAACACATTTCATCCATTTCAAATATTTCGTCTGACGCCTCCAACCTGGAACGTATTAACCGGTGGAGTTGTGCGATCAGGATGTTTGAAGATAAACCATTTTGGGGCTGGGGCCCGGGGACGTACATGTTTAAATATGCCCCCTACCAGCTAACCGCCGACCGGACCATAATCAGCACCAATTCGGCCGACGGAGGAAATGCGCACAGCGAATACCTTGGACCAATGGCCGAATCAGGACTTTTAGGAGTTATAACTTTCCTCATTTTGATTTCAGTAGTTGTTTATACCGCCATTCATGCCTATACCCGCGCAAGAGACAAACGTTTAAAAACCCTCGTCATGAGCGCTTTGCTCGGATTAATCACTTATTACATACACGGAATCCTGAATAATTTTCTGGATACCGATAAACTTTCCGTTCCTTTTTGGGGGTTTACAGCTATTATTGTAGCCATTGATATTCATACGAGGAAAATAGTTAAAGCCAAAAAATTACCCGAACCGGATGCTACCGTTACCGAATAACGGATATCATTACCAACCGGATTTAAAGCAAAAAAAAAAGCTGAGGCCCCTGACCATCAGCTTTTAGAACAGTTACACGATTTCAAACTTGGCAGAAGTGAAACCTGTGAAGCCAGGGATTTTGGCTCTTACCCCGAAAGCTTCTCGTTGCTGGCAGGTCTTCTGGCTCTCCTGATTTTTGCCAACCTTCCCATCCATCAATAACGGACAGTGGTTATTTTCGGCAAAACCTCCTTGCGGATAAAGGATTACAGCTGCGGGGACAGCTCCTGTTTCGAACAGGATTCCCTTTTCATTCCGGGTAAACGGAAACCAACAACACGCCTGCAATAATACAGAGAAAATTCAGATTGAATCATTAGCTAAAAGTTAACAAATTCGGAAGTTTTGGTTGCACCTTCCGGATGCAAATTATATACCCTCCCGGTAAATTTGTAATTTTTTCGAATTACCTTTGAACCCGAAATTAATGATGTGCAAATGAAACAATTCATTGGAATCTTGCTTTTTGCGGCCATGCTTTCAGGACTTTCATCCTGCTATTCGACCTCGATTGAAAAACCAGACAAGCTCATTAAAAAGGACAAGTTTGTGAAAATGATGGTTGACATGTACCTTGTTCAGGCAAAAGACATGGGCTTTAATGAGGCGGATAGCCTGAAAAAAATCACTCAAACCGATCTTTATTTCTCGGTTCTGAAAAAATATGATGTTCCGGATACTGTTTTTGTTCGCTCCCTGCTTTACTATTCCAGTTCTCCAAAAGAATATGAAAAATTACATGTTCAAATCATGAACATTCTGAATGAATCGGAACAGCAATTTAAGCCCAAGGAGAAATTGAATACCGATACAAAATGAAAAAAATTGCAGCCAACTACCTGATTGCTGAAGATGGAAAATTTCTGAAAAACGGGATTGTAGTTGCTGAAGATGATGGAACTGCAACAGCATTTATTGATACCACCAATGACCTGAAGGAAATTGCCCGGCTAACATTTCATAACGGCATATTACTCGCCAATTTCATTTTCCGAAAAGGAATAAATGTCGTTCCGCCTTCCGGATCAGAACCGCCACTAAACCACTTTATTTCCGAAAAGGTTCTCCCATTCGAGGAGTTTTCAATTCGGGAACTGATTGATTTGGGAAAACAAGTTCAGGAACAATTTCCGGAAATGAAAATTCCCGAAATTTTAAACCACATATCTGAAGTTTTAGTGGCGAATAACAACTTTGTAAAAGAGAATCTCCCTGGCATTTTTCTCGTCATTGGTGTCGATCTTTCCGGATTACATTTTACCCCTAAAAGTCGCCAAAAAAAAATCCTTTAATTTGAAACTCTACTTATGTCAACATTTCTATTCGATCAAATCATATTCGGACCAATAAAAAGCCGGCGCCTGGGTATTTCTCTGGGTGTAAACTTATTGCCGACCGATAGCAAAGTTTGTTCGTTCGATTGTATTTACTGCGAATGCGGCTGGACTCCCCGAAAACGGGCACAAAAAGCTATTTTGCCAACCCGAACCGAAGTGCAGCAAAAAATGAAAGAAAAGCTGGAAGAAATGATCGGAAGAAATGAATTTCCGGATGTAATTACTTTTGCCGGAAATGGCGAACCTACCCTACATCCTGAATTTGAGGGAATTATTGATGACACCATCGAACTTCGTGATCAACTGACTCCCAACGCACGCATTGCCGTTTTGTCGAATGCTACCATGCTGCACAAACCTTCCGTTATCAGGGCTTTGTTGAAAGTGGAAGATAATATTCAGAAACTGGATTCGGGATTTGAAGAAACCATCAGGAAGATTGACTGCCCGTCGTCGAATTTCAGGATGAAAGATGTCGTCGAAAACCTGAAATCATTTAACGGGAAGGTCATTCTTCAAACCTTGTTTTTGTACGGAAAATTTAAAGCCGAAATCATTGACAATACGACGGAAGAAGAACTTTCGGAATGGCTTAAACTGGTTCAGGAAATCAGACCGTCGCAAGTGATGATTTATACCATCGACCGGGATACTCCGGCATCAGGGCTTGAAAAAGTAAAACTTGAAGAATTAAACCGTATTGCCGACCGGATTCGGGAAATTGGATTCGAAGTACAGGTTTCCGGATAAAGGAAAGTGATCAGTCCCAGTACTCAGTAAAGTGCAATTGGTAGTCATTACAGGCCGTAACATGCGGAGCGCAACGACTACCAATGGCAAGGAATGACTCTTTATTTTGTTGTCCGGGTCCAGGTGGTTGATCTTCCCATCCACTTAATTCCGGCCACATAGCCTTTAAGATTCAACGTATTGGCATCTTTATCGAACCAGGCAAAACAGTCGTATGTTTTCCCGTTATCCGGATCATAAATCCGGCCACTCTGCCATTCTTTGTCCGAAACATTGTACTTTAATCCGGAAAGAATCTGCAATCCCAATCTGGATTTCGATCTTAACTGAGCATCCGGATTGTTGAAATCTTTTTCCGGCTCGCCGTTCACGTATTTCTCCGGATTAATGTAAATCACTGTTCCAACGAACTTTCCGTCTTCTTCTCTAACCTCAATTTTTGAAGTCTTTTTATCGTTCCACCAGATACCGGTAATTTTTTGCGCGTCCTGAGCAAATACGGGTAAAATCATCAAGCTGAGCAACAAAGCAAATATCATTCGTTTCATAAGCTTATTTTTTTAGCAATTTATGAATAATTTTTTGTATTGGCGCTTTCACTGTTGAATAGCTATTTTTGAATAATTTTTTCTGAAGGCTTGATTGATAAAAATCCTGTTTCTGAAGGCTGGTTTGGAGTAAGTTTATTGAAAATTTAGTTGAATGAATCGCTACCTTATTTTTTGTATTTTCCTGTTTGTTCCCGTTTTGGTCTCAGGTCAAAAAATTGAACTGGAGGCCGAACTTTTGGTGCAAAGCCGTCACGTTTGGCGCGGTTCAAAACTTGGAACAGCACCAGCCATTGAGCCTTCGGTAACCTTTGGATTTGGCCGTTTCAGTTTTAATTTGTGGGCAGCAAAAACGACCAACAACACATATTCCGAAGTTGATCTCATTCCATCCTGGCAATTCAATGAGTTCTCGCTCACCCTTTTCGACTATTACAATCCGGTTTCGGGCGAAAGCAACCGCTACCTGAATTTTCAGGAAGGACGAACCCGGCACTCGATTGAACTTTCGGTGGATAACTATTCCATTGAAAAGCGGCGAATAAAATGGATGATCGGAACTTTTTTGCTGGGCGACCGAAATGAGGAAACCGGCAAACCGTTCTACTCCACGTACCTCGAACTCAAATATCCCTTCACGGTTTTAGATATCGAAACCGAACCTTTTGTCGGCCTTACTCCTTTCGGCGGATATTATGCCGAAAAATTTGCGATAATCAACATCGGTATTTCATTCTGCAAAAGTTTTGAACTGTCTTCGACACTTTCAATTCCGGTTAATCTATCATTTATTGCCAATCCTCATCACAACAACCAATTTTTTGTACTCTCCTCCGGAATTATTTTTTCAAAAAGCAAATAACCTCCTTATTAAAAGATCATTTTATCCTTAATGTTTATTTAACACATATTAGTTGCATAAGTCAACTAATTCGAATTATTTTTGGCCCGAACTAAAAACAATAGATGGAACAGAACAAACCATTGGGATATATGTTGGGCATGACCCTTCGGGTTTTTAAGATCAGAATGGTAACAGAGTGTAAAAAAAAGGAGATTGAACTCACGCTTGAGCAGTTTGTTATTTTAAACATGTTGAATTCAAATTGCGATCTGATTCAACAGGATTTGGCCAATCATCTGCAGAAAGATAAATCCATTATCGTCCGCCAAATCGACAGTTTAATTGACGATCAATATGTTGTCAGGCTGACCAATAAAGAAGACAAACGAAAAAAAAACCTGATTCTTACAAAAAAGGGGTTCGACCGATTAAACGAAATGGAAGGAATTGCATCTGAGGTCTCAAAGAAACTGCTTACAGGTGTTACCGATAGCGAGCTTGAAATTTTCAAGAGCGTACTGATGAAAATTCAGGAGAACGGGGACGCTGAAGAGAAGCATTTTAATTGTTGATACAATCAACCAAATAAAGAAACACATTCAGAAAACAAAATGAAAACAATGATCAAAATCAGAAACTTTAGTTTAATTGTATTGGCACTTGCGACCTTTTCGTGCGCGAAAAAACAGCAAAGTGGTGGTCAGGCGGGAGCTGCTGGTCAGGTGAAGGAATATCCGGTCATCGCTGTTAGTTCACAGTCAACCCAACTCTTTAAAGACTACCCGACCAAACTCGAGGGTCAGCAAACGGTTGAAATACGGTCTAAAATTGCCGGATATATCGAGCAGATTATGGTCGATGAAGGTGCATTTGTAAAAAAAGGACAAGTCCTTTTCCGCCTGAATGCCAACGACATTCAGGCTACCGTACGCTCGGCTGAAGCTCAGGTAAAGGTTGCCGAAGCCGATGTTAACTCTGCAAAAATAAACCTGGAGAAAACCAAACCACTCGTTGAGAAAAACATTATCAGCAAGTTCGATCTTGAATCGATGGAATCGGTTTTTAAATCCAAAGAGGCACAACTGGCCCAGGCCAACGCAAATCTTCAAAATGCCAAGGCAAATCTTCAATACACGTTGATTACCAGTCCGGCTGAAGGGACAATCGGAACTTTTCCTTACCGCGTTGGAAGCCTGGTAAGCAGCGCTACCACTGAACCATTGACTACAGTTTCGAATACAGTAAAAATGTATGCTTACTTTTCGTTTAACGAAAAAGAATTTCTGGCTTTAACCAACGGATTGGAAGGAAAGAGCCTTCAGGAAAAATTTGCCAAACTGCCTGATGTGGCACTCGTTCTGGCCGATAATTCGGTGTATGAAACTCCCGGTCGTATTGAAACGGCAAGCGGATTGGTTGATGCACAAACAGGCGCCGTTAATATCAGGGCCAGCTTTCCTAATACGGAAGGACGTTTGCGCAGCGGCGGCAGCGGATTGGTTCGCATTCCGCAGTATGTCGATTCGGCCATTATCATTCCACAAAAAACCACTTACGAATTGCAGGGCAAACACTTTGTTTTCCTGGTTGGAGCCGATAATAAAGTTCACAATACCGAAATTCAAATTTTGGCAGGTAACCTGAAAGACTCCTATGTGGTAACCAGCGGACTGAAAGTCGGCGACCAAATTGTGTTTGAAGGAATTGCAGCTTTGCGAAACGACACCGAAATCAAACCGAAATTGGTAGATACCGGAAGCCTTTCCGAAAATGTGCCGGCTGCAAATCAGGTTAAAAACTAAATTCAGAAAATCATGTTCAGAAAATTTATAGAACGACCGATTTTAT
>Ga0074195_1004638_pt1 | contig 11128 bp, 9 predicted proteins | sample EPASupsiteHSE623_FD_64525 | JGI IMG/M metagenome (GOLD analysis project Ga0074195, IMG submission 64525) | Bioremediated contaminated groundwater from EPA Superfund site, New Mexico - Sample HSE6-23 | ecosystem: Environmental > Aquatic > Deep subsurface > Groundwater > Contaminated ...
CCCACGTTCGGGATGTCAGCGGTGATCTCTTCCGGCCCTAGCTTGGTGTCACGGGACACACATGCCAGTTCCTGAATGTGGATGGTGGTGAAACGGTCTTCCTGGACAACACGCTCAGATACGAGGATGGAGTCTTCGAAGTTGTAACCATTCCATGGCATGAATGCCACGCGCATGTTCTGACCGAGCGCCAGTTCACCGAGGTCGGTGGACGGACCGTCTGCCAGCACATCACCACGTTCAACCGGCTCGCCCAGAGATACGCAAGGCATCTGGTTGATACAGGTGTTCTGGTTAGAACGGGTGTATTTGGTCAGGTTATAAATGTCGATACCTGCTTCGCCCGGGTACATCTCGTCTTCGTTAACTTTGATAACGATACGGGAAGCATCCACGTACTGGACGGTACCGCCACGTTTAGCAACTGCGGTAACACCGGAGTCGACGGCAACAGCACGTTCCATACCGGTACCAACCAGCGGCTTATCAGCACGCAGAGTCGGAACCGCCTGACGTTGCATGTTCGCACCCATCAATGCACGGTTGGCGTCATCGTGTTCCAGGAACGGGATCAGGGACGCACCGACGGATACCACCTGCTGGGTGGATACGTCCATGTAGTCAACCTGGTCACGGCTGAACAAGCTGGATTCGCCTTTGCTACGGCAGGTAACCAGATCTTCTACAAAGTGGCCTTCGTCATCCAGGTTGGAGTTCGCCTGAGCGATAACGTAGTTGCCTTCTTCGATAGCAGACAGGTAATGAATTTCGTCAGTTACAACACCGTCGGTCACTTTACGGTACGGAGTCTCGAGGAAGCCGTATTCGTTAGTCTGTGCGTACACAGACAAGGAGTTGATCAGACCGATGTTCGGACCTTCAGGCGTTTCGATTGGACATACGCGACCGTAGTGAGTCGGGTGTACGTCTCGAACTTCGAAGCCTGCGCGTTCACGAGTCAAACCGCCTGGGCCGAGTGCAGAGATACGACGTTTGTGCGTAATCTCAGACAGCGGGTTGTTCTGGTCCATAAACTGAGACAGCTGGCTGGAACCAAAGAACTCTTTCACTGCTGCAGAAATCGGCTTAGCGTTGATCATATCCTGAGGCATCAGGGTATCCAGATCGCCCAGAGACAGACGCTCTTTCACCGCACGCTCAACACGTACCAGGCCAACGCGGAACTGGTTTTCCGCCATTTCGCCTACGGAACGGATACGACGGTTACCGAGGTGGTCGATATCATCGACTTCGCCTTTACCGTTACGGATATCGATGAGCTTCTTCATCACTTCGATGATGTCATCTTTGCTCAGGATACCGGAACCTTCGATTTCGTCGCGCAGCAGAGAACGGTTGAACTTCATACGACCAACCGCAGACAGGTCATAGCGGTCTTCGGAGAAGAACAGGTTCTCGAACAGGCTTTCAGCAGCTTCACGCGTCGGCGGCTCACCAGGGCGCATCATGCGGTAGATTTCTACCAGCGCGCTCAGACGATCGTTGGTTGGGTCGACGCGTACAGTTTCAGAAATGTACGGACCGTGGTCCAGATCGTTGGTGAACAGCGTTTCGATACGCTTGTGGCCAGACTGGCTCAGCTTAGCCAGCAGATCCAGACTCAGCTCCATGTTAGCTGCGCAGATCAGCTCGCCAGTAGATTCGTCAACGTAGTCTTTAGCCGCAACTTTACCAGCAATGTATTCAACCGGAACTTCGATATGTTTGATATCGTCTTTTTCCAGTTGGCGAATGTGGCGCGCAGTGATGCGACGGCCTTTTTCGACGTAGACTTTGCCGTTAGCTTCGATGTCAAAGGAGGCGGTTTCACCACGCAGGCGTTCCGGCACCAGTTCCATCTGCAGCTTGTTGTCACGAATTTCGAAAACAACTTTCTCAAAGAACAGGTCAAGGATCTGCTCAGTGGTGTAGTTCAGTGCACGCAGAATAATGGTCGCAGGCAGTTTACGGCGACGGTCAATACGCACGAACAGGTTGTCCTTCGGATCGAATTCGAAGTCCAGCCAGGAACCACGGTAAGGGATGATACGCGCGTTATACAGCACTTTACCCGAAGAGTGGGTTTTACCTTTGTCGGAGTCAAAGAAGACGCCAGGACTACGGTGCAGCTGAGAAACGATAACACGCTCAGTACCGTTGATAACAAAGGTACCGTTGTCTGTCATGAGCGGAATTTCGCCCATGTAGACTTCTTGTTCTTTAATGTCTTTTACGGTGCCTTCCGGCGCTTCGCGCTCGTAGATCACCAGGCGCAGTTTTACGCGCAGCGGTGCGGAATAGGTCACGCCACGGATCTGACATTCCTGAACGTCAAACACCGGTTCGCCAAGGCGGTAGCTGACGTATTGCAGCTCGGAATTACCGCTGTAGCTCTGAATCGGGAAAACGGAACGGAAAGCTGCTTCCAGACCATACTGCCCTTCAGGATCTTGCTCGATGAACTTCTGAAACGAGTCAAGCTGGATAGAAAGGAGATAAGGTATGTCCAACACTTGCGGACGTTTACCAAAATCCTTACGAATACGTTTTTTCTCGGTATAGGAGTAAACCATTAGGGTTCCTCAGCTCGCTGACAAGTCGACCCATCTGTCCGACGAAGGGACAGTTTGTGCAACACTATTTTGTTGACCGGAAAATCGAATACTTTCCGCAATGCCTGTTGCTATCACGCTTAAACCATTTCATTGCGATTTACACAGAACTGACGTTCTGTCGCAGTATATTAAGACGTCGATAGAAACAAGCATTGAAAGGCACAGCAGTAGTCAAACAGTGTGAAATGCTACTGGCGCCTTACAGCGCAAAAAGGCTGGTGACTAAAAAGTCACCAGCCATCAGCCTAATTTCTTAGGCTGCAACCAGAAAAGTTGGCTTATTTAACTTCAACTTCAGCGCCAGCTTCTTCCAGAGATTTTTTCAGTGCTTCTGCGTCGTCTTTGCTCACGCCTTCTTTCAGCGCAGCCGGTGCAGATTCTACCAGGTCTTTAGCTTCTTTCAGACCCAGGCCAGTTGCGCCACGTACTGCTTTGATAACAGCAACTTTGTTAGCGCCAGCAGCTTTCAGAATTACGTCGAATTCAGTTTTTTCTTCAGCAGCTTCAGCCGGGCCAGCAGCTACAGCTACAGCAGCAGCAGCAGAAACACCGAATTTTTCTTCCATTGCAGAAATCAGTTCTACAACGTCCATTACGGACATAGCGGATACTGCTTCAATGATTTGATCTTTAGTGATAGACATTTAAATTGTTCCTGAAAATCAGAATAAGTTTATACGTAAGCAGATGCTTTACAAAGATAACTGCGATTAAGCAGCTTCTTTCGCATCGCGTACAGCAGCCAGAGTACGAACCAGTTTGCCAGCCGAAGCTTCTTTCATGGTTGCCATCAGGCGTGCAATTGCTTCTTCGTAGGTCGGCAGAGTTGCCAGGCGATCGATATTCGATGCCGTAATCAACTCACCTTCAAAGGCTGCGGCTTTGACCTCAAATTTTGCATTCGCTTTCGCGAACTCTTTGAACAGACGAGCAGCAGCGCCCGGGTGTTCCATAGAGTATGCAATCAGGGTCGGACCAACAAACGTGTCTTTCAGGCACTCGAACTGAGTACCTTCAACGACGCGGCGCAGCAGGGTGTTACGAACAACACGCATGTATACGCCAGCTTCACGACCTGCTTTACGCAGTTCAGTCATTTTATCTACAGTTACGCCACGGGAATCCGCAACTACTGCAGACAGCGCGCCTTTGGCTACTTCGCTGACTTCAGCAACAATCGCTTGTTTGTCTTGAAGATTTAAAGCCATTAGCTTTGCTCCTGGATGTTTGCCGGAACTCATGTTCCGGAACTCACTTCACTCCCCCCAACGGAGAGAGCGTCTAAATACGGTGAGCAGAAACAAGCCAGAGTATCAGAAATAATCTTAGCGTTCTGTCACCGTCTACGCAGGGCATTAAGTTTCTTACGAAACACCTGCGGTCTTCGACGGAGGCCTGGATTAGGCCAGGCTCCAACGAACAAATCTTTTCTATCTGTCGCTATTCAATCTGTAGTGGCGTTGACTGCCTTGCCACAGCCTGAATATCTCAGATATACGTCTGCAATTAGCAGAATACGTGGGGGTAAGATTGTAGACAAAATCACCGCCCACGTAAAGGCGAATATTAGTTCGCCACAGTCGCAGTCAGACCGGACTGATCAACGGCAACGCCAGCACCCATGGTGGTGGAGATGCTAACTTTCTTGATGTACACGCCTTTTGCCTGAGTCGGTTTTGCTTTTTTCAGCGCAACCAACAGAGCTTCCAGGTTTTCTTTCAGTTTGTCAGCGTCAAAATCCACTTTACCGATGGTGGTGTGAATGATGCCGTTTTTGTCGTTACGGTAACGAACCTGACCAGCTTTAGCATTCTTAACAGCTTCAGCAACGTTAGGAGTTACAGTACCAACTTTCGGGTTTGGCATCAGGCCGCGCGGACCCAGAACCTGACCCAGCTGGCCAACAACGCGCATTGCATCCGGGGAAGCAATAACAACGTCAAAGTTCATTTCGCCTTTCTTGATCTGTTCAGCCAGATCTTCCATACCTACCAGCTCAGCGCCTGCAGCTTTAGCAGCTTCAGCGTTTGCACCCTGGGTAAATACGGCTACGCGAACGGAACGGCCAGTACCGTGCGGCAGTACAGTTGCACCACGTACGTTCTGGTCAGATTTACGAGCATCGATGCCGAGGTTAACAGCAACGTCCACGCTTTCTACGAATTTAGCAGTGGCCAGCTCTTTCAGCAGAGCGATAGCTTCGTTGATGTCATACTGCTTAGTAGCATCAACTTTGTCACGGATCACGGACATGCGCTTGGTCAGTTTAGCCATTTCTTAGTCCTCCACTACCAGGCCCATGGAACGTGCAGTACCTTCAATGGAGCGAGTCATCGCTTCAATGTCGGAACCAGTCATGTCGGCAGCTTTGGTCTGCGCGATTTCCTGCAGCTGAGCGCGGGAAATTTTACCCACTTTGTCTTTGTTCGGCTTGCCGGAACCAGACTTGATACCAGCCGCTTTCTTCAGCAGAACTGCTGCCGGAGGCGTTTTGGTAACGAAAGTGAAAGAACGGTCAGCGTAAACGGTGATAACAACCGGGATTGGCAGACCTTTTTCCATGGAATCAGTTTTAGCGTTGAACGCTTTGCAGAATTCCATGATGTTCACGCCTTGTTGACCCAGTGCAGGACCTACCGGCGGACTCGGGTTAGCCATACCAGCTGCAACCTGCAGCTTGACATAGGCTTGGACTTTCTTAGCCATTCTAAATTCCTCTAGTTGGGTTATAACGCCTCAAGGAGGCTCCCCGTGATTAAATTCGTTTTACGGATAGGATCCATAAAAACAAAAGGCGCGAAATTGTATTCCAATCTCGCGCCTTGTGCAACGATTAAATCGTCGTTTTTTTGATCGGGGTGTTAGGCTTTTTCAACCTGAGCGAAGTCCAGTTCAACAGGAGTCGCACGACCGAAGATAGATACGGAAACTTTCAGACGAGACTTCTCGTAGTCCACTTCTTCAACCACGCCGTTAAAGTCAGCGAACGGACCGTCGCTAACGCGAACCATTTCACCTGGCTCAAACATCGTTTTCGGACGCGGCTTGTCGCCAACCTGCTGCAGACGGTTCATGATCGCATCAACTTCTTTGTCGCTGATCGGCGCCGGACGGTCAGATGTACCGCCGATAAAGCCCATCACACGCGGCACGCTGCGCACCAGGTGCCAGCTTGCGTCATTCATCACCATCTGGACCAACACATAGCCCGGGAAGAATTTACGTTCGCTCTTGCGACGCTGACCGCCACGGATTTCGACCACTTCTTCGGTCGGCACCATGACTTCGCCAAACAGCTCTTCCATATTTTGTAACTTGATATATTCGCGCAGCGATGTAGCTACGCGGCCTTCAAAACCGGAAAACGCCTGAACGACGTACCAGCGCTTTTTAGGGGCTTCAGACATCTTAGAACCTCAGGCCAGTGATAAAGGATACCAGGCGAACCAGAATACCATCCAGTCCCCACAGGATCAGTGACATTACTGCGGTAACCGCAGCCACAATTAATGTGGTGTGCAATGTTTCCTGGCGAGTTGGCCAAATGACCTTACGGACTTCGGTTCTCGCTTCACGGGCAAAAGCAACGGTCGCTTTACCTTTTGTTGTCAACAGCGCGACACCACCCGCTGCGGCAATCAGAATCACTACGGCCAGCGCACGCAGCGGCAGCATCATGTCACGATAGAGGTAGTTGCCAACGATAGCTACAAGCAGCAATACAGCGACAACAACCCACTTCATCGCTTCCAGGCCGCGCCCGCTTCCTTGAGCTTCGGTATTCGCACTCATAAACCAACCTGTCAGAAGTATTCTACAAACATTTTCACCCCGCGTAAGCGAGGCGATCCAAACCGAAATGCTCTGGTGCGTTTCGGACTAAACGCCCTCTTCAGAGCCTGTCTCAGCAATGATTATGACAAATAAAATCACTGATGAGCCAGGTTCTGGTGTGAAAGCGTGCAAAAAGGGCATCAAATGATGCCCTTTTATTGCGCATTGCGTCAAATGTTATTCGGCAATTAGCTCATTACTTTGGCAACAACGCCCGCACCAACAGTACGGCCGCCTTCACGGATTGCGAAACGCAGACCGTCGTCCATCGCGATTGGGTGGATCAGGGTAACAACCATTTTGATGTTGTCGCCCGGCATTACCATCTCAACGCCTTCCGGCAGTTCGATGGTACCAGTCACGTCAGTAGTACGGAAGTAGAACTGCGGACGGTAGCCTTTGAAGAACGGAGTATGACGGCCGCCTTCGTCTTTGGACAGAATGTACACTTCAGATTCGAACTTGGTGTGCGGCTTGATAGAGCCCGGCTTAGCCAGTACCTGACCACGTTCGATTTCTTCACGTTTGATACCACGCAGCAGAACACCAACGTTCTCACCAGCACGGCCTTCGTCCAGCAGTTTGCGGAACATTTCAACGCCAGTACAGGTAGACTTAGCAGTATCCTTGATACCAACGATTTCAACTTCTTCACCAACTTTGATGATACCGCGCTCTACACGACCGGTAACAACGGTACCACGACCGGAGATGGAGAATACGTCTTCGATAGGCAGCAGGAACGGCTTGTCAATCGCACGCTCTGGTTCTGGGATGTAAGAATCCAGGAAGCCAGCCAGTTCGATGATTTTCGCTTCCCACTCTGCTTCGCCTTCCAGCGCTTTCAGAGCAGAACCACGAACGATCGGAGTGTCGTCGCCCGGGAAATCGTACTGAGACAGAAGTTCACGAACTTCCATTTCTACCAGTTCCAGCAGCTCTTCGTCATCAACCATGTCGCATTTGTTCAGGAACACGATGATGTACGGAACGCCTACCTGACGACCCAGCAGGATGTGCTCACGAGTCTGCGGCATCGGGCCGTCAGTCGCAGCAACAACCAGGATCGCGCCGTCCATCTGCGCAGCACCGGTGATCATGTTTTTAACATAGTCGGCGTGGCCCGGGCAGTCTACGTGTGCGTAGTGGCGAGTCGGGGTGTCATATTCAACGTGAGAAGTGTTGATGGTGATACCACGAGCTTTTTCTTCCGGCGCGTTATCGATCTGGTCGAATGCACGAGCAGCACCGCCGTAGGTTTTAGCCAGTACGGTAGTGATTGCAGCGGTCAGCGTTGTTTTACCATGGTCAACGTGGCCGATAGTACCGACGTTAACGTGCGGTTTTGTACGTTCAAATTTTTCTTTAGACATCGATTGTCCCTCTAAGACACGGATAAATCGGTGATATCACCACATCAACCAGGCCATATGCCTGAGCTGTTGAATGCTTTTAAAAGTAAACAGAGAGAAACGGGAAGGAGAAGTGAAGTGGTGCTGATACCCAGAGTCGAACTGGGGACCTCACCCTTACCAAGGGTGCGCTCTACCAACTGAGCCATATCAGCACGTCTGGAGCGGGCAGCGGGAATCGAACCCGCATCATCAGCTTGGAAGGCTGAGGTAATAGCCATTATACGATGCCCGCATCCTGAAACTCGGCTACCCAGTTCTTTCTGTAATAAAGAAGAGATTTCTCTCTTTTTTATTCGAGCTGATTAATTTTTTAACCAACTCAGGCGGCGATAACGCTGCCAGAAAGTGGTGGTGGGGGAAGGATTCGAACCTTCGAAGTCTGTGACGGCAGATTTACAGTCTGCTCCCTTTGGCCGCTCGGGAACCCCACCGGACTTGATGGTGCCGACTACCGGAATCGAACTGGTGACCTACTGATTACAAGTCAGTTGCTCTACCTACTGAGCTAAGTCGGCATCAAGTAGCGCGCATTTTATGGAGACATGCGCACTCATGCAACTAAAAAATTGCATAAAATGTTCTATCGCTCACATTTTGCGCTATACGACCGATAAATAATCTATTTCTTCTTCGAATTGAACAAATTTCCAACGTCAGCCGCGCTCCCTGAAGGCATTTTGCTCCAGCATGCAGTTATCAATAGAGAGAAAGTGCATCTTTATACATCTGGAATAGCCGTCACATTGCGTTTCAGGGGACGATTTTTTCTTATTATTCCCTCCCATCTGGTGTTACCCTCCTGCCCATTGTCCAAATTAACTGAAATGTGCGTGCCATTGCGTACCGGGGATGATTTCGTTTTTTACCGCAGACCTGATATAGCAATGACAGCCAGACCATGCGTATGAGTATAAAAGAGCAAGCGTTAACGTCGCCTTACCTACAGTTTGATCGCAACCAGTGGGCTGCGCTTCGTGATTCCGTGCCGATGACTCTGACCGAGGAAGAGATTGCTCGTCTGAAAGGCATTAACGAAGACTTATCGCTGGAAGAAGTTGCTGAGATTTATTTGCCATTATCGCGTTTGCTAAATTTTTACATCAGTTCGAACCTGCGGCGTCAGGCTGTGCTGGAGCAATTTTTAGGCACCAACGGCGAGCGTATTCCTTATATTATTAGCATTGCTGGCAGCGTCGCCGTCGGCAAAAGTACGACTGCACGTGTGTTGCAAGCGTTACTGAGTCGCTGGCCCGAGCATCGTAAGGTTGAGCTGATCACTACTGACGGTTTTCTTCATCCTAACCAGGTGTTGAAAGATCGTGGGCTCATGAAGAAGAAAGGCTTTCCTCAGTCCTATGATATGCACCGTCTGGTTAAATTCGTTTCCGATCTAAAGTCTGGCGTCCCCAACGTTACGGCACCGGTCTATTCTCATCTGATTTATGATGTGATCCCTGATGGCGACAAAACCGTTGCCCAGCCCGACATATTAATCCTCGAAGGGCTCAATGTATTACAAAGTGGGATGGACTATCCTCACGATCCACATCATGTATTTGTTTCTGACTTTGTCGACTTTTCTATTTATGTGGATGCGCCAGAAGAATTACTCCAGACGTGGTATATCAACCGCTTCCTGAAATTCCGCGAAGGAGCATTTACCAACCCAGACTCTTATTTCCATAACTATGCGAAATTGTCGGAAGACGAGGCAATCAACACGGCCACATCGCTGTGGAAAGAAATCAACTGGTTGAATTTAAAACAGAATATTTTACCAACGCGTGAGCGAGCCAGCTTAATCATGACGAAAAGCGCCAATCATGCCGTTGAGCAAGTCAGATTACGAAAATAAAAAATAAAGGGGAGCCATAGCTCCCCTTCTTATTATTCAGCGCTTCTAAGCGATATTTCCCCACCCATCCAGGGTTTTATCACGCCATTTTGTTCGAGTAGTAATGCACCCTGCGCATCTATTCCACGAGATACGCCAAATATTTCTTTATCACCAATAATGAGTTTAACAGGGCGGTCGATAAAGTTATCCAGCACCCTCCAGCGGGACAAATACGGTGCCAGGCCCTCATGCTCAAACAGTACCAGGGCAGCGCGCAGCTCGCGGATCAGTCGGGCAGCCAGAGTATTGCGGTCAATGGTAATACCCGCCTCCTGCAGATTAATCCAGCCTTGATTAACCACATTCTCCTCAACCCGACGCATGGACATGTTTATACCCGCCCCAATAACAATCTGTGCGGCATCGCCCGTTTTTCCGGTGAGTTCAACCAGGATCCCTGCCAGTTTACGGTCGAGCAAATAGAGGTCGTTCGGCCATTTAACACGTACTTTATCCGCGCCCAGATCGCGTAAAACCTCAGCCATGACAATACCAATCACCAGGCTCAGGCCAATCGCGGCTGCCGGTCCTTGTTCCAGTCGCCAGAACATTGAAAGGTACAGATTGGCGCCAAAGGGAGAGAACCATTTACGTCCACGACGACCACGACCGGCCTGCTGATACTCAGCGACGCAGGCATCCCCTGACTCGAGTTGACCAATTCGATCCATAAGGTACTGATTGGTAGAGTCGATAACCGGCAGGACCGTTATATTCCCGCCATCCAGCTGAGAATAAATAAGTGATGAATCTAATAGCTGGATAGGTTCAGGTAAGCTGTATCCTTTACCAGGGACAGTAAATACATCAACACCCCAGTCACGTAGCGTCTGGACATGTTTGTTGATTGCCGCACGGCTCATTCCCAGCTTTTCACCGAGTTGCTCACCAGAGTGAAATTCGCCATCGGATAATAATGAAATAAGCGTCAGGGGGATGGTATTATCCTTCATGCAACGATCTCCACGGCATTCACTTCACCCAGTGGGCCAATAAACCGGACTTCCGGTTCAAGCCAGACATTGAATTTCTCACCGACTTTTTGGCGTACGTGATGCGCCAGTTGCACCACATCCTGACTCGTAGCATGGCCTGCATTGATCAGCACCAGTGCCTGCTGCTGATGTACCGCTGCGCCACCAATGCGCATGCCTTTTAGCTGGCATTGATCGATAAGCCAGCCAGCAGCCAGTTTCACAGAGCCATCAGCCTGCGGGTAATGAGGTGCAGTCGGGAATTTCGCCAGGAGCTCCTGCGCAATGTCCGCGGTGACAACCGGGTTTTTAAAGAAGCTCCCCGCATTACCGTTTACTTTTGGATCGGGCAGTTTTGTGGTGCGCATATGGCAAACAGAATCAAAAACCTGC
>Ga0074195_1004640_pt1 | contig 11126 bp, 9 predicted proteins | sample EPASupsiteHSE623_FD_64525 | JGI IMG/M metagenome (GOLD analysis project Ga0074195, IMG submission 64525) | Bioremediated contaminated groundwater from EPA Superfund site, New Mexico - Sample HSE6-23 | ecosystem: Environmental > Aquatic > Deep subsurface > Groundwater > Contaminated ...
GTCCCTCGAAAAAATTATGGATACCTGCGGGGCGGAGTCTATTGAGTGGCCGTATAAGACCGAGTGCTGCGGGGCTTCCCTGTGTTTTACCAATCAGGACGTAGTATGGAAGAATGGCCGGGATATCCTGCAGGTGGCCAAGGACTCCGGCGCCCAGGCCATCGTGGTGGCATGTACAATGTGCCAGATGAACCTTGATATGCGCCAAGCCCAAATAAACAAGAAATATAAGACCAATTTCAATATTCCTGTTATGTATTTTACCCAGCTGATGGGCTTGGCTATGGGTATTCCGGCAGACAGGCTGGGGTTTGACAAACTATATGTTGATGCCAAACCGCTTCTCCATTCACTGAAACTTCTTTAGACATATTTGGATAGATAATAATATTAACAACCGGGGATTAAATTTCCCTGGTTGTTTTTTTGGTTAAATTAGCTTTATTGTAGGTAATAAATGTTAGAGTTAGCAGGAAAAAAGGCGGTATTTGTCAAAATACTAATAAACCTGACTGATGAAAGGGGTAGTGATTTTGTTTTCTTTACGTGTTGACCAAGTGAGAAGTGGAATGATTCTCGCCAAACCGGTCTTTAACCTGAACGGAACTAAACTGCTGGAAAAAAATTACACCCTTGATGAAAATATGATTGCGAGGCTGGAAAATGCGGGGGCCAAAAGATTATGGGTGACTGATGACAGCAACTCGTTCCTAAAAGACTTCGTTCCTCAGAAAATATTCCATGAAACGGTTAAGGTACTGGAAGACGTTAAGGTCAGATTAACCGATGGCAAGTCTTTTGATGCTTATACTGTCAATGAAGTGACCCATGAACTGGTCGAACAGATTATTGCCAACGAGATGCCTTTTGCCGAGATGGTTAGAATGAAATTGACTGAAAACAGTGTTCTCGAGCATATGGTTGATGTGAGCATGCTTTCTATTATGACCGGAAAAGCCATCGGAATGGATAAACTGGACATGAGGTTTTTGGGATTTGCCTCTCTCCTTCATGATGTAGGCAAAATATTTGTTCCGGCCGAAATTCTGGCCAAACCGGCTAAACTAAATGAATCTGAAATGAGGGTTGTAAAGAAACATCCCCAGATAGGTTTCGATATCTTAAGAAATATTGAAGGAATAAATAAACACACTCTCAGTGTCGTCTTACAGCACCATGAGAGGCTTGATGGCAGCGGCTATCCGTTTGGCCTGCAGGGGAAGAGTATCAAACTGTTCAGTAGGATAGTGGCAATTTCCGATATTTACACGGCTGTTATCAGGGAAAAAAGTTACCGTCCCAGAATTCCCATCTACGAAGCGGGTGAACTGCTCTGGTCTGATGCTGGCGCCAAGCTTGACCGTAAGCTGACCTCAACATTTTTAAGACATGTGGTGACCTTCCCGTTGAGGAGTACAGTTAAACTTAATAACGGGGCAGTCGGTAAAGTTGTTTACCAAAACAGCGATTTCCCGACCAGGCCTATTGTCAGTGTCGACGGGGAAATGACTGACCTGTCTGAATCCACCACCCTGTTCGTGTCTGAGCTGCTGGCATATGAGTATGACTAAAAACAGTTGACAATTGACAATTGACAATTGACAATTAGTAAGTTTCAGTGGAGAGTGAATAAAAATGAAGGTTTGCGTGGCAAACCTTCATTTTTCTGTGTTCCTTCTCCCCTAGCGGTTTGAATTAAGAGAGGCTGCCTCTTTAATTCAACCCTTATTTCTTTTTCTTGAATATTCTAACCTTTTTTTGCGAAATCTTAATTTAAGGGAGGATTTGTTTTTGGTGCAACGAATATATATTAAGTTAAACTATCTTAGGAGGGTCATTGATGGCAGCCGGATTCCTGGAATTGATCTCGTCTGATTTAAAAGCCGTAGATCAAAAAGTAGAAAAAACTTTTAATATTAGACCTGGGCACCTAAGCAAATTTGCGCATCTTGAGACCGAGTCTCTGCAGCAGTATCTGCATCCGGCCCTCGTTTTGTTTTCCGGTCGGCTTTTTAACTGTTCCGGGGAAAAGTTTATCTCTCTTGCTGCTGTTATCCAACTTATTTACCTCGCTGCCAATACCCATTTCATGGTTCCTGATGACAATGAACAACCTACCGAAGGGGTAGACCCCAGAGATGGGGCCCAGCTTCCTGTCCTGGTAGGGGATTATCTCTACGGCAAGTATTTTGTCGGGCTTTGTGAAGGTGAAATATTGGAGTTCCTGGACCCTCTTGCTTCTATTATTGCTGAGATGAACCATGGGGCGCTCCTGCGCAAAAAGAACTCCGGAAGGCCGGTGGTCGATGTAAAACTGGCGATGACGATTATCGAAAAAGAGACTGCCCTGCTTACCCAGGGGGCTGCCCGGTTTGCCGCAATACTGGCAGGGTCCTCTGAGGACGAGGTTACCGGTTCGGCTGACTTTGGCCGCAATCTCGGAATGGCCTACGGGATTTTGGAACGTAATCTTGACCCTGCCATGGCTGAAACATATTTTAGCCAAGCCCGCGAGGCATTGGTAAAACTGCCCTCATGCCAGGCTAAGGAAAGCCTGGACCAGATGGTAGACAAAATACAAAAAGGCGAACTTGCCGTGCCGGCGAAAAAAACCGGGCGCAGTCAAGATACTGCATCAAGGCAGGTCGGGGACATGGTTATTCCCGAACAGTATAAAGATAAAGAAGAATACGTCCACTCAATTTTTTCATCTATTGCTAAAAAATACGACATTCTTAATACCGTCCTGAGTTTTAATCAGGATAAATATTGGAGAAAATTTACCGTTGAGCAAACCGGTCTCAAACCAGGCGGCAAGGCCCTTGACATATGCTGCGGGACCGGCATGATAACTACTGAACTGGCGAAAAAAACCGGACCGGATGGGAAGGTTATCGGCTTGGATTTCTGTGAAGAAATGCTGGAAATCGCCAGAGAGAACCTCGAGCATTCGCCATTTAAAAACAGTATTGAATATGTTCAGGGAAATGCTATGGAACTCGCCTTTCTCGATAACACCTTTGACAGTGTTACTATAGGTTTTGGACTGCGGAACGTCCCTGACAGAAAAAAGACACTGCAGGAGATGACAAGGGTTGTCAAACCGGGAGGCCGCGTTGTCTGTCTTGAATTTAGCAAACCAACATTACCGGGATTTAAACAGATATATCATTTTTATTTTGATAAATGGGTCCCTTTCCTAGGTAAGTTTGGGGTGGGAATTGACGGCCCGTATCGTTATTTGAACAACTCATGGAAGGTTTTCCCCCACCAAAAGGAACTGCGTGAGGAGTTTTCTGAAGAAGGACTTCAGGAGGCAACCTTTTATGAGCTTACTTACGGGGTTGTTTCAGTCCATGTGGGAGTTAAACTTTCCAAAGCAGCTATACTTACGGTAGCAGCCGCTAAACAGTGAAAGGTAAATAGACATGACTTTTAAGCGGATCAGAGATTTTACGGAAATGATAAAATTTGAGCATACTGTTTTTGCCCTGCCTTTTGCATATTTGGGGGCTTTCCTGGCCAACCGCGGTTGGCCTTCGGGAAGCCAACTGCTGTGGATTTCGCTGGCCATGGTTGGCGCAAGAACGGCGGCTATGGCCTTAAATCGTTTGATTGACAGGCACATTGATGCCCGCAACCCCCGTACAGCAGGGAGGGCTCTACCAACCGGACTGTTGGCGGTCTACGAGGTTTGGCTGTATGTTGCGGCTTCCTGGGCCCTGCTTTTAGTTTCGGCCTGGCAGCTGAACCCCCTTCATCAGACTGTGCCTTTAACTGTTAAACTCATGCCTATTGCTGTTTTTGTGTTAACGATATATCCTTATACTAAAAGGTTCACCTGGACCTGCCACCTAATCCTCGGACTGGCCGACGGGCTGGCTCCGGCGGGGGCTTGGGTCGGGGTCACCGGTCGTTTTGAGCTGCCGGCTGTCTTGCTTGGATTAGCGGTAGCAACTTGGGTAGCCGGGTTTGACCTTATTTACGCGTGTCAGGATTACGAATTTGACATGCTTGAGAGGATGTATTCAATTCCGGCGAAGTTTGGAATTAAAGTATCCTTGGTAACCTCAGCATTTTTGCATGTACTTACGATTGTATTTTTGGGGTGGGCCGGTCTGGTCCTGAATCTCGGTTGGGTTTACTGGGCGGGACTAATTATAGCGACGGGAATATTCATTTACGAACATTCACTGGTTTCCCCTACCGATTTGTCAAAACTTGATGCCGCTTTTTTTAATATGAACGGCATCCTGAGTGTTTTAGTGTTTCTCTTTACTTTCGCGGATATTATGTTTAGGGCAAAAATCTAGGCGGGGTGATAGGATGGCAGCCTATATTGTAGCGGTTACGGGGGCAAGTGGGGCCATATACTCCCGGAATATGCTGCTGGCCCTGAATAAACTTGGCCATGATGTTTTCCTGACTGTAACAGAGCCGGGCTTCGAAGTTCTGCGGGCGGAATTGTCATGGGACCTGCCTTGGTTCGGAGGTCTCGGCTTTAACGAAACATTCAAATCGTACCTTTGTTGGCAGGCGGGGTCTCGGTTGGAATACTTCGATTATAGAGATGTAGGAGCACGAATTGCCAGTGGATCTGCCAAAACCGATGGGATGATTGTCGTGCCCTGTACTATGTCGACATTGTCCGGGATTGCTGTCGGGGCGTCACGCAATCTGGTGGAAAGGGCGGCCGATATCATGCTTAAAGAACACCGCCCGTTAATCCTCGTACTCAGAGAAACTCCTTTTAATCAAGTGCATTTGAAAAACATGCTCGAGTTGGCCCGGATGGGGGTTCATATAGTCCCGGCGGCGCCCGCCTTTTATCACAAACCTCAGACGATTGATGACCTGGCGAATTTTGTTGTAGGTAAGGTCCTTGATTTGCTGGGTATTGAACATAACTTGTTTCAGAGATGGGAAGGACTAACTTAGTTGCTAGTTGCTAGTTGCTAGTTGCTAGTATGATGAGTGGAGAGTGGAGAGTGGAGAGTGGAGAGTGCTCTACGCCCTACGGGCTCCGAGTGGGTCGGAAGAGTTTGCTTACGCAAACTCTCGATTATAAAACGGAACAAGGTATTTACTGGGAACTAGCACCTAGCACCTAGCAACTATTGTAGGAGGACTACATGAATAAACTACTATCAGACAGTAAGTTATTAGATATAGTGGCCAAGGTTGAACAGGGAGAACGGTTAAACAGGGAAGACGGGATCAGACTTATGGAATCGAGTGAACTGCTGACGATAGGCTATATGGCTGATCTGGTCAGGCAGAGAAAAAACGGGGATTATGCTTATTTCATAGTAAACAGGCATATCAACCATACAAATATCTGTGCCAACCTCTGTAAATTGTGCGCTTTCGGTAAGCAGCCGGAAGACCCGGAAGCATACACGATGAGCCTCGAGGAAATTGAAGCCAAAGCTGTCGAGTGCAGGGACGAAAAGATATCAGAGGTCCATATTGTTGGCGGATTAAACCCCGAACTGAAGCTTGCTTACTTTGAAGACATGCTTAGAAGGGTCCGGCGGGCTTTACCTGATGCTGTAATTCAGGCTTTTACAGCAGTAGAAATTGACTATTTTGCGCAAACCGAAGGCCTTACCGTAGAAGAAGTATTACGCCGGTTAATGGCCGCAGGGCTGGATTCCCTACCTGGTGGGGGAGCGGAAGTATTCTCCCAGAGGGTCAGGGATAAGATATGTGAGAAAAAAATTGACGGTGACCGCTGGCTGGAAGTTCACGAGACTGCCCACAGCCTTGGAATGAGGACAAATGCGACGATGCTGTATGGGCATATCGAAACAATTGCCGAACGGGTAGACCATTTTATCAGGTTAAGGGAACTGCAGGACAAAACAGGGGGGTTCCTTGCTTTCATCCCACTCGCTTTCCACCCGCAGAATACCGGGCTGGAAGGGATGGGATTAAGCCGGACCACCGGGTATGAAGACTTGAAGCTGCTGGCGGTGGCGAGGCTGATGCTGGACAACTTTGACCATATCAAGGCCTTTTGGATTATGATTGGACCTAAGGTGGCCCAGGTATCTCTTTCCTTTGGGGTGGATGATATTGACGGGACAGTGGTTGAAGAAAAAATTACGCATGCCGCAGGGGGGGATACAGGCCAGTCCCTTACTAAACAGCAGTTGGTAAGAATGATAAAGGCGGCAGGACGTATCCCGGCAGAAAGGGACACTCTGTACAAAATCCTGGAGGAGGGTTTCTAGGGTGAAGAAAATCCGACTGGGTCAGATTGACTATATTAACTGTCTGCCTGTTTACTATGCTATTGAGAACGGGCTGGTTCCTGTTGGGGTCAGAATGGTTAAGGGCCCGCCGACTAAACTAAACGAGATGTTTATAAGCGGAAAACTTGACATTACCCCGATTTCATCAATTGAATTCGCCAGACACAACGATATTGCGATGATACTGCCAAACTTATCAATCGGTGCAGAAGGAAATGTGGAAAGTATTCTGCTTTTCAGCAAAGTCCCGGTCACCGAACTTGACGGGTTAAAGGTATGTCTGCCCAGTTCGTCTGCAACCTCGGTGGCTTTACTCAAAATACTTTTTGAGCATTACTACCAAATCCAGGTTGACTTTTCGGTCCGGAAACCGAATCTACAGGAGATGTTGAAAAAGAACGAGGCGGCTCTGCTTATTGGTGACGATGCCCTGATAGCTAGGGCCGGGGACCTTGTTTGGGGCCGCAAATCATTGTATGTGACTGATTTGGGCCGGGCTTGGCAGGAATTTACCGATCAGAAAATGATTTATGCCCTCTGGGTGATACATAAGAATTTTGTTGAGGAAAATCCCTCTGATGTTGAAATAATAAGTAAAGCCTTTATTGAAGCTAAGGACTATGGTTTTGCCCATGTTCCGGCTTTAGTCGAAAAAGCAAATGCTAAGACCGGACTATCTCAACAGACTTTGGAAGATTATTTCAATACTGTCCAGTATGACTTCGGGGAAGCGGAACAAAAAGCCCTTCTCACCTTTTACGATTACGCCTATAAGAGCGGGCTGATAAAGGAAAGGGTCAAGCTAAATATCTGGGGTGAGAAAATTGGCTGACATAGTAACTGCAATTCTGGAAAAAGCGCTGGCCGGGGAAAGGCTCACTTTTCAAGACGGGGTGACTCTGCTGCAATCAGACAGGTTAATCCCGCTAGGCCTGGCCGCTGATGCTGTAAGGAAAAAGCTGCACCCTGAACCGCTGGTCACTTTTGTTATAGACAGAAACATTAATTATACCAATGTCTGTCTGACAAAGTGCAGGTTTTGTGCATTTCACCGGGCAGAGGACGATCCGGACGCTTATGTTTTAACTGATGAGGAAGTATTTGACAAGATCAGGGAAACTGTAGAATGCGGCGGTACCCAGATCCTGATGCAGGGAGGGCTGCATCCCGGTTTGTCTCTGAAATATTACCTGGACCTGCTTAGAGCTATTAAACAACGGTTCGATATCCACATCCACTCCTTTTCACCCCCTGAGATTGCCCATTTTTCCCGGATTTCCGGACTCTCTGTCCGGGAGGTGCTCAGCGAGCTTTCTGCAGCCGGACTTGATTCGATTCCGGGAGGTGGTGCGGAAATCCTGGATAACAGGGTCAGAAAGTATATCAGTCCCCACAAGATTACGTGGGAAGAATGGATGGATGTGATGACAACTGCCCACGAACTTGGTTTGAAGACAACTGCCACGATGATGTTTGGCAGTGTGGAAACCTTGGAGGAACGGGTCATGCATCTTATCAGGCTGAGGGATGCCCAAGACCTAACCGGAGGCTTTCGGGCCTTTATTCCCTGGAGTTTTCAACCTGCGAACACCGAACTTGGCGGGGAGTTATCTACAGGGGTAGATTACCTGAAGACCCTGGCGGTTTCGCGGCTGATGCTTGACAACTTCCCTAACCTGCAGGCTTCCTGGGTCACCCAGGGGGCCAAGATGGCCCAGGTTTCACTGAGCTTTGGGGCTAACGATTTTGGCGGCACTATGCTGGAGGAGAATGTAGTAAGAGCGGCCGGAGTCAGCCACCGGGTACCGATGGATGACATTATTAGAAGTATTAAGGATGCCGGTTTTATACCGGCCCAAAGGAATACAAGATATGAAATCATCAAATGTTATTGAACTGTGGAGTCTGACATTAATTAAGGAGGGATTAGGACATGTTTAATTTTTTCGGCTGGAAGGAACTGATTTTGGTCCTGCTCATTGTGCTCGTTATTTTTGGCCCCAAAAAACTGCCTCAGATCGGGCGCTCTTTTGGTGAAATGTTTACGAACTTCAGAAAAGGAGTCAAGAGTACCGATTCCCAAGATGAAAACAGCAAGACCGCTTCACCGGACGATACAGCCAAAGACGGTAATAAATCAGATCAGGAGTGATCTCTGTGCAAGACAAACCGGTGTCCATTCTTAAACACCTGGAGGACCTGCGGCGTGTATTTGTTATCGGTGCAATCTCAATAATTCCCGGTGCGATTTTAGGTTGGTTTATCCGGGAACATATCCTGCGAATACTGGTCAAACCTGTTAATGACCTGGGCCATAAGCTTGTTTACATTGGGACAACCGAGGCTTTTTCTGTCGAACTGTACGTTGCCTTTACGTTCGGAATAATTTTTGCCTCTCCGGTCATTGCTTATCAGTTTTGGAGGTTTGTTTTACCGGCTCTGCACGCCCATGAAAAACGCTACATAAGGATATTTGTACCCGTATCTCTCTTCCTGTTTGCCGGCGGGGTGGCATTTGCCTACTATACTGCTTTTACTTTTGCAATCAAGTTTTTCTTAAGCTTTGGCGACGGGGGATTGAACCCGTTCTTAACGCCCATGCTGTCCCTAAGTAAATACCTTTCATTTACCATGTGGTTTTTAGTCCCATTCGGGCTGATTTTTGAATTGCCTTTACTTCTTTTGCTGCTGGCCCGGCTGGGTATTATCAGCCCGGCTTTTCTGGCCGCCAAGCGGAAATGGGCTTTGCTTATTGCATTTGCATTTGCCGGGATTATTACACCGACAACTGATATGCTTACGCAGTCTACCATGGGTCTAGCTGTTTATCTTTTATATGAGATAAGTATTTGGTTATCTTACCTGGTCTATTCCAAAAAGGCTGCCCAGACAGCGGTGGTAGACGGGGAGGCCGATACCGGGGCGGAAGAAACCGGGGATAATGTCGACCCGGATCGGGAGCAACAAGAGCCGGAACATAGTTCAGACGACTCGGGAACTGACAATCTGGAAGATTCCTACCGCAATATTGTCGACCGGGGTAAAATTGACAAAAAGTAAGACTGTTTTACGGGGTCTTTGAAGGAAGGTCATCCATGAAGCACTTCGTCATAGGTACCGCCGGGCATGTTGACCATGGTAAAACCATGCTGATCAAGGCTCTTACGGGGAAAGAAACCGACCGTTTAAAAGAGGAAAAAGAGCGGGGGATTTCCATTGAACTAGGATTTGCCCCTTTTATCCTCCCCAGTGGAATTACTGCCGGTGTTGTAGATGTTCCGGGGCATGAGAGGTTTATCAAAAACATGCTGGCCGGGGTTGGCGGGATGGATATGGTTCTACTCGTTGTGGCCGCAGATGAAGGGATAATGCCGCAGACGAGGGAGCACCTTGATATAATTGACCTTCTGCAGGTGCCGGAAGGTATAATTGTAATTACCAAAGCCGACCTGGTAGAAGAAGAATGGCTTACTATGGTCCAGGAGGATGTCAGCCATCTTGTCGCCGATACGATAATGGAGAATGCGCCGGTGGTGACGGTATCGGCTGCAACCGGCCAGGGTATCCCCGAACTTATCCAGCTGATTGACGGGGTTGCCGGCAGACTGCAGGAGCGTCCTGTGACCGGGCAGGCCAGGATACCGGTAGACAGGGTATTTTCGATGATTGGATTCGGGACTGTAATTACCGGGACATTGGTTGAAGGAAGGCTTCAGGTCGGAGACTCGGTAGAGATTTTGCCTGAAGGAATTGAGGCCCGGGTCAGGGGACTGCAGGTACATGGGCGCAAGATGGAAACTGCGGCTGCCGGGCAAAGGGTGGCCGTAAACCTTGCCGGTATTGAACGACAGAGTATCAACCGGGGCAGTGTTTTAGCTGCACCCGGTTTTCTGAAACCGTCCCACCGGTTGGATATCCGGGTTAAACTGCTGCCAGAGGCGGAGAAATCACTTGTCAACCGAGCCAGGATCAGGGTACACATTGGGGCGGCCGAAATCCTGGCCAGGATAATTCTTCTGGAAAGTGATGAGTTAGACCCCGGTGAAAACGGGTTTGCCCAGCTGGAGTGTGAACAACCTATCGTTGCTGCACGGGGAGACAGGCTGGTGATAAGGTCCTATTCTCCGATGCGGACGATTGGCGGGGGTATAGTGGTTGACCCCCGGCCTCCGAAACGAAGACGGCTCAATCCCGGTGTCATAGAGGCCCTGCGGACTAAGGAAAAAGGCACCCCTGAAGAACTGCTGGAACAGTTAATGGAGTCTTCTAAACAAACGGTATATACAAGAGAGGAACTAGTCCGCGGCCTGGGATTTGACGAAGATACCGTAGCCGAGACAATTAAAAACCTGGAATCAACCGGCCGGGTCAGAAGTTTTACCTGTGATAATAAACCACACTATATTCTAAATTTAATTCTGGACCGTAAAGCGGTTGAGCTGCAGGGTATCCTGGAAAAGTTTCACCGTACGTTCCCACTGAGGGCCGGCGTATCCAAGGAAGAAATCAGAAGCAGGGTTTTTACCGGCCTGAGTAATAAAGTATTTAATGCTTTAGCAGAACTTTACCAGGAAAATAATGTGATTAAGATAGTTGACGAAAATATAGCAAAACAGGGGTTCGAACCGGGTCCGGGGAAAGACTGGCAAATGTTTCAAAAAATCGAGGAGAGGTTTCTGGCTGAGGGACTGCAGAATCCCGGTTGGGAGGAAATAATCTCTGAATTTAAACTAAACCGGGCAGATTCAGAAGAGGTCCTCAACTATTTTGTAAACAACCGGATTTTAATAAAGCTGGAAGATAATATTTTAGTTCATCGAAAAAGTCTCGAAATCGCTAAGAATTTAATTATCCAGTACCTTGAAAAAA
>Ga0074195_1004643_pt1 | contig 11121 bp, 8 predicted proteins | sample EPASupsiteHSE623_FD_64525 | JGI IMG/M metagenome (GOLD analysis project Ga0074195, IMG submission 64525) | Bioremediated contaminated groundwater from EPA Superfund site, New Mexico - Sample HSE6-23 | ecosystem: Environmental > Aquatic > Deep subsurface > Groundwater > Contaminated ...
AACGCGTAATTCCACAGAGTCGTCTACCCGGCTTTGCGTGCAGCCGGGCGCAGATTCGGTTTGGCCGAATACAATGGTTATCTGCGACATGTTCATCTTGTCGACAACATCCTGCATGACTTTGATAGGGCAAGGACTACCAGCCATTATGCCTGTCCGCATATAGGAAAAATCTGTGCTGGAGAAATCCTCGTGCTCCAGCATAGCAATAAACATGGTGGGAACGCCATGGAAGCAGGTTGTTTTCTCCTTATTAATACACTCCAGCGATTGTTTTGGTGAGAAATACGGTATAGGCGACAGCGTAACACCATGTGTCATGGAAGCAGTCATCGCAAGCACCATACCAAAACAGTGGAACATAGGAACATGAATCATCATGCGGTCGGCGGTGGAAAGATCCATGCAGTCACCGATATTTTTGCCATTATTAACTACGTTATAGTGAGTAAGCATGACACCTTTGGGGAAGCCGGTAGTCCCGGAAGTGTATTGCATGTTGCAAACATCATCTTTGTTGATGGCGCGTTCGCGACGATAAACTTCGGCGATGGGGACTTTATCAGCCATGGAGACAGCTTCATCCCAGGTGAGGCAGCCTTTCTGTTTGGAATCAATGGTAATTATGTTGCGCAGGAAAGGCAGGCGTTTTATGTGGAGACGCTTGTCGGTCTCCGTGGTTTCCAGTTCAGGGCAAAGTTCTTTAATGATTGCTACATAATCAGAATCCTTATAGCCGTCGATCATTACCAGTGTATGCGTATCAGACTGACGCAAGAGATATTCGGCTTCATAAATTTTGTAGGCGGTATTTACCGTAACAAGCACGGCACCAATCTTGGTAGTTGCCCAGAAGGTAATGAACCATTGGGGGACATTGGTTGCCCAGATAGCAACATGATCACCAGGTCTGACACCCAGGGCAATGAGCGAGCGGGCAAAGGTATCGACATCATCACGGAATTCCGAATAGGTTCGGGTGTAATCCAGGGTGGTATAGCGGAAAGCATACTGATCGGGGAATTCGTTAACCATACGGTCAAGTACCTGGGGAAAAGTCAAATCGATGAGCGTATCCTTTTCCCAGACATATTTGCCGGTTTTGGCGTTATTGTCAAACAGTCGGCCTTTAGCGGAGGTTTTCTCAATATAACGTCCCATATAGTTGGCGAAGTTCGGAAAAACAACACCGGCATCATCAAGATCTGGTGCCCAGCGTTTAAGCCATTCAAACGAAATATAGCCATCATATTTAATGGAGTTTAAGGCTGACATTATGTCATCAACAGGCAAATCACCTTCGCCCATTACGCGGTACTGAATCAAGCCGTCTTCCACGAGAGAATCTTTTATATGTACATACTTAATGTAGGCACCAAGATTCTGCACTGTTTTTCCCGGCGTCTCACCGGCAAAGCGGTAAGGATGATGGACATCCCAGAGTGCGGCTACTGCATCGCTGGCTACTTGATTGAGGAGTTGACACAGACGGGAAGTATCGGCATAAACACCGTTCGTTTCCAGCAGCAAGGTAACATTATTTTCCTCTGCAATAGGAACTAGGCGTTTTAGTGTGGCAAGTACGACATTGTCATCTACTTCGCCGTTAGGCTGTGCCTCGAGGTCGCCTAAAATGCGGACATAGGGCGTGCCAAACTGGGCAGCAAGCAAAATATATTGTACTAGTTCACTATGGTTTTCTTCAGCTTTATCTGCAAATTTTAGGCAGCATCCTGATGAAAAACAAGGTATTTCGAGGCGCAGCTCGGAAAGTTTTTTGACAGTTTGAGGGATTTGAGCGGCGGTGAAGGGCTTAGTGTGAATAGCATCACTGCCGATACCCCTAACTTCAATACCGTCAAATCCTAAATCCTTGGCCATTGAATAAATATCTTTCCAGGTAAAATCAGGGCAACCAAGGGTAGAAAACGCTAGTTTCATTATAAATCTCCTCACAAATCTGTATTTTAACGTTACCAGCAGGTGGATTTCGGCAACAAAAAAGCTTTCATCTCTAAAGCAGGGCTGCTAAGAGACGAAAGCACTAAACTTCCGTGGTACCACTCTTGTTGATATGAAACATATCCACTCTTGGCCTGGGTCATTAAGACACATGCCTATCCTTGATAACGGTAGGAAACCGTTCATACCTACTCATGGCAACCAATATACCAAACGGCAATGGTTATGTTTTCAGTTGACTGCTCCAGGGTGAATATACAACTGCTCTGCGCACTGTTTCACAGCAAACAACAGCTCTCTGAGGCGGCATACCGCAGCGTTTTTCCCTATCAATGCATTTGAATTTTTATTTGAATTATTTATAAGCTACCAAACTATGCATTTTTTGTCAAGACAAGTTTGGCAAAGATTGCAAGAAATAGGGGGATATAGAAGACTTTACTTATAAATATTGTGGTTTTTCCAGCTGAGAGAGGCAAAAGTGTGAGGGCAATCGACAAAGTATACATTATCCCGTCAAAAAAACCTTGACGCTAAATGCGTAAAGGGGTATATTAAATATAATCATTGTACATAACTTCACAACCGCTTTAAGCAAAGACGCTTTATCAGGTAATAGGCCATATAGTGTCTTTTTTGATTTGAAACCGGATATATCAACTAAGACATTGGTAAAACAAAGCGTGGTGAGGAAACGCCATATTTTTTTAATAATTAAGTGGAACCTTGTACCGCTTAGCGGAACGGACGCAATAAAGGAGTTAAGGAATTGGAATGGCTTAAACGTTTTGTGACCATTATGGACATTATCAGTGAAGCAACAACTGCTGGTGTAAGTATAACGGAGCTTGCACATACAACAGAGCTAAGCAAAGGGAGCCTTCATCGCATACTTCAGGATATGGCAGGTCATAATCTGATTACGCAAAACAGCAATACAAAAAAATATTTTCTTGGGCCTAAGTCCATGGTATGGGGAAGCAAGTTTGTTTTAGGACAGGACCCGGCGGGAATACTTTCGCAGTATTGTGATTTGTTGGCTGAGAGGACTAATTTATATACTTTTTTGAGCCGGATCAATGGTGGCGAAGTCTACTGCATTTATACCAAACAGCCAAGTAAATTTAATAAAAAATACTTTGTTCATGTTGGACAACGCATGCCACTTCACTGTACGGCAGCTGCAAAATCAATGGTGGCATTTTTGCCTGATGCTCAAATTGATGATCTTATAGCTCAAAATGACATGATAAAGTTTACAAAAAATACGAAAACCGCAGCAACTAGCATTATTGATGAGTTGAAGGATATCAAAACAAGCGGCATTGCCTTTTGCAGGGAGGAACTGGAACTGGGGGTATCCGGAATTTCCACACCGATATTTGTAGGCAACAATCAAGCTGCCTTTAGTATCAGTTTGCTAAGTGATGCTGCATTTATAAATCAGAAAGAAGAAAGTCTCATTCAGGAAATAGTCCAGATGGGCAAGCAAGCCAGCGAACATATGGGGAGAGTCCGTTTGCTGACTTCTGTAAATGGAGACCTAATTCAGACAGCGTTTTGACGCCGCCTGAATTCTAGTCAAAATTAGTCTAACGTCTAGCCGCTCTCACTTCCGCTTGTCGAAGCGGGAGTCTTAGAGCAGATTAGTCATCGGGTTAGGACTGGCGATGAGAAGGAAAGGAAGGATGGGTAGGGATGGAAAATACAGATAAACTTATTGTGGCACTTGATGTTCCTACAACAGAACAAGCAATCAATGTAGTGGATTCGCTGGGAAATCTTGTGCAATATTATAAGGTTGGTATGGAGGCCTTTTATGGAATGGGGCATGCTGTGCTAGCACAAATTGCCGGACGCGGCAAGAAAACCTTTCTCGATCTTAAACTGCATGATATTCCGACAACTGTGGCCAGGACGGTAACTACGCTTTGCCAGTTCTCACCGGCATTTATCACTTTGCATGCGGCCGGCGGTTCTAATATGCTCAAGGCTGCTATTGGTGCGACCGAGGAATGGGCTGGTAAAACCAGTCAGCCCCGGCCAAAACTACTGGCAATCACTGTGCTGACAAGCATCGGAGAACGTGATTGGGTGGAAATTGGCTACCAAAGTCCGATTCGAGAGTCGGTGCTTCGGATGTCGGTTATGTGCAAAGAAGAAGGCTTGGACGGTGTTGTAGCATCACCACGAGAGGCGGCAGCCATACGAGCATTATGCGGTCCGGACTTTTTGATTGTTACCCCAGGCATTCGGCTATTACCGCAAGAACAAAGTGACCAAATGAGAACAGCTACACCTTCGCAAGCTCTTAAGGTTGGTGCTAATTATTTAGTGGTAGGAAGACCAATTGTGGCGGCAGACAATCCTTGCGAAGTGGCGACAAGCATCTTAAACGATATGAAGAATAACGGACAATAAGGCATAAGTAGAACACGGATAAGGTGGTGTTGCTATGTTTGTGGAAAATGGTAAATCGATAGAGGCCATATTGCTGAAAAATGGCCGGGTTATAGATCCAACACAAGGCCTAGATGGTTCTGCAGATGTTCTAATTGACGCAGGCAAAATAGCTGCGCTTGGCTCTGATTTAGCTTGTGAGGGTGCAACGGTGGTAGATTGCGGCGGCAAATGGGTGGTGCCCGGGCTGATTGACGTTCATTGTCATTTGCGTGAACCGGGTTTTGAACACAAAGAGACTATTGAGAGCGGCACTAAGGCAGCTGCCCGCGGCGGTTTTACAACCGTTGTGGCCATGGCTAATCTTAATCCTGTTCCTGATAAACTCATCATTTATAACCGAATTCAAAAGCTTATTGAAGAAAAGGCAGTTGTGCGGGTTATTCAGGCCTGTAGTGTTACCAAAGATTTAAAAGGCCGGGACATTTGTGATATGGCTACGCTGACAGCTGCGGGAGTCAGGATATTTTCTGATGACGGGCTATACATTGACAGGGCGGCGGTGTTGTATCAAGCGCTGAAATTAGCCAGTAAGTTAAATGTGGTGATTTCCCTGCACGAAGAAGATGCCACGCTCAAGTCGTATTGGCCGACTGCTTACGAGCCTGTCAATGAATTTGCCGCTATTGCGCGTGATCTTGAAATATTGAGGGTTACCGGTGGCAGAGTACATTTTCAGCATTTAAGCACAGCCAATAGTGTGGAATTAATTCGGCGGGCCAAAAAAGAAGGACTTGCAGTAACCTCCGAAGTATGTCCGCATCATGTTAGCCTTTCTTTGCCAGACGTAGCTCTGCAAGGTACAAACGCAAAAATGGCGCCGCCGGTGCGGACACAGGAAGATATTGCCGAATTAATTCGCGGGTTGGATGATGGAACCATTGATATGATTGCTACCGATCATGCGCCTCATGCCCTAGACGATAAGAATGTTACTTTTGACTTGGCGGCAAATGGAATTGTTGGTTTTGAGACTGCGCTGTCAACTTTGCTTACTAAACTTGTTTATGAGCAAGGCTTATCGCCTTCCTGGCTGATTGAACGCATGAGCAGCAAACCGGCTCAAATTTTTGATCTGCCAGGGGGAACATTAGCGGTAGGATCACCGGCAGATGTTTGTGTAATTGACCCGCAGCGGGAATGGACAATCGATAAAAATAATTTTTTATCAAAAAGCCGTAATACCCCCTATCATGGAACAAACGTAAAAGGCGATGTCTGGCTTACTTTGGTTAACGGAAATGTTGTTTTTGACGGCAGATAGGCTGCCGCAAAGCTGCATTTTGTTAAATAAGCTATTATTCATTATAAGGAGGAGAAAAAATGGACGTACAAAACAAACAAGATTTGTTTTCAGGTGATGATGCCGCTACTTGGAAACGACGTTGGAAAATGATGTATGCCTCAGTCGCGGGCTATGCCATGGATGGATTGGATATGCTGATCCTTTCCTTTGTTATGACTGCTATTATCAAGGAATTCGGCCTGTCCTTCGCAGAAGCGGGCGCTATTGCGACATATACGTTGATCGGGGCAGTCATTGGTGGTTATATTTTTGGCATCATGGCCGACTACATTGGCCGCGTAAAAGTATTTGCCTTAACTATTGTGCTTTTTTCAATTTTTACGGGATTATGTGCATTTGCTAATTCTCTTACGGAGTTAAACATCTACCGCTTTCTGGCCGGACTGGGGCTTGGCGGTGAATTTGGTATTGGCATGACGCTTGTTGCTGAAACTTGGCCTGCTGCCAAACGGGCGCGGGCGTCTGCCGGTGTAGCTATTGGCTGGCAGTTGGGTGCAGTGCTGGCTGCCGTTCTGTCGGCACTGATAGTGCCTCATTATGGTTGGCGGGGGCTTTTTGCCATTGGAGTTTTACCAGCTTTGTTTGCTGCATGGTCACGGCGAGGTATTCCCGAGCCTGATATTTGGGTAAACCGTAAGCTTATGAAAGAAACTATCGGCAATAAGCTAGCAAAAGGCGAAACATTAACAGAGACTGAACAAGAATTTTGGAATAAAGCCAATAAATTTCCGCTTGCCCATCTTTTTGCCAGCCCAAGGAAAACCCTAACTACTTTCGCGCTTACTGTTATGACAAGTGTGCAAAACTTCGGTTATTATGGCATTATGATTTGGCTTCCTACTATTTTGATGCAAAAGCATAATCTTACACTTAATAAGACAACAACCTGGATGGTTGTTACGGTAATCGGCATGGTAATCGGCATTTATCTCTTCGGGCAGTTTGCCGACAGGGTAGGCAGAAGACCGGCTTATATTACCTTTTATATTTGTTCGGCTGCAGCAGTGTGGATGTATTCTATTTTGAATGATCCGATTTATCTCCTCATCGGCGGTGCCATCCTTGGCTTCTTCTGCAATGGCATGATGGCCGGCTATGGGGCGCTGTTATCGGAACATTACACAACAGACGCACGTTCCACGGCGCAGAACTTTATTTTTAACTCTGGCCGAGCTGTCGGCGGGTTTGCTCCGGTTATTATCGGCATACTGGCAGCCAAGTACACCCTCAATGGTGCTTTGGCGGTACTTGCCGTTATCTATTTAGTGGCTGCGGTTAACGTATTTTTTCTGGTGCCTGAAACCAAGGATGTTAATCTGGATTAAGATGTATTGTTACAACTATGCCCTGCAGTTTATTGCTGCAGGGCAGTTTTTTTTATAGCTTAATTATCTGTTGGCTGGAAGGGGATTCATTAAGCATGTAGAAACGTATGATAACTGTAGAAAATAAGCGGGGGTTATGGTTTTGGAGACATACATAGAAATTCTCGAAGAATATAAACGCGCGCGCATAAATGAAGAGGCAGTGAGTGTGGAACGAGTGCATTTTTATAAGACCGATAAAAAAATTAATCCTAAACAGGAAGAGCCCTTTTGGATTTCGCTGGGCAAGCTGCCTGTTTTGGTGTCTGCTCCGCACGCGGTTAGGCATGTTAGACAGAAAAAAATCAAAATGTCAGATGAATTCACCGGCTCTATTGTGTATCTTATCAGCAAATTGACCGGCTGTCATGGGATTGCAACAACTAAGCTGTATGGCGGTGATCCCAATATTGATAATCCTTGCATATATAAAGATAAAGTTGCGGAGATATGCAACCGGGAAAAAGTGAAGTTTATACTGGATATACATGGCGCAGCACGTGAACGGGAATTCGATGTGGATTTTGGCACAAATCACGGAAAAAACCTTTTAGACAGAACTAAGGTATTGGAAATATTGATGCGGAACTTTCTAGCCTTCGGATTACCTAGAACTTCAAAGGACTATTTTGCTGCGGCAGGTTCGAACACGATTGCAAATTATGCAGCACGTGAGTTGAAGATACCGGCATTGCAGATTGAGATTAACAAGCAGTTTCGGGTACCGGGGCAAAATTCCCAGGGATTTCACCGTCTGCTTGGAGCGCTTGTAGAAAGTGTTAGAGAATTAGCACGTTAAAGGAGAAACCTTAGCAAAGTCACAAAAGTAGTTAAATTTAATAAAATAGTAATAAATTTGTTACTGGGGGGATGTTCAGAGAACAAATTCAGATGTATAGTATAAGTGTAGGAATTATGTAAAAATGTGTATGTCTTTGCAGAAAAAAGGAGGTATGCTGTAAAAATGGACATTAGTAAAAGTATCCAGGAGAGCTTTACTCTTTATCGTCAGAATTTTGGGACAATTCTTCTGGCCACACTACTTGTATCAGTTGGTTGTGTGATCTCGGTCGGTATTCTTGCTGGCCCGCTGGCAGGAGGTATGCTAATGCTTTGTTTGAAACGCATGCGCGGTGAGGACGCAGGGGTTGGTGAAATTTTTTCGTATTTTAATAAATTTGTTCCAACCTTTATTATAGTAATGGCTCTGTGGCTTACAATGCTTATCACGGCAGGATTGGGGTCAATTCCTGTAATTGGTTACTTAATTCAGTTGGTTATTGGTCCGGCTGCAGGTATTGTATTTGTTTTGGCTGTTGGTTTGGTTGTTGAGCGAAATGTTGAACCGATCGCGGCTCTAAAACAAGCAATTGACTGTTTTATGACAAATCCGCTGATGATTTGGTTTTATAGTTTTATTATTAGTTTTCTATCGTCATGCGGGGCATTTTTATTTCTTATTCCTGTTGTCCTGACCATGCCGCTTGGCACGACCGGGATGGCGATTGCTTATCAGGAACTTGTAGGTAGAAAAGTCATTATGATAGAGAAAATGGAGGAGCCACAATGAGGAAAATTGCATTACTGTTTTTTGCGGTATGTTTTGCGGTAGTTAGTTTTGGAATTATTGGCTGCGGCAATGGAAAGCAGGAGGCAGCATCAACTGCCAAAAAGGATACACCGGCGGCAAAACAAGAGACTGTCGGCGATTTGTTTGCCAAGGGGACGAACTTACAGGGAATGTCTTATGATTTTGAGATGACAACAAAAGAAATCAAGATGTCAGGTAAGATGTGGCTTGCCGGTAAGAAAATGAAAAGCGAAATGAAAATGGACAATATGACCATGATTACACTTATTGACGGTGACAATAATGTGGCATATACGTATAATCCGGCACAGGGCATGGCAATAAAAGTACCAATTGATAATAACCTTAAAACTGCAGATACGCCTGACAAATTTACCAAGAATGTCGACGCCGCAAAACTTAAAGAAATCGAAACTACAACGTATGAGGGTGTTAAGTGCAGAGTAGTTCTTTCGCAGGATGCAGATGGCAAAACGCAGACTAAGATGTGGATACGCGAAGACTATGGTATACCTATGCGGGTTGAAGTAACTGGCGCAGATGGTTCCCAAATGGTTATGATGTACAAAAATTTAAAGGTCGGCGCACAACCGGCTGATGTTTTCCAATTGCCAACAGGTGTAAAAATGATGGATATGGGTGAAATGATGAAGAATTTGCCCAAGCAGTAATCAGCTTTACTTGCCGCAATCGGCTAGTTGTTGTCGGCCGCCTGCTTAATACGGGATACAATTGCAGTTAGGAAGGCAGACTTAACTGGTGTAATTGCCAGTAACGCCTTTAATGGGGAAGATTTTTCAAGCATTCCAATAAGACGGCCTAATGCTCGATGATGCAGTTTTGACGGATCATCGAGCATTAAATTTGTTAATTTACCTCTTTCAATTGCCATAGACAGTAGTCTGTCGTAAGTTGTTTCCGGCACCAGCACCCGCTGCTGACGGGGAAGCATAGCAATACTGTTGAATTTGCAGGCTGTTTGGCAGATGCCACAGCCCAAACATAGAGTGTCGTCACATATTGGTGCGGTTATGGAGGTGCTTAGCTGAAGTTGCAATGCTCCTACCGGGCAGGCTTTTACGCAGGCGCCGCAGTGTTTACACGTCGTTGTGTTAACTGAAGCCAGCCAATTAGAGGTTATTACGGCATTGCGCATATCAAATCGTTTGATAGCCTGAATAAATTCGCAGCAACAGCTGCAACAGTTGCAAATAAAGCCTACATCACGCTGGACATTATCGGCAATTTGCATTAAGCCCTGTTTTTTACAGTCTTCGATAATTTGCAGGGCTTTATTATTGGTTATCGATACCGCCATGCCCTTTTTTATAAGAATGTCGGCGCTTCTTCCCATTGTCAGACAGGTTTCCAGCGATGCGTGGCAGCTTCTGCCAAGATGACTGGCTTTGTGACGGCAGGTGCAAAGTGACAAGCCGATAGATTTTGCGGAAGCTACAATAGTGCTGGCTTTCTCCCAACTCAGCACTTCTGAAAAGTTTTCGGCAGGCAATGATTGTTCGTGGATTAAAGCCCTGCCTAACTGGGTTGAGCCCTCAAAAATACTGCGAGCAAAGCGGTCATCATTGGACATATATTCCTCGAATAATTTAGCCAGCTCTTTAAGCGGCAGATTATCACGGGTACGCATAAAAATGAATTCGAAAAAACCGATAACGACTGGGGCCAGCACAATATAGGTTTGGTTATTGTGCTCAAAGTCAAATACCAGTCCGCGCTCGGCCAAAGGCTGTATTTTGTCAGATAGTTCTTGAGCTGACAGATTGAGTTTAGCCGCAACCGTAGTTAGCAAGGTTGGGCGCAAAGGGATTTGCCGGGCAATGTAAGCTTCGTCTGGGGTAAAGAGCAGTTGTAGTATTTTAAGAAAAGCCGGTGCGTAGGGGGCTCCGGTAATGTTATAATCCAAACGCTGCTGCAGCAGCCGGTATTCACGTTCCTGATTGACAATGTGCCCCATAGATTCTCCTTTTGATGTGAAGTGCTCTGTTTTGCAGGTATGATGACAGGCCAGATACCTTATTTTTAATGAAATGGTAACACTTTTAATGAGAAAACACCAGCCTTTTCCAGATGGTTTTAGAAAGGCTGGTGTTAAAAACATTCTTCAATACGTATTACCTAGAAAATGCTGTAATCTAAATAGCCCGGACAGAAGCAATGGTCCAATTCTGGCCATAAGTTCGCTCTAAGAGTACATTATATAATTTGCCGGTATCATAATCGCGGACCTCAACCAATGCTCGTCGGTGGGTAATAGTAAGCAGTGAAAAAGAATCATGGGCAGAATCAAATCCGTAGTTGGCTGCCCTTGCTTTTACATAATCAACTGGGCTGTTAGCTGTATAAGCATATTCGTTATACCAATGGCTGCGGTGATTATCACTTCGTTAGTATATTTTTCCCTCCTTATACCAAACTTT
>Ga0074195_1004646_pt1 | contig 11113 bp, 10 predicted proteins | sample EPASupsiteHSE623_FD_64525 | JGI IMG/M metagenome (GOLD analysis project Ga0074195, IMG submission 64525) | Bioremediated contaminated groundwater from EPA Superfund site, New Mexico - Sample HSE6-23 | ecosystem: Environmental > Aquatic > Deep subsurface > Groundwater > Contaminated ...
GGCAATTCCAAATAGATTGCACTGCTAGTTCGGACATGCTACATCTAAGAATCGAGGCTTTGGACCTCTTTTGCCCATTTTGCTACACCCCATGTAGCATATATGAATAGGTTATATAAATAACAGCCTATTGCAAATTCACGACCCTTGAGATACATGCTCCTGACTATGGCCACAAATGTCCGTTCGCTCGACCGGCCTGCTAACCCAGCACGAGATCCCTGGCTAGATCCATTGCAGCCTTATGCTCATTTTATATTCTTCAGCAGGCTTCTCTTTTCATGCGCCCCCAGGTCCACACCCAGCAGATAGGCTACGGCATGAACTGCCATGGTGTTGAGAGGCCAGGTCAGGACGAAGAACACAGCCAGCGTCTCGCCGAAGTGATAGCTCCACAGGCCAGCCAGAGAGCCGATCAGCTCCATGAGGCCTCCAGCGATAGCTGCAGCAATGAGAAGCGAGGCATTCCATTCAATAGAGTGCCGGGAGGAGTAAATCATCCCCAGTATCGCCATGACCGCATACATGACCAGGACGAGGCTGCTTTCGCTCTTCTGTGCCAGGCCAAAATAGCCCTCCCAATAGAAGAACAGTGAGAAGGCCACCAGGACCAGAGACAGAGGAAGAACCTTCCAGCGTCTCAGCTGTTCAAAGATGCCCAGATTCGAAATCCATTGACAGAGCAGGTCGGAGGACTGAAGGACGGAGAGCATCATCACCATCCATCCGCATACGATATAGATAAACGAGGTCTTTTCATCGATCGCGCTGCTGTAATTGTATGCGAGCAGATTATTATGGACGTTTATTGATTCGACAACATAGGCAGCAAGGCCGGATATGGCCAGCAATGCTGCAAAATGAATGGTCTTCATCCTGACTGCAGCCACGAATCCCAGGGCGATGCCAAGGAGCATGCCCAGCTCATAGACAAGAGAGGATCTGGCGAAATATCCGTTCAGGTAATAGCCGATAGCACAGCCCAGGGCCACCAGGACCATGAGGTTGATGTTGATCACCCGGCGAGCCACATCCTGTGCGGTGCTCCTATTATCCTTAATGACAGGATAGATGGCGTCCTGCAGGAATTTCAGGGCGGCGGGCATGAGGTATCGAAAGATCGGCAGGCGGGATAGATCATAGAGCAGAAAGTCTGCGCCGATGTTAAAAAGCGTCTGCCAGCCAGGAAACATGAGGACGACTTCGATGGCCCATTCGTAAAAATCTTTTATCTCTATCCTGGGCTTTTCCCATGCGCCGTCTTTGATATGGGAATAAGGAAGGCTGCTTAAGTTGAACTGGATAGATGCATCGCCCAGACCTGCTTCATGGGCCTTTCTGATATGAATAATATCCATAGGGCGGTAGCCCATCATCTGGCAGGCAACAGAATCGGCCTGGACCACATCATCCGAGGCGATGATGGTCTGGTAATAAACCGGCTCGGCTGAAAGTGGGCCTATGGCCTCACCTCCCACGCTTCCATCGATTATAGCGAGGTTCGGGGTAAATGCGGAGTTGATCTCGAATATAACGTTCTCAATGCTCTTTTTATGGAATTTGGCTTTGTCAATGTCCGGAAAGGTTCCGTACATGTTTTTCATGGCCAGTGTCACGCCTGTGAGCAGGTGGGTTTTCATAGCAGAAACAGATATGATCACGTCTGCCTCTATCGCCTTCAAAGAGACTTTTTCGGTTCCCAGAGCACTGTCTGGCCCGAAGTCGAAATTAACTATTGTCTTCTCTGAGAGATTGACAAGGTCCACGCCCTTCTCCTCTGCCCATTTGAGATAACCTGAGTCCTTAGCCGCCTGCTGGAATTTGATCCAAACCATATCGGCATCTGCAAATGTGGCAACGCCCCCTGCCTCGCGAATCATGTTGCATAGCTCATCGGACACATCAAGACTGGTAAAGGTGCTCTTGTTCTCAGGCACTCCTCCACAGATGTTGATTTTAACCAGGACTTTGTCACCATTCTCAACGAAGTTGCCCATTCCACCCAGCCGTTCAATGGCTGCTCTGACGCATTTTCTTGCATCTTCACCCCGCTCTACGGCAGTATGAGAATCGAATGCGCTCTTCCTCACAATCCTGCGGCTTTTGCTCTTGACGTCGGCATAGGTGCAGGTTCTGGTGGAGACATACTTTTTTTTCTCTCTGAGAAGGGCAAATGCATAGCCTGCAAATATCCAAACCGGGTAAAGCAGGAAAAGGAAAAGAACTGCTATTTGAGGAACCTGATCTTTATGGATATTCGTAATGTTCGTATGAAACATGAATTCCGATCCGATCTGGTTTGAGAAGAATGGGAAGGTACAGCGGATCATGTCTGCATAAAGAAGAACGCTGAAGGAGATGAATATCAGAGCGACGCCCAGCCCTACTACTATCTTGGCATGTCTGCTCCAATCCAGTCTTCTTCCCAGGAGGAAGATAGCAAGTCCTGAGAAAACAAGCAGTGGCGGATCTATAAGAAAGCTCATCTGGACACCTCAATTACATAGTTTGATCCTCATCCGAAAAAAGACCGGTTTGTGCAATCAATATTCCATTTGTCGCAGTATGTAAGACTGACTGGAGTGCAAAGGCGGGGCGCAAGATTCATAGTAATAACGATGATTTAACGTATTTAGATATTTTGCAAAAGGATTTTTCACGCGAAGTCATAAAATTAAAAAAGAGTTATTGGATTGCCTGAAAAATATTAGTTGAAAATGGCAAATGCCAGAGTTGATACTCTCTTGTCTTGCATGCCTGAAGCGCCCAATTTGATTGCCCCAGTATCAGATGTCGTGTTTGCCGAACTATCAGTTGCAGGGACGACTGCAAAGCCATTCTGGCTAGCATTGCCATTGTCAGTCTGGTTGATAGATGAATTGGCGTCCAATAACGGATCTTGCGAGAGCGATTTCGCATTCAATGTGGTCTGATCTCCGAGGTTATCTCTCATAAACTCATCGAAGCTCGACATATCGACGCTGAATCCAGGATCATCCAGGAAGTTGTATGAAGAACCGCCGCTGGATAATCCACAAGATCCTCCACAGCCCCCTTCTGCATAGGGAAGAGAGATGAAGGCGGATGACATGGCTGCCAACAACAAAATCATATGCTTGATACCAATCCCCATAGGTTCGCAGATGGGAGCCTGCGGTTAAAAGCCCGTCGATAGTTAGACAAGATTTGGAGCCTCAAACCCGGACCGTTTCCCTTCAGTCTATAAAGGTGTCCGGCCTTCATAGGCTATGAAATGCGGGTCCTCCACCAGGAGGATTGGCACCGCATTCCCGGCTGGCTGGGGGCACAGGCACGGAGCGCTTGCTCTGGCGCCGACGCAGGTGAGCCTGCCCAGGCGGGCACACTGCCATTCTGAAGCAGATCAGATAGAGAACAGTTATCGATATTCATGGCCCTGCTGAATGCTTCAAGCCCAAAATATCCCTGACATTGACACCCGTCAATTTCCAGACGCTGTTCTTCTCTTCAGTCAGCAGGGCTTCAATCGGCTCATCCGGCGTATGCCCCAGGGCAGACAACACGTTTGCGGATAGACTTTTCTTTTTAATCAAATCCACAAACTTTTGTCTAACAATGCGTTTGATTTCAGTATCCACTACCTCTTCAATGCGACCAGGTATGGCTACAAATGAAAAATTTGAGAGGTCTGGCGCAAACCTTTCGATCTCAACAGCAACCGAGGGATTCTGCCTGAAATACTGCACTTTCTTTCCATATTTTGTGGACAAGAAGTACATGAATTTGCCGTCGAAGACATACAAGAACGGCGCGATATAGGGATGACTTTCTCCTTTGAAGGCTATGCGACATACATACTCATCTTTTACAAGCATGTCATACTCTGATTTATCCATTGTGGGCATTTTAAATATTGTCATAATCAGTCACCACATGCAGGATATTCGAATCCCGCGCTTCATACTTAAAAGAGTTATTTCGGGACACTATTTGAACAAATTGGCTTTTCCTTAATTGAGGGGTCAAAATTGAGTTGGCGAAAACACATGATAATTTGTATGCTCTTGAAGAGATATAAATTTGATTGAGATGCGATCTCTCCAGTACATGGACGCGCATTCTCGGCTGACCGGGGGTCAGGCTCGGGCTGCTCTGCCAACCCCCAGCGCGGGCGGGCCTGCCCATCCACACACGAGCGCGCGCGGGAGAGCGTCGGTGGGCGGGAGCCGGGGCGAGGCGCTGATGGGAAGGTGGATAGCTGCCATCTTGCATCAGAGCGGAAGACGCCCCTCCTCTGTTTACAGCTCGCTCTTCTTGGAAAGCACGATGTTTTCGTTAAGGATATCCTGACCGAACCCTTCCTTCCACCATGCATACTTGCCCGAGCTGCCCGTATTCTTGGTCAATTCATAGATGTCTGCAAATTTCTTTTGGTAGCTCTTATAGTCAGATGTAGTCGGTGAAATCGATTCTGCCTTCATCTCGATGTAGCTAGGCTCAACTGCAATGCTCTCGCCGACTTTATTTCTCAAGACGAGCCACGCATGATCCGAGCCGCTGTTGCGGAAGTTGTCAGAATACGCAAAGGTTACATTGAAGCCCCGATTTTTTAGATACCACTCAAAGAAAGCGACTCTCTCGGATACGGTAAAGTCGGTTGTGTACGGCCTTATGCTCGTGGCGAACCTGATCAATTCGATTGGGCTATCAACATCCGCTGGCTTTAGATCCAGATAATAATTCTCAGGAATGTTGTCTGACTTATTGCCGGATTCCATGCAGCCGCAAACAAGCAATGCCACAATAACAATCAACGGTACGATCATCTTAATCATTTTATCACCAGGGATGACTTTTTCTTAATCATTAAGGTTTTTTCGCTATTCTCTGCAGAAAAAATCGGGATGGCGATCGATGAGATAATTGTCCATGAGCTTAACCCAAAAATCGAAGGATGGCAGCTATTCGATCTGGACAAACAGATAAAAATACGGTTCACCCTTCTGATGGATTGGCATCACATTCTTGGCTGGCCAGGGGGGCACAGGCGCGGGCAGGGGAAAGGGCAGAGGAGTTGGAGAGCCCGAGAAGCAAATGATAATCGCTCTGTCTATTCTTTAGCCCGTAACCTTCTCGTCCTCCTTGTGCAGAACACAGACCCGATTCACCAAAATCCCATCGATGTCAACTCAGATCTTCAAAGCACTGCTTCCAACTCCTTATTAAGCGGGTCTCTTTTCAGTGAGCGATTAATGGTCGAATAAATATTATGGAATCATCAATTCCGAAATCTTTATGGCCTATCGTGCATTGTTGCTCTTATGTGGTGCCAGGACTTGGGGAGAGATGTAGAAATAGCGATCTGTAATGAGGACGATTGTGCTTATAGAGGCACATGCAAGATATTCCTAGAGCGCGAGGTTTTCGAAGAGAATGCATCTCATGCGATTTATCAGGAAATGAAGAAAAGGAGATATTTGGATCAAATCCGCGAGTGATGGCTGCCTCATTTATTTAATGATTATCGTTGGTAATATTCAATATCATTCATTAATATAATGAAGAGGACTGTTTTATGGCACCAAAGTCATTAAAAAGCCTTTATTTTGGATTTGCAGCCATTGAAAGACAATTGCTAAAAATGGAACACACTGGCTGGGTTCGCTATAAATCCGCAAATGGTGAACTCATCCTTCTCAAATCACCTTATCGGGCCACTCCATTTGATGACCACGTTAAATATGCAGTTCCATCTGATCTGCGTCCCTTAGAGAATGATCTGGTTACACTTGATGTCGAAGGACCTATTAGACAACTTAAGTCGCGCCGAAGTGGTTCTTGCTACTTCGACTATAAGGATTGGTATAAGGTAGTAAGTGTAAAAAAAATTGATGTTAATGAAGTAGCATATTTTCAACGCCCCTACCTAAATTCAGATGATTTTCGGTATAGGTTATCGATGAGATGGAAGAATGCAGATCAAGACCACCTTGATTTCTCACTTGCACTACAACTTCTTTCATGTCCGGAGGGCGTACATGGCAAAGGAGGGATTGGCACTTGGTCTCTCGCGGGAGTCGGAAACAAAAAAACTCCCTTAAAAGATCTTCAAAAAACTATCACACATCTACTGCCTACAGAATTTCTAAAAGGGAGTAATCGATATCAATATAACTTCATAGATGATAGAATGTCGCACCAAAGAGTAAAAATGAATCGTATCAAGAGTGAGATGTCTGAGGTTTCATATAATCATCTCTGGAGGCTTCCTCAACAATCACCCGATACGCCCATCAATATTCCAACATACATATATAATTCAGAATTTATTCCAGGATCGTTTGAATTGGATCCAGATGTATTGGAGTATCTTCTCACCGCTTTAATTGTAAAACCATCGGTCGAAGATTATATGATATCCAAGATTGAGAAAACTGTAAAACAGGTCTATGAAAGGACTTATTCGGATGAGGATTTCGCAGGATTGAACTTAGACTGCTATTCGCCGTTAAAAGTAGCATCTGCCATTTGTCGGCTAGACCTGAGGAAAAAAATGGATGAAGATTCATTTGATAGATATAGCGCTTTATTCAACGAAATTATGTACAACTTTATCGAGTTCAAGAAGGATGTGGTGGACCTAAATCCTGGAAGGGAAACATGGACGGTATCCAATGTAGATGTATCCAACCAAAACACGAGATTGGAGCACATTGATCTCCATATCCTTCGGATTATGCGCGAAATCGAGGAAGACAATGGAATAGAATGGATTTCTCGTTGGGATATCGAACATCATCCCTCATTTGATATAAAATTGCGTGGCGACTGGAAGGTAGAAGACTCGTTGAGGAGAATAAACAACCTGGGCAAGATTATCAAAAGTCCACGGGGTTTGGGTTATCGAAGGATTAAGTTCGATTGACCACCTATTTACGAAGTGAATTAATCATGATCTTCATATATAATTGGAGATCTTATATAACAAAAAGATTGCGGTGGGACAAAATTTGGGAATAAACTTTTTGGGTCCAATGGTTTTTCAAATCGCTTTACATCTCTTATCTCCAACGCAAATCCCATTTCTTTATTCTTAAAGTAGTTGAAAAACTCGTCTTCGGAAATCCCTGCATGATCCCTCAATTGATCCCATAAAGCACTTGGGCGATCTTTAATTATATTGTCTACTTTGAAAACACCAATTATTTTTTTAATAGGGGCTGTTGAATAAATGTATGCATAATTTATATGTCCTCTTGAGAATATAATTTTGCGAAATTCATATTTTTTTCGCCCATCCATAATAGCCTCCACAAATTTTGGCTTAATGGATAGTAAAACGTCCATCTATACCACCGAGTTCTTTTATTTTGATGTATTTTTCTGGTGAGCATTCCATGACAGATTGCGGGGCGCCCTTGAGTATACCTTCCACCAATAGCTCTTTTATGTCCACAGGTTTTGTTAAATGAATGTGATGTCTAAAAAGAAAAACTGAAACCGGACCTTCTTGAACTAGCGTCTGGATTTCGTGTTGAGAAAAAACGGTTCTCTTTCCTGCAAGTCGGAGCACGCACTCAGCACAACTTATACCGACATGGATTTCTTCCACTACACCGATTGTAGTTATCGCCTTCAAGTCTTCCGATCGATAGAATAGTATCAAATCGCCAGGACTCATTCGCTTAATATTCGAATGAGATATGTATGCCTTTTTTATAGTATTACCTTCTATAATAAAATCACCTGAATGTTCCCCTAAAGTTGTTTGCCTTTTAGGGAAGTCCGTGAACAGTTTATTATGGTAGATGGGCTGAATTGGCACAATGAATTTTTTTACATCATTACCATCATAAAAACTGGGATAAAATCTTCGTGAGATCTCTATTGGGGAATGATATTTTTGTTTTTCATCTCCCTTAATGGTTAACCTCTTTACAAAAATATCTTTGCCATTATCTTTTACTGCAATTTTAATAAATCCATAATCGGAGATCAATTCAACTAATCGATCCGGAGATTTTGTGAAATGAGTTAGATAAATTTCATTTATGCCATTTTTTATAGAGATATCTACAGCCATTTTAATGAATAGTTCTCCAATTTTATATCCAATATAAGTTACTTTTAGTGTTGCAATTTTCAGCCTTTTCTTTTTGGGGAGAGGCGGCTTCGAATCATCGATAGACTCTTCTTCAAATTTGTAAATAAGAAGTGCGCCAATGCGTCCGTCCGTTCTATAATATACCCAGCTATTTCGTCCTTTCTTGGAGATATCCTTAAACCAGCGTTCAAATTTTGGATTATATTCCTCTTTTAAGCTATCAAATATCGGATCTTCGTAGTCCAAATTGCTTACAAGCTCACTCTTCAAGGCAGGTGGTACCACGACAGTATCTCTTGTTAAATATCCCTTAAAAATTTGCAGAGCTTCATCGACTAAAAGTATCTTATCGATTATATTTAATTCATTTGAGGCTTTATGAATATCTCTATTTTCAGTTATGATAAAATCGTATGAATCCGCAATGCCTCTCAGAGCTTCTATCGATAATTCATAAGGAACAAGCTGTATGACTGCCTCGTCTAATATTCTTCTGAGTTCTCCTAAGCTATCTGATAGAACCAGATCCGCATCTATCTCTTTGAATATATTAGAATCAAGCAGAATCTTCATAGATCTCACTGTATATCGTGTTTATGTGATATTCATATCCACCATAGTAACGCAAATTTCTATAAATAGCCGATCCACAGCGCGAAAGTGATCGACACCAATTGATTTAGTGCGGGGGACGGGAGTCGAACCCGCGAACACCTTCGTGACAGGGTCCTAAGCCCTAAGAGCGCTTCGAACCTTCGGTTCTTGCGCTCTAGCTATCGATTTTTGCGCAATAGGATATATCATTGGCGGTAAAGTCCGGTCGAAGACTGCCTTGCGGGGTAATAAGAATGAGGCAGAAGTTACAGATCGACTGGAACCTTCCAGACAATGACGTGAAGCTAAGACGATTTAAGCGCTATCTTAAGGATAAAGGCGTCAGGCAATCTACATTAGATGACTATCTCCTAAGGATCGAGAGGTATCTTAGATTTTGCGGCAATGAGCAGCCATCACCAGAAACCGCACAGCAGTACCGGGATTCTTTAATGGATCGAGACCTATCCAGATCTTCAGTCAATAATTACTGCTTCGCGATCAAGAACTACCACAAGATGCTTGGTCAGGAAGTGAAATTCCCGTTCTTGAAGCGGACTAACACGATCCCTTACTATTTCACGGCTGATGAAGTTTGTCGAATATTCGATCAAGTAAATAATATTAAACACTTAGCGATGTTTAAGGCCGCGTTCTACGGTTGCCTTAGGGCCAGCGAGCTATGCCACCTTGACCTTGAAGACCTAGACCTTGATCGGCTGGCATTAAAAGTCCGGGACGGCAAAGGAGGCAAGACTGCAATGGTCTATCTTTCTGAAGATGCAGCCGAAACCTTGCATGATTATCTTGCCATTAGACCAGCTCTCACTATAGACCGACAAAATCCCTTATTCTTCACGGACTTCGGATCTTGGTATGATCGCAAAGACATTTATCGCCTGGTGATCTACTATAAGCGACGTGCTGGAATCACGAAAAAAGGCGGTGCACACGTTCTATTCCGGCATACACCAGCCTCCCTTATGGTTCAGAATGGCTGCGATTTGCTGACTATCCAGCAGGTGATGCGGCACAACGACATACAAACCACGATGCGATACCTGCACCTGGCAGACGATGGCAAACGAGAGAGGTATGATAAGTTCCTAAAACTGTAGCTAATGATCGCTTCTAGCGAGAACTACCTTGAATAATGTTAAGGGATAGCCTTAAATTTAATTCTATTGTATCAATGTGTATGACCATAAAAGATTTCGGAAATGCAGGAAAGTTAAAGAAAGGCGTACATCATATCATTATTTCGAATTGGCGCTTATGCGACGACAACAGTCTGGAGATAGAATTCTCGCACGAGCAGTTTCTTAGAGATAAATCCAAAAATGATGATGTCAGGATATTTGATATCAGTCCAGGACATTGTTTGATACGGGAAGGAACAAATGTTGAATTACATAGTAGCACCAACAAACGACTTGCTACTGTACCTGAATCGACCAGAGGCACGAATCATTGCGCAGATAGAACTGACATCATCCGATTTGATGACATTAGCGGGTGGGGTATCTAACCCCTCGCTAATCTTCCAAGGATCATTCAAAATGGATAGCTGTACCTAAACACGGTTCGCTTTGTGGCTAACCTGAAAAAAGAATAACGATCCCCACTTGCCTCGTCAGGTTATGGGATCACCGTTTGGCGAGTTGACACTCACATTCTTGGGCAGCGGGATCGGACCATAATATCCGCTTCTGATTGCCCGTGTTTCCATCGCCTTCTTTGTCAGTTTGATATTTTGATGCTCGCCCGAGCCCATTTCCCAGATGTCATATAGGTTACCAGTTGCGGCATCGTATCGCATACCCATTGGATAATACATATCGATGAATTTTAGTGCACTTATACCTTCTGCTTTTTGACTCGGAGATCGTACCCTGCTGACATATGCATCCCAGTTTTCTTTTACGTTTTCTGTGCCATAGCCCGTAATGACCAGTGAAGACATGAATTCGTTTATTACTGAATCGGGCACGTTTTTGAATGTTACTTGGACGCTTTCAATGTGTTCGATCAGATCTGCGCTGAACGTGATTTCGTTGATGGGAATCGGTCGTGCAATATCATCTTGGCTTCGGCGTGAATACCAAGTCCGACCATTGAACTCAGCGGTATTGGCTATTACCGTAGAAACCATCATTTGCGCCAATTCGTAGTTTTGAGCGGCGGTTACTATTGCTTCCGGATTGGCTGCGTCGGGTTTAGTGATCTGTATCTTGATACTGGTTTGTGCGTCGCGATCGAGTTCGAGGTTGGCAATACCTGTCCAGCCAGATATTTTTTGCTCGTCATATGATTGATGTGATTCAATGCGATCTAGTGCTTTGTAACAAAAGTTTTAAATTTTAGAACTTGCCATATATTAAAGATCATGGCAAGAAAAAAACTGCACATCGTCCACTTGAAGGCAGAAGAGCGAGA
>Ga0074195_1004647_pt1 | contig 11110 bp, 11 predicted proteins | sample EPASupsiteHSE623_FD_64525 | JGI IMG/M metagenome (GOLD analysis project Ga0074195, IMG submission 64525) | Bioremediated contaminated groundwater from EPA Superfund site, New Mexico - Sample HSE6-23 | ecosystem: Environmental > Aquatic > Deep subsurface > Groundwater > Contaminated ...
CGCCGAGAACGACGTCTTCGGCTGTCTCGCCTTCGACGCCTCCTATCGCCGCGTCACCTTCGTGCCGCTTCCGAACGACCTGCACGATGAGACCGGCTACACGCTGACCATAGCGGGAAGCGTCGCCGACCTCGCGGGCAACACGATCGGCGCCGATATCGAGAGCGACTTCGACACCGAAGGCGGCGACGATGCCGGACCGAACGCCCTCTGCGCAGACATAGACGCCGGCGGCACCGTGATAGACCTTTACTTCTCCGAGGCGATCGAAGCCGCCACCGCGGCAGAGACGACCATCTTCATCTATGAGGTCGAAAGCGGCGAAACGGTGCCGGGTCTCTTCTCACTCGAAACGGTCGACGGCTATCCGGTGATCCGCTTCACCGCGACCGCGAACTTCGTGACCGGTACGGTCTACGGCATCGTGGTCACCGCCGGGGTCGAAGGCACCGACGGCAACCCGATAGTCGAAGAATATCGGGAGTTCTTCACCGGCCTCTGATCAGGCCGATCTTTTCTCTATACGGGCGGACCTTCGTGTCCGCCCTTTTTATTTTAGAGAGAAAAAAAGATGTTCAGCAGTTGGTATCGGCGCAGTCGCCGGTATTGTCGGGATTGGTGCCGCCGGGGTTATGATCGCAACCGGACCAAGCACTCCATACGCAATTCTCGTTGTCGCACTGGCGGAGCCGGTACTGAGCGTTGGGATCGCACCCGCTGCTGCCGGGGATGGTGCAATACTGGTCGGTGGACTGATCGCACTCCTCGCCTTCGGTATCGTCGACCACGCCGTCGCCGCAGTGGGAGGCAAGACCGGAACAGTCGATATTGCAGTAATTGTAGGTCCCGTTATCAACGCCATCGTCGCACAATTCGCCCTCTTCGTTCTGGGTGATCCCGCCGCCGCAGCGGGGACCAAGACCGTCGCAATCGGAGGCACAGAAACCGTAAGAGCCATTGTCATCGCCATCATCGCAGGACTCGTAACCGGTATCCTTATTGCCGTCGCCGCAACGCGGGCCGGGGCCGGTACAGATGGAGTTGCAGTGATCGTAGGTGCCGTTGAGCGCATCGCCGTCGTCGCAGGCTTCGCTGCCATTCTTGATGCCGTCGCCGCAGTACGGGGTGACGGTATCGACATCGGGCTGTCCATCGTCGGTCACCACGGTAGCATCATCGGTGATCATGGTGCCGTCGTCGGTGATCGGTTCGTCGGGCTGCACCGTGTCATCATCGGAAGGAAGGATCTCGTCGCCCGTCTCGTCGGGCTGTATCGAGTCGTCATCGGAAGGAACTATGGTCCCGTCGTCGGTTACCGGGATGTCGGTATCGTTGAGGATATCACCGTCACCATTGCCACCTTCCGGTTTCGCGTCGGTGGTATCGGTCACCGGGTCATCGGTCATCGGATCGTCGGTCAGGAGTTCATCCGAATCGCCGAGCAGACCGTTATCATTCGGAAGAGCGTCCTTGTCGCCCGGAATGATGCTCCGGGCATTTTCGCTACAGCCAAGCATAGCGATACAAAGCGCGGTGAATACGAACCATCTCATGAGGATCTCCTTTATATCATACCATTACCGGAGCAGTATGCCTCCAATACGCATCGAAATCAAGACATTTTTTTGGTCACTGCGCCGATCCGTCTTCCGGGAAGGTAACAATATCCTTGAAACTGCAATCTTTCAGACTAACATTTCGAATTGCGTTCTTTCCCGACAAAGAAACTGGTATACTTGGATATGAGGTTCATCATGGGTACCCGGATAAAGTCAGACGATCCCTTCGGCGGCGCACAGCTCAAGTTCCCGGTGAAGTTCGATCTCAAACTCTTCGTGAACGGGGCGTTGCCCGAACAGGAGGCGATCGATGCCGTGAAGGCGCTCTGCGCGACGCTGTCGGTGAAGACGGGGCGCGCCTCCGTGCGGCCGTCGCAGGGCGGAAAATACTACTGCCTCACCCTGCCGGTAACGGTCGAGTCAAAGGATATCTTCGACCGGCTTTTTGCCGCCGCCCGCGATCTGCCGGGCGTCAAAATGGTGCTGTGAGGAACGCCTTTTCGCAATGACCTCATCCCGGCCTTCTCCTTGGAAAAGGAGAAGAGGTAACTGTAGGGGCGCGATTCATCGCGCCCGAATCGATCGGGTCCGGAACAGGGCGCAATCAATTGCGCCCCTACATTAATCTATTTTTCAGATACTTCGGATTCTTCGGGTGCCGGTTGAAGGGGCAGTTGCAGTTCTTGCAGTACGGGCACACCTTGAGCAGAATGCCGCCCACCGCCACTATCACCATACCGTAGAATATATAGGGCAACAGATCGTACTTCCACAGCCAGTGCTCGGGATAGACCACCGACACGAAGAACGAAAGCCCCAGTCCCCAGTAATCGCAGGAACCGTATTTGCCCACCTTCCGTCTGGGCAGTATCTTCGCGATCGGTCCCAAAATGAGGTGACTGCACTCTTTGTGGTGGCAGGGGCATTTGGAACAGAACGAGTAGACCAGCGTCAAAGTCGTGACGACGATGATGACGCCGTAGATCGCCGCATGCGTCGGCGAGTAGGGCCATATCGCGGCAAGTCCGACAAGGAGCGCCGCGAAATGGATGAGGATGGTGATCAGACCGTAGAGCTTGTAGCGTTCCATGAGGCGGACTCCCATAGCAGACGGCGGCATCGTGCCGGGAGAGGAAGGGAAAGTCAAGAAAGGGAAAGGGCTATAAAATCTTTGAGGTCAGGTCGCTGCTGCTTTCTTCATGCAGAACAGGTTTCGGTTTCTCATTCTCTTTTAATGTTTTTTCAATTTCATCTATTTTACAGACCATATAATCTCCCTCTTTTCTCCATGGCGCCGATATTTCATTCAGTTTCATAGCCTTGTATATTGCTGTAGATGCGTCATGCAGGGCATCGTGTATTTTTACGAAAGCCTCTTTTACAGCTTTGAGATCTTTGGGGAATGGTGCGTTGTTTGTTTTCCTTATCCAAGCATCATCTGGTTTTCCTGCATTGTGAACAATACAGTGTCTAGCTTGGAAGATATTTTCTAAAAGCTCTCGATTTTTACTTTCCTCAAGAATGTTTATCTTCAAAATATCTCTGTAGAAATCATGAATGTCTGGGAAAACCGGCATGAGTTTCTTTCCATAAACATCTTCGTAGAGAAATTCGACATTTGAATAGGGATCAAAATTGTATTTCCCTAAATCTTTTATTGGTTTATTTAATTTTCCCAAGAATCTTTTTGCGATTTCTGGATTGTTTTTTAATATCCAGGGTATCATCTCCTTCAGAAAACACTCATAGGCGGTGCAAGAAGTTACTATTGTTTGTTCAAGCAAGACATCGTTTTCTCGAAGTTGATATTTTTCGCGTAAATGGCGAACAACATCAGAATATCGCCAAAAAAGATATGTTATATCAGCAACAATGTGGCAGGGGACCTCTTTGTCTATAATTTCAGAAACAAGGTCGTAGTTTTGGCATGGTGATTCCCATTCTCTAAACACTTTGAGAATACGGTCATCTTCTATTTTAAAGCATTTTATGATGCAATCTACCTCACGCGGAACGCTTTCTTGCCACGATAAAAAGGCGTCTTTTTCCCTCTCTGAGGGATACAATCCCAATAAAGCATGGCTCTTGTCCATGTAGTCATGAAATCTTTTATAATGTCCTATGAATTCAAGTTCTAAGGTCACCACCAAACCTCCTGGAATCAAGACTTCTTTTTTCTGCCTGCAACCCCAGTGGAACCATCGGGGTCACATCTAATTTTTACTACTTTGTTCTTCCCGAATCCCACCGAACCAACCTCCCTGATCACCCCGCCAATGTACGCCTGGCCGAATCCGCAATCAAGAAATTCTCCATCGCCACCGCCCCCGCCGCCCGCCGTCAATAACCCGATCCGACAGGTACAATGATCTGTATCTCCTTTTCCGAGAGCAACGCTCCTTCGCCGAGTGCGGTAAGGGAAAGGGTGAATATTTGTGGTTGGGTGTCGCTGTTTTCGCAAAAATGATTGTTGAACACGACGGTGAACGACACGGTCGTCCCCGGTGAAACCGCATAGAAGGTGGTCTCATCCTTGGAGAGATATCCGTCGACCGGATCGGCGCTTTCCGGGGTCGCCGAGATGACGAACTGAGCGGCGTTCTGCCCGTCGCATTCCTGCGTGGAGGAAACGGCGACACGCACATCTTTTGACAACTCCGTGACGAGATCGTAGACCGCGTCGGCCAGCTGTTCCGCCATGCCGACCGCATCCGGAGCGGCGGTGTGATACAGAAAACCCTGCCCGTACCCATCAAGTGAATCGGTACCCTCCGCGACCTGTAGGTAATCCTGCCCGGCGAACGTCTGGGGGGTGTAGGTCCCGAGACATTCATACGTGTTCGGGTCCACATTGTCGCAACTGAATCCGGTGTCGAGTCCGATGAATTTAGCGTTGATACCGTTCATCGCGGCAATGGCATCGTCGAGCGTGTGCCCCGGAGAAGCCGCATCCCAACAGCCATCTACGGGATTGTTGACGGCACAGTCGGGCGTTCCCTTGATGGCGAAGTTGGGGAAGGCCTCATCGGTTATCATGATGAAAAGGTCGAGGGCCGATCTGCGGAAACACAGACCGCCGATGGACCCCGGCTCTCCCGCGCAGTCGACCGGCGGAAGGTCGATATCGACCGACGACATGCCCATCGGATCGGTGTAGTATGTCGCCACCAGTCCTTCTCCGGTCGCCGCCTGATAGAGCACCTCCTGATGCGGTTCGGTGCCGCCCGCCATTTCGGGAAGATTCTCCGCGGCGACCTGCAGAGTATCCGCGTCGGTCGTCATCTTCCGATCGACCGCGAATACCTGACCGTTCGCCATATCCATGAAGTGGGCCAATCCCATCGACAGATCGACACCCGACAATCGCGTCCCGATGCCGTCGAAAAATCCGGTTTTTATGCCGTTCTTCAATTCGATCATCTCTTCCCCCATCGAACCGGACAGATCGAACAGGATGGCGACATCAAGTTTCGAGAAATCGGTTGAAAAGGAGAGTGAACGCGTACGGCCCTCACCGGGGTTCTCTTGATAAGGCGTAACCACATATATAGCTGTCGGTTCGCCGGGTATTTTGTCGTTCGGATCGGTCGGATCGGAGCCGTGGACGATCTCTGCGAGGTCCTCGTCGCCGTCACCGTCGGTATCTTTTCGAGTTGGATCGGTCCCCGCCACCATCTCTTCATGATCCGAAAGACCGTCATTATCGGAATCCTTGTCGAGATAGTCGGGGTGTCCGTCGCCGTCGCCGTCCTGCGGTTCCTCCGGGTCGGGCCCCGCTTCATCATCATCGCGTATCCCGTCGCCGTCGGAATCGAGATCGAGCCAGTTCGGGACTCCATCCAGATCCTTGTCGTCCGCCCCTTCAACGGTATTGGGGATGCCGTCACCGTCGTCGTCGCCGGGGGGAAGAACGTTGTCGTCGTCCGTATCCATATCATCGGTGCTCGTGTCGTCGTCGGCCGTCGCGTCGGTCGCCTCGTCGAGCGGTTCGGACTCGTCGCTGCCAGCCGCCGTATCGCCGTCGAGCACGGGCTGATCGTTCACGGCGTCGGCCGTTTCATCGGGGAGGGTATCGTCGGCGACGAATTGATCGTCGTCCGACGGCAGGTCGGTGTCGACGGCCGGACTGTCGCCATCGTTGTTGCTGAGGGTGGCATTGTCGCAGGCGAACAGGAAAAAGATCGCCGACAACGACAACAAGACCGCCCCGGATTTCACGATGAACATGTAATGCCCTCCCGAATTATTCGCTCAATTGCACCGTCATACTACGTCCAGCGGAAATTCAAATCAAGATAATTCCCGCAACCACCCGTTGAGAAGGGAACGCAATAGGGATTTAGAACACGAACCGGCACATGAAGCCGGTGGTGTGCTGATCATAGTCGTTGTTCTCGTGGTCGACCGCGCTGTCGCCCATGTTCGAGAAATTGCGCAGATAGGCATAGTAGGCCTGTAGCGAGAAAAGATCGGTGAAGCGGTATTCGAAGAGCGCCTTGAGCCGGAGCGCGTGATCGCTCTTGGTTTTCTCATACTGCGGGAACGGCGGCAGCGGAGAGGAATCGGGCAACGTCTCCCACCGGTCGGCATGGAGATAATAAAGGAAGCCGTACCGTATCGACGCCTCGGCGCTGAACCCTTTATAGAAGTATTTTCCCTTGAGCCGCACATAGATTTCCGAAAAAGCGCGCTGGGCCCATACCGTCAGCGAGATCGGCGGCGTCATCGGAGCGGGCGACAGCTCTTCCACGGTGTACCGGTCCTCGCCGAAGAAGAACATCCGCTCCCCCACCCCGAGCGAGATGAAACTGCGGTCACCGGCGACCGGATACCAGTAAAGACCGTTCTCGAAGCGGAATCCCGGCGCGGTGAGATAGGAATATTCGGTATCAAGGCTGACGGCATAGGAACCGGCGACATTCAGATAGTAGGAGAGCTGTTCATGGGCATACCAGAACAGTTCGAAGAATGCCTGCGGTTCGACGAGCCGGTTGGCGAATCCGACCAAAAGATGGCCCGTTTCCAGACCGTAACTGATATCGATCTCCTCCAGTTCGTGCGAAAAGATCGCCGCGAGCGAGTGGTTGAAGAAGGAGTAAGAGATATCTTCCGGGGTCACCGCCGTGAAGAGGGTGTATTCGAGCGAAAAGAGATCGCCGGTCTGCAGGGTGAGAAAGGCGTCGAGGTCGACCGAAAAGGCATCGTTGTTGTTCTTGCCGCTGCCGCTCCCCGTCTGAGAAAGATCGTCGCCCGACAGGCGTCCGATGTTGCTGTTGTAGGAGGCGCCGAAGGAGACATCGCCTTCGAAGGTCACTTCAGCGGAGATATGAGCATAAAAAGCCACGATGATCGCGGCGATGAAGAACAGGCGGTGATTCATCAGGCGGTCGACTATTTCCTAACGGCGTTCCGAGTGTTCGTGTTTCCGTTCGCGGCGGTGTTCTTTCTTCCGTTCGCGATCTTCGTCCTTATGATCTTTCTTCTTGTCCTTTTTCATCTCTTTGCGATGATCCTTGGTCTCTTCGGCGTGTTCTTTGCCTTTTTCCTTCTTGAAACGCGCCTCCCAGTCGGGCGATTCCTTTCCCGGTTCGACCTCCGATGAGGGCTTGACCGTTTGGGTATCCTGCGCCGCGAGCGGCAGGAGCGGCAGCAGAGAAACGAACAACAGCGCGAACAGGAACTTATGCATTGCCATCCTCCTTGACCAACAAGGTAACGACATTCTCGACCGCACCTCCCTCGAAGACCGCATGGGCACGGACCACCCGTTCGCCGATGTCGTCCGAGGCGACCACTATCGGTATCTCGTTGCGGCCGGCGGTAAGGGTCCCTTCCCATTCGAGCTTCGGGGCCGCGGCGATATCGGGATCCCCCGAGCGGAACCGGACACCGCGATCGAGCACTATCGAGAAATGTACCTTATCGATATTCTTCGCCGAATCGTACACCAGACGGATGGTCACCGGTTCGCCGCGTTTGACGACCGTTTTGGTGGTCACCAACTGCGGTACCGGAGCAGGAAGCGGTTGGGGTGTCTCTTTCTGTACCAGCGGGATATTCGTATCTTCCGGCGCGGGGGTCGCCGCCGTCCGGCCGATCAGGATACCGATGGCGAACACCGCGACGAACGAGAGTGCGATGAGGGCGGGACGGAGGAAAAGGGTCCAGCGGGGCACCGGTTCGGGTCTTGCCGCCGCCGCCTCTACGATGCGGCGATGCAGGGTCGACTCGAAATCTTCGGGAAGCGGCTTGTCGCCGAACCTCGCTTGAGTAAGGAGGTCGGTGACGAGTCGTTCCGCCTGTTTAACTCCATCGTGCATACCGGCCTCCTTCATCCCGTGTGACGGCCGACGGGCGAAAATAGTTCCATATTCTTTTGGATCAGTTCGGTCAATTGTTCCCGCGCGCGCGATAGACGGCTCCGGACCGATCCCACCGGCAGGGCGAGGTAATCGGCCGTATCTTCATAGGAAAGCTCCATAAGTTCGATAAGGATCACTATCTCGGAATACTTTTCGGGAAGCGCCGCGATAAGCCGCAGGAGATGTTCTTTCCGGTCCTCTTCGGAGAGCTGTTTTTCGGGTGTTTCGGTATGTCCCGCTTCCGCCCCATCTTCATCTTCGTCGAGCGAGACGGGATCGAAACGCCGGCGCCGCATGAGGTCGAGGAACTCGTTGCGGATTATGCGCCACAGCCACGACGAGAAACTCGAACGCTCTTCGAACCGGCCGATGTTGAGGAACGCCTTGATGAGGGCATCCTGCAGTATGTCGGCCGCGTCGTGCTCATTGCCGTGAGTGATGCCGAGGGCGAACTTGTAGAGTGTCCGGTGATGACGGCGTACCAGCGCTTCAAATGCGGGGATATCCCCTTTTCGCGCCGCCGCTATGAGTTGTCGTTCGTCCACGGGCACCGTTCTCCGGATAAGCTTCGGACGACTATAAGAGAAATGGCCCGCCATGTCAAAAGAACGCTTTTCTTGTCTTTTTGCGGCCTGACCGGTATGATGCCTCACCATTCTACGGAGGATGACATGGAGATCACCGCTAAAGTCCTGATGGAAACGAACAAGGGGAACATCACGCTCGGCCTCTACGGCAAAGAGATGCCGATCACGACCGCCAATTTCTTGAAGTATGTCGAATCGGGCTTTTACACAAAACTGCTCTTTCACCGCGTTATCGAGGATTTCATGATACAGGGAGGCGGCATGATCGCCGGTCTGTTCACGAAAAAAGAGCCGTTCCCGCCGATAAAGCTGGAAATATCGCCCAACATCAAGCACGAGCAGTATGTCCTGTCGACGGCCCGCACCAGCGATCCGAACAGCGCCACCAGCCAGTTCTTCATCTGCACGGGAAAGCATGAATCGCTCGACGGGCAGTATGCCGCCTTCGGTATCGTGCTGGAAGGAAAAGAGGTGGTCGACGCCATCGCCGCGGTCGAGACCCATAGCGTCCGTCACTACGATGACGTGCCGGTCGAGAACGTCGTCATCAACAAGATGTCGGTCGTGAAATAACCCTTCCGTCCCTCCCTGTTAAATTTTTTTTGAAAAATGCTTTTTATGTGTTATGGTGCGTAAAATGTTTTTTTCCATATAGGGGAGCGCATCATGAAAAAACTTTTGGTTAGCGTGCTTGTCGCGTGCCTTCCGCTCGTTTGGGGTTGCGGCGACGGCAAGAGTGAGATCGAGAAGAAACTTGAGGCTGAAGCGGTCAAACAGGCCGAGATGCAGAAGGCCGAAGCGGAGAAAAAAGCCGCAGCGGCCGATGAGGCCAAGAAAAAGAAATACATGGACGAGGATGCCAAGCCGCTGCCGCCGATCCTCGAAGCGGCCACCAAGAAAGATTGGGGCAAGGCGAAGGAGCTTCTTTCCACCGGTACCGGCGTCGACACGAAGGACGAACGGGGCCGTACCATCCTGATGATCGCCGCTGCGCAGAACAATCAGGAGATATTCGACCTGCTCATCGCCAAGAACGCCGACCCGAACGCCAAATCGCTCGAAGGCGAGACACCGCTGCTGATGGCCGCCAAGGCGGGCAACAAGGCGATGGTCGACTTCCTCGTTGAAAAGGGGGCCGATCCGCAGGCGAAGGACAATTTCGGCCGCACGACCCTTATGTATGCCGCCGCCTCGGGCAATGTGGAACTCGTGAAGTTCTTCCTTGCCAAGGGTGTCGAGGTGAACGCGCTGGACAAATACAACCAGAATGCACTCGTCTTCGCGGTCCGTGAGAACAAGACCGACGCCGCCAAGTTCCTGCTGGGCAAAGGAGCGCAGGTCAATATCGTCAAGCCGATGACCGAAGAGGAGAAAAAGGCGCTCGAAGAGGCGAAGAAAAAAGCCGAAAAGGAACGGAAGATAAAAGAGGCGGTCTTGAACCAGACCGAAGAGAAACGGGAAAAGACGGTCCTGTTCTGGGCGGTCCAGCACGGCAATCTCGAACTGGTGAAACTGCTCGTCGCCAAAGGTGCCCCGGTCCTCGTGAAGGATGTGAAAAAACGTGTCGAGACCATTATTTATGAGACCGGCAAAGGCGATGTCGAAAAGACGCAGGAAGTGGTCGAAGAGACCACCCGCACCGCCTATGAGCGCGGTCAGAAGAACCTGCTCATGTATGCCGCCGAGGGTGGCTATCTCGAGATCATGAAATTCCTCGTCTCGAAGGGCGCGCTGCTTGAGGATACCGACGGCGAAACGGTCCGTAATCCCTTCTTCTATGTCGTCGCTCAACCGAAAGGCGATGCCGAGAAAGAACAGCGGCTCGCCGAGGTCGCCCAGTACCTTCTGAAAGAGGGTGTCAAGACCTACAAGCACAAACGGCGTCTTTCCAAGCAAGAGATCATGCAGGAACGCGCCAAACAGAAGAACAAGACGTGGTGGGACAAGAACCTCGAGAAGGTCCAGTGGAAGATAACCGATCGCAAAAAGATCGATGTCGAAGAGTACGATTACGAGGGCTGGTCCATACTCACCCTCGCGGTCATGAATGATCATTTCCCGGTGTTCAAGGTGCTCATCGACAACGGCGTACAGGTCAACCGCAAAGAACGCAAGTTCGGCAAGACGGCCCTCATGTATGCCCGCGCCGTCAAGAATGCCGAGATGGAGAAGATCCTCCTTGAGAAGGGCGCGAAGGAAGGCGTCGTGTTCGATGTCGACGAAGAGGCGCGTCAGGAACGGATCAAGAAGGAGCTTGAGGAAGACATCAAGGCGGGGAAACTCTGAACGCCATGAAATTCCGCACTACCGTCCGTCCCGACGATCCGCAGCGCATCCGCGATATCGTCACTTCGACCGGCTTTTTCTACGACCATGAGATAGAGGTCGCGGTCGAACTGTGCGCAGAGAACCTCGCGCAGGGCGAGGAGAAAAGCGGCTACTTCTTCGTCTTCGCCGACGACGACAGCGGCCGCACCCTCGGCTACGCCTGCTACGGCGAGATAGCCTGCACCCGCCAGCGCTACGATCTTTACTGGATGGGGGTCCACGCCGATGCACGCGGCAAAGGTATCGGCAAACAGCTCATGAAGGAGACCGACAA
>Ga0074195_1004649_pt1 | contig 11106 bp, 5 predicted proteins | sample EPASupsiteHSE623_FD_64525 | JGI IMG/M metagenome (GOLD analysis project Ga0074195, IMG submission 64525) | Bioremediated contaminated groundwater from EPA Superfund site, New Mexico - Sample HSE6-23 | ecosystem: Environmental > Aquatic > Deep subsurface > Groundwater > Contaminated ...
CCACTTCCCTTTCCGGGTTTGGGCAATACACCGGTATCCTCCCCAGTGCAGACCGTCAGGCGATTCTGCCACCCAAATATAATTTCCCCCCAGTTCCGGACTGCTGGGACGATGCAGGGCAAAGAAACTGCCGTTTATTTTTTCTTCGAAAAAGGTACAATCTTTATTATGGGGACTAAAAATAAGCCCGTGATGCTGGAAGTCCTTCCAGTTTTTAGTCGTCCTCAGCCCCACGGCAACACCCGTTGAAGAAACTGCCGTATAAGTCAGGTAAAACGTATCATCAATCCGTGTTACCCGGCAATCTTCAATGCCATACGTTTCCTGTTCTCCTTCACCAAAAAGAGCGGGATACCCTTCAGGCTCGTAAAAGTCGGTGCGATTATCGCTGCATACCAGCCGTAAATGGGAAAGGGTAGTCAGATAATCCTGTCCTTTATACCGGATCACCCGGGGATCAGAAAGTTCAAGATCAGGATTATCATTGTCAAACTGAAGAATACTGACTTTACCCAGCTTGTCCAAAATTGGGATGCTGGTCATTCCTTCCTGCTGAACGGGGCGCTCGGCCACACGGAGCAGCAAAAATATTTTTTCGTCAAACCTGAATACCCCCGGATTGAGCAGACATTCAATATGCATCAGCTCCGAGCTGGGTTTGATTTGAGACGGGCAAAGAACCGGATTTTTTTCAAAACGTATCCCTATATCCATTTCTATTGTGCTAGTAACCTGTATTCTGTGTAATTGTACCACCCGATTTGTCGATCTCGCCCTGAGGTACAGGATAGATGTAGTGCTGATCCTGGAACCCGCGTGAACCTAAAACCTGTTTGGCTATTCCCCATCTTTTCAGATCATTGAACCGGTGTGATTCAAATCCAAGTTCCACACGCCTTTCATGGATCAGCCAACCCTTGATTTCATCCTCATTAACGGATGCCGTATTCCTGGCGGGCAAAGTCGCCGGAGGAGGCACCGTTCCGTCAATGGCAACAGAATTACGGGCTCTTTCCCGGATCCTGTTTATGATCGATATGGCCTGCTCCGTGTTGCCTGTTTCCAGGTAAGCCTCAGCCTTCCAGAGAAGAACGTCGGCAAAACGAATATAGACTTTATTACTCGGCGAATCATCGTTCCCTTTACCGGAACCATTGGTTGTTCCCAGGATTTTATTGACATTCTGATCTGCTGCATCAACGGTATATAAAAGCCGCGGGTCATTTGCTTCAAACTCCTGCAAAAAGTTGGACTCCGGCGCAACAAAACCCCAGCCCAACAATGCGCATAGTCCATTCCCTTTCCGGGGAGTTTGTGCTTCCTGATGGTCGTAAGCAAAAATGACCTCATTTTCCGCAAATTCCTTTGTGACATCAAAACTGTCAAAATAATTGGCGTTCAAGTCATAGAAACCCAGTCCTTCCAATTCAGTGACCAAACTGATCACTTCCTGCCACTGGTCGTTGTATAAAGCGACTTTCGCCTGAAGGGAAATAACCGCTCCTTTTGAGGCTCTCCACTTCTCGCTGTTACTGGAGAATTTGCTGTCTGGAAGTAACTCTTTCGCATCCTGCAGATCGTCGCTGATCTGCTGCCATACCGTTGCCTTGTCCACCCTTACAGCGACTTCATAAGCTTCTTCGAACGAAGCAAGCGGCGTTAACAGTAACGGAACATCGCCGTAAATGGTCACCAGATCGAAATAATAAAACGCCCTTAAGAAATAAGATTCACCCAGCAAGCGGTTTTTCAACGCGGCATCCAGGTTAAGCTTGTTCATCATTTCTTCATCGGTTAAATAGCTGATCGCCGTATTGGCCCTGGCGATGCCCTCATAATCGTAACTCCAGGTTCCGTTAAAACCGCCGTTTGAAGCGACAAAACTGAAATTATTGAATTGATCCATCCAGGCCTGGTCGCCATCGGGATTCCATTTTTTTTGCATATCATCCGAGGCGATATCCTGAAGGATGAAATCGTTCCGGGTAACAGTGCCATCATCCCAACCCCACTCTCCGATAATATTCAGGGTTGTTGAAAGCAACTGGTAAGATGAGCTTACGGAATAGGTCACACTCGTCACCGTCGGCTCCAGATTCACCTGCTCAGGGGTCAGCAATCCGATCGGGTCCTTGGTCAGGTAATCCTCGCAATTGGTCAGCGACACCACCAATGTTATGGCAAATACTATTTTAAATAATGACTTCATTTTTGCTGGTTTTAGGGTTGATTAAAAATTAATGTTTATACCTGCAAGAAATGATCTTGCCTGGGGATAGGTTCCCATATCCATCAGATCGGTTGTCTCCGGATCAAGCCCACTGTAATCGGTAATCGTAAAAACGTTTTGAGCAGAAACATAAAGCCTGACGTGATTGATACCGAATTTGGAAAAGCTGCCGAACGTATATCCGACTTCCACATTCTTGAGTCTGAAGTAAGAGGCATTTTCCACAAAGATGCCGGAGATTTTGCTGCTGCCATTATCCGTAAAACTAACCCGTGGTCGCTCGTTGGTCGATCCTTCTCCGTCCCAGCTGTCCAGTATGCCGGTCGTGTAGTTAAACGGACGGGTATCATAGTCTACAATCTTTTTGGAATCGTTATAACGGTCAACCTGGCCGACGCCCTGGAAAAGAAAGGCAAAATCAAATCCCTTGTACTCCCCGGAGAGGTTAATTCCATAAATCAGTCCCGGGTTTGGATCTCCGATAAAATCGCGGTCGTTATCATCAATTTTCCCGTCTTTACTCAGATCCTTAAAACGGATATCTCCCGGTACGACAGTTGGATTCGTTGTATTATACAGCTGGGTGGCAATCTCATTTTGATTTTGATAGATCCCTTCAAAAATATACCCGTAATAGGCATTTAAGGGATGCCCGACTTCGGTTCTGCTGACTTGTCCGATAATACTCGGAAGATTGGGGTGTAGTTTTTCTACATTATTTTTGACCAATGCCATGTTGGCATTGATGTTATACCTGAATTCATGCTCACTGTTCCTGAAAGTGATCCCGAATTCAAGACCTTTATTGCTGACTTCACCGGCATTCACAATGGTTGGCTGAACATCCCCGACAAACTTTGGCAGGGAGATTGGCAATAAAATATCGCTCGTATTTTTTTGGAAATAGTCGACCGAAAGATAGATCTTGTTATTCAAGATCCCGGCATCAAGCCCGTAGTTGAATTGGGTGGTCGTTTCCCATTTCAGGTCAGGATTTCCGTACCGCGAAGTCAGATACCGGTCACCGTCTTTTCTGATCAACGTGAGGTAGGCATAATTATCAATTTCCTGATTACCCAACTGGCCAACACTTACCCGCAGCTTTAAATCGGAAAGCCAGTCCTGTTGTTCCATGAATTTCTCCTCCGAAATTTTCCAGCCGGCTGACACCGACGGGAAATAACCCCACCGGTTCTTCTCCGCAAACCGGGATGAAGCATCGGCCCTGAAGTTAGCCGTGACCATGTATCTTGAATCATAGACATAGGTGGTGGTTGCGAAAAAGGATAACAGCGCCCATTCTGAGCCCGACCCGCCATTCCACAGATCCTGTTCCGTGCTTCCGAAATCGATGTAGGCGAATTTTTCCGTATCGTATTCATACCTTCTCCGGGAAGCGCTGAGTGAGGATTCATAGTTATTGATAAACTCACTTCCGATCAGGGCATTCAGGGAATGCTTTCCAAACGTTTTTACATAGTTCAGGGTATTGTTCCACGTCACCGTCAAGGCCTCGCTCCTTTCCTCATCAAGTCCGTTTGGCCGGTTCTGACGGCCCGTTCCCTGATCAGCCTCATTTCCGCCGCCATCGTCGTCACCAAAATTCCGGTAAAAGGCCTTGTTGTGATAGAAATTCAGGTCTATGCCCACGTTTGTTCTGAATTTTAGCGATTTATCCTGTAAAAAAGCATATTCCGCGTAGAGGTTGCCAAACGTTTTGTAATGGGATCGTTCATCGTCTGTGAAATAAGCCAGCGCCACCGGGTTTTGAGTCCACTCATACTTGTCGCTTTCCCAGCCGCCGGTATTCCGGTTATTGTGGATGTAAAAAGGTAAATCGGTAAAGGGATCGCGCTCTGACCACGTCGGGTCGTCCGGATTTTTATAAACAGAAAGCACGGGCGGCCTTAATAAGGCATGACGGATAATTCCGGGCGCATCGCCTTTTGATGACAATTTATCCTGAATGGCATACGAAAGTTGCAGGTTTGTGCCGATTTTTAAACGGTCTGTCAGATCAGCATTGAGGTTTGTCCTGAAGTTATATCGTTTGTATTTGTCATTATTGTAGACTACGATACCATTCTGATCATAAAAGCCGGCAGAAATGAGGTATTGCAATTTTTCGCTTCCACCACTCGCCGTTAGCTGGATATTTTGGGAATAGCCCGTCTCAAATACTTCATCAAGCCAATCTGTATCGGCAAAGTCTGATCTTCCTTTATCGGCCGTATACGGATTGGTGCCGCTATACCCGGCGTTGTTCCAGGCTTTTTCAACCACATCCATATACTGACTGGTATTCAACATCTGCGGAAGATTCACGGCCTGCTGAATCCCACGGAAATAATTGACATCGAAAGCCGATTTACCGATTTTACCACTTTTTGTCGTGATGATAATCACACCTGCCGACGCTCTTGAACCATAAATTGCGGCTGCTGAAGCATCCTTCAGGACGGTCATGGACTGGATATCGGAGGGATTCAGGAAGGTTAATTCACGCGTGGGAACGCCATCCACAACATACAACGGATTGTTATTGCCGATAGTGCCTTCACCCCGGATCCTGATATTGATCTCGTCGCCAGGCGCACCGGTACTTTGAGTGACCTGAACCCCGGCCACCTGACCCTGCAACGCCTGGGACAATTCAGCCACTCTTCGCTTACTCATATCATCGACATTGACCGGCGAAACCGCACCGGTCAGTGTCGATTTCTTTTGCGTGGAATAGCCCACTACAAGAACTTCACTGATCTCCTCCGTTCCGGATTTTAGCGTGACATTTAAAGTCGTTTTCCCTTCGAGAGGAACTGTAACGGACTCAAATCCGACAAACGAGAACTTTAATGACTCAGTCGTACCGGGAACCTGGAGGGAATAATGACCCTCAATATCGGTGATTGTGCCAATTGATGTTTCAGGAACAACGACAGACACACCAGGCAGTGTGACTCCTTCTTCATCGTATACGGTCCCAGTTATGGTTACTTGTCCAAACACAATTCCTGATACCATCAGAAAAATGAATCCGGTGATTGCTTTCTTTAAAAATGGGATTAGATTTTGTTTCATAGCTTTATAATAATTTAGTTTTTACATCCGCAAATAACCGCCAGAATGCCTTGTGTTAACAAAGTTGACAACAGGAATCAGTTTTAGTGTACACTATGTCTTCAAAAATGTACACTATCAAAATGAATTACTGATACACAAAAGATTAAAACAAACGACAGCTTAGTTTAGAAGTGCTTTTTTGTTATATTTCAGCTGATACTGCTTTGGAGGGAGTTGATACATTTTTTGGAATTCGCGATAAAAGTAGGAGCGGTTATTAAAACCCGACTCGTAAAAAACCTCTGTCACGTTCATCGTTGTTTGTCGCAGCAATTCGGCTGCATGCTTCAGACGGATGGTCCGGATCATATCGCCGGGCGACAAACCTGAAATTTGCTTTAGCTTCCTGTAAAAGTTCGTACTGCTCATTCCCAATTCTTTTTCAAGCAAATCGGCCTGCAAATCCGGATTATTTATATTTTGAGCAATGATCTTGATAACTTTTTCAATAAATAATTTATCGGTTTCGTCAATTGGGAGTCTGGAAATATCCTGAAAATCTGAATCTCTTGTAAAATGCCGGTATATCCGATCCCGTTCTTCCAGCAGTTTTTCGATCCGGACTTCGAGATGTCTTGGATGAAAAGGTTTTGGGATGTAGGAGTTCGCGCCGCTCTCAAGGCCTTCAATACGATGCACAACTGAGCTTTTGGCGGTCAACAGGATGACCGGAATATGGCAGAATTTCAGGTCAGATTTGACAGCGCTGCACAATTCAATCCCATCCATCAGCGGCATCATAATATCGCTGATGATCAGATCAGGCACCTGTTTTTCGATCAGTCTCAACGCCTCCAGACCATTATTGGCGTTAACAATGCGGTATTTCTCCTTCAACAGTTCACCCAGCAACGCATGAATATCCTGCTCGTCTTCAACGATAAGAATTGTTTTTTTATCGTTTTCCAACGCTTCTATTGTTTTTATTTTCTCGTGTACAGCATCCCCGGGTAATTCAGGCTCATCAAGCATATTTTTCAAATGATTGGAAACCATCACTCCGGATACCGGTTCTCCGGGAAGATTTTCTTCCGGATTATTTTGACAACAGGGAAGCGTTATTCTGAATATGGTCTGTTCATTCTCAACGCTCTCCACCTCGAGCGTCCCGTTAAGTGTGGTCACCAGGCTTTTTGTATAAGCCAGCCCAATGCCTGTCCTGAATTGATCAGGTTCGGCGTGTTCCTGGTCGGTGGTGATAAAAAATCGTTCAAACAATCTGCTCAGCTTTTGCTTTGGTATCCCCTTTCCGGTGTTGGAAAGCGAAATTTTAATTTTCTCTTCCTGCAGAAGTTCCGCCGCAAGCGTAATTTTTCCACCTTCAGGTGTGTATTTGAAGGCATTTGACAGGAGATTGAACAGGATCTTCTCGATCTTATCCTGATCAAACCAACCCATGATTTCGCGGGGCGATTCAATGTGGTATTCAATTTTTTTCCGGATAGCCAGTTCATCGAACAGCTCCGAGATCTGCTCGATCAGGCTGACGATGTTGAACCGGTCCACTTTTATTTCCAGATGCAGATTTTCGGCCTTGCGGAATTCCAGAAGCTGCTGGATCAGGAACAACAACCGGTTCGTGTTCCGTTGGATCATTTTAATGAATTTCTGATCTTCCGGGCTGACGGCAGCAGATTCGATCAGCTTCTGAACCGGGCTGATAATAAGAGTCAGCGGAGTTTGAAACTCGTGCGCAATATTCGTAAAAAATGTAAGCCTGGTCTGATGAATTTCTTCCTCTTTTTGGAGAAGCAGTTGATTTTGTCGCAGAAGATTTCTTTTTTTGAAGTAATTCAAGATCAATAAGACCAGCAGCATAGTAAAAAATGCATAAAGGGTCACTGCATACCTGGACCGCCAAAAAATAGGCTTAACCTCAAAATTTACAGCCTGTACGGCCTCGCTCCAAACGCCATCGCAATTGGTCCATTTCAAATACAATTCATATTCTCCCGGCGGAACGTTGGTAAACGAAATATCGCGCCTGGTCTGAATATAATTCCAATCGTTGTCAAAGTTGTTTAATTTATAGGCGTATTGGCATTTTTCGGTATTGATATAGCTCAGCACAGCCAGCTTGATATTGAAAAAGTTTTGGTTGTGTTTCAGTATGACTTCAGCCGGATTAATCATATCCTGACTGATCACATGCTGATGATAAAGCGGCTCGCTTTGATGCTGGGCTTTTATTTCGGAGATTGACAGCAGCGGTACGTGTTCATATTCACTGATTTGAGCAGGATCAAAAAAATTAAATCCGTTAATACCTCCCATGAATATCAACCCCTTATTCCCGTAGTAGTAAGCGCCGTCGGCAAATTCATTATCCTGCAAACCGTCAAACTCAGAGTAGTTTTGAAACTGCCCGCCCGACGGCTTAAACCTCGATAGTCCCAGGTTCGTGCTCACCCATACATTTCCGTCGTTGTCGCTTACGATGCCATGAATGGTATTATTGGGCAACCCGTCAGGAACAGTGAAGTGTTTAAATGTGGCATTCCCATACAGGTCATGACTGACCAATTGGTTCAGTCCAAGACTTGTTCCAATCCACAAATTATTCTCCTGATCCCTGTGCATACAAAGAATATCATTGCTGCTCAGGCTCCGGAAATCCTTTTCATTTGCACGAAAGGGAACAGACCGGCCGCTCTTTTTATTGAACAGGTTTAGTCCCCCTAACCGTGTGCCAAGCCAGAGTAATGAATCATCTTCAGGAACGATTGAAAAAATGATGTTGCTGCTGATCAATCCCTCATCTGATCCCTCCGCCAGGTACCTTTTATAGTGCGACAGGACCATTTTCGTACCTTTACGTTGAAGTTTAAAACGAACCAAACCAAATCCGTTGGTGCCCAGCCAGACCACGCCGTCATTATCCTGATAAATGGCATAAGTCGACTTAAACGGATCTGCCAGGGGGCGACCCTCAAGTTCATGCCAGTAAATGAATTTTTGAGTTTTGAAATCAAAAAGTGCAGGTTCATCATCGGTCCCGATATACAGGATATGATCCTGCCCGTAAAAAAGTGAAAACACAGAACTATTCAGCTCACTGTTCCCGGCATTATACGTTTGATGTGTGCCGTCTCTACTATTTTCCAGACGGATAAGACCGTTACCTTTTGTCCCGATCCATAATGAACTATCAGGAGTTTCACAAAAAGCACGCACAATTCCTCCCTCCAGAGCGGGCATTTCTGCGGGAGTGATCAGCCCAAACACTTTATTCTGCGGGTAAATTTTGAACAGACCTTCTCCGTCAGTTCCAATCCATATCATTTGTTCGTTTCCTTCATATACGGTCGAAATTTTTTTACTTTTAACGACTTCAAGCCAGGATGGCGGATCGATGCTTCCTTCGGACCCGGACAACAGGATTTCAGTCCCCTTCCTAACCAGGATACCCTCTTTGATACTTCCGGTAATCCGATTAACGTCCCTTAAAACAACCGTCAGCTTATCCTTCTCCTTTTCAGAATACCGACATAGCGTACCATCGTTGAACAGAACAAATAGCCCGCGATCCGGGTGAACAATAAAATCTGAAACACCCTTCAGTACCGGATCAACGCTTTTTAAACGGACCGTTTTGTCTTCGGAAAAATCCAGCGTCAGTTTTTCCAGTTCGCCTGAAACATACTGGACCATCAGCGAAGACGGAGGAAAGAATATCATTTTCTTTACCGGATTGCCTTTCCCGACGCGATGCAGCAGAAGAATGCTGTCGTTGCGGGCGTATCCGATCCCCCAATCTTTAGCAGCACAAAACACAATCCCCGAATCACCGCGTGCAATATGAAATTCATATTCAGAAGTAGGGGAGATGTTTTTCCGTGAAAAGTAATATCGGGTAAATTGATTGGATTTTTTGTCATACCGGTTGATCCCATGGTTGGTGTTGATCCAGATCCGCCCCTGCCAATCCTCTGTAATATCGAGGACGACCTGATTGCTGATACAGTTGGGATTATTGAGTTCCGGATGAAAGACCGTAAAATCGGATCCGTTATATAAATTCAATCCATCCCAGGTGCCTATCCAGACGAGATCTTCAGAATCCTGAAATACCTTATTGACCGAGCTGTTTGAAAGGCCGTTTGAATTGGTGATCTGACGCATGCTGTATACCTGCTCTGCCTGCCCCGTCAGGACCTGGAAGAACAAGAAAAATGAAAACAACCCGGCAAAATGAAAACATTTTAATGATAATTTAAAAAATTGCTTACCCTTATTTGTCATTTATCCAGTCACTTATACCAAAGAACAAAAATAGAAAAAATCAGCAAGCAATTAGTGACAATTTTAGACAGCAAAATTGGGATCATCTAAAAACTATAACTCTCTATTCTGACAGATGTATCCGGGCAAATAAGTTCGCAAGAAGCTGTTGACCCGGAAATAACGGACTAATATGAATTTTCTTAATTTAAGTCAAACATAGGATACTAAATTCATCAATTACACGTTTACGTTTTTTAACAGGATGATCAAATGCATAAAGCAACCTGAATCAATGTTTTCCATCTATACTTTGTGGTGGGTAAGCTTTAATAAAAAGTAGTTATTAATGAAGTTATTTTTCTAAAATGCTCAATATGAGTTATTTATGCAAGCCATTGAAAAAAACGAACGGAAAAAACAAGAAGCAGGGACAGGACTATCTTACGAAGGATAAAGCCTGCAAGATTGGGAACAAACTAGTGAGAGAAGATTCTCTCCTCATCATAAATGCTTGAATGAGATGGGTAGCTGGACGAGATTGGAACAAGTAATTAAATGGACTGGATTAACTACTAATGCTTTTGCACTTTCCATCGGCTTAAAAAGAGCCGAAAATTTATATCAGATAAAAAAAGGAAGAAATTCGATCAGCAGGGATCTTGCCGACCTTATTGCAGCAAAATATTCCGGCATCAGTAAATCGTGGCTTCTGACAGGAGAAGGGTCAATGCTTACTGATGAAAATGATGAAAGCCCTCGTAATCGTGGGATTCCATACTATGGTTCCAATTTAGCATTCGTAAAAGATCGGGTTATGAAATTCCCGGCTCCCCTTTACTTTATGGATATTCCTGTTCTCTCAAATTGTGATTTTGCGGTGAGCTGGCCCGACGACTCAATGTCTCCTGAAATACCTTCCGGCTCAATCATTACACTAAAGGAAACTGAAATTCCGTCATTACTCCCAGGTGAAATCTACCTGATTGTCACCGAAAATTATACTACAATGAAGCGCTTAAGGTCGGTAGGAGATAATGATCAGAGTCTCAGGCTGGTGCCTGCGAATAAAAACATCTATGATGAAACAGTGATCGATAAAACATTTATCCTGCGCTTATTTATAGTAAAAGGAGTAATTTCCGTGAAAGTATTTTGATGACCTGGCACAATATTAAACCCCCGTTATTGCCAACCCGCAGATAAAAAAAGGCAATTCGTTGATTCTTTTTCTGAATTAAACTGACATTTGCTGTCATTGTTACCGAAATGATTATGCGCTATGTCCGGATATGAAATTCTGTCCAGGCGTGGGATTTAGTTTATGCATTAAAATAATATTGAGACACTTATTTAGATTCCGAATATTGTTAGTTTTGTATTGGACTAACAAACCTAATCTTGAAAGAACTTTTAATTATCGAAGGACTTAGACGAAGAGAAAAAGCAATCTTTGACTACATTTTTAATTATTATTACTCGTCTCTTTGTGCTTTTTCCATGCAATACATAGACAACCGCGAAGCAGTTGAAGA
>Ga0074195_1004653_pt1 | contig 11091 bp, 7 predicted proteins | sample EPASupsiteHSE623_FD_64525 | JGI IMG/M metagenome (GOLD analysis project Ga0074195, IMG submission 64525) | Bioremediated contaminated groundwater from EPA Superfund site, New Mexico - Sample HSE6-23 | ecosystem: Environmental > Aquatic > Deep subsurface > Groundwater > Contaminated ...
GACGGGATGTCGATCTCAGCTACGGCCTGGCTAAACGGCTTTCCCTCGCCAAACCGGGGGTCGGCAACATGAAGATGCGGGTGCTGTAGGGTTTCCCCGCCCTATCCTGCGCCGCGCAGTCGGCACCCCCTCCTCCGTCCCGCCTGTTCATCCCTCACCCCCGCCCGCCGTTCGCTTCGCCGTCAACGCCCGCGTTCCCGGTTCCCTGGCATACCACAGCAAGCCCAGCGAGCACCCCACGATGCCCGCGATCTCCCACGGCTTGAGCGTCTCGCCCAACAGTGTCCAGGCCACGAGGGCGGTCGTCACCGGCACAAAGGACATGAACAGCGACACAATGATCGTGCCCAGGTGACCAATGGCGTAGGCGACGCAGATCAGGGCCAGAACATTGACGACGATGCCTTGATAAATGGCCTGAATCGCCATATCTTGGAGGGAAGCCTGGGCGAAACCCGAGGGGAACAGGTACCACAGTGGGGTAAAAAGCGCCACATTGACCACGGGCACGACCACCACCACATCCCGCCAGCTCATGCCGTAGAGGCGGATACCGGTCATGTGGAAGGTGTAGCAGACCGCGGCCGCCAGCAGCAGCACGATCCCGGCCGCCCGGTCCCAGGAAAAAACCGAGCCGCCGGCCATGACGATATTGGAGAGAAAGATCAGGCCGATGGCCGCATACCGGTGGCTGGCGATGCGCTGCCGGAACAGCAGCCAGGCAGCGATGGCGCCCAGCACCGGCAGCATGCCGTTGACCAGGACGCCGGCATGGGCGGCCCGCAGCACCTTGAGCCCGTAGAACGAGAGCAGGGTGTAGGGAAAGCCGACCCCGAGGCCGACCACCAGATACTGCCACAACCGGAAACGGCGCCAGGGATAGCGGACCGCCAGCGGGGCAACCGCCAACAGGGCGGTCCAGTAACGCAGCAGGGTGATGTCGGCCGGTTGCAACTGGGTGTGGACGCCGTAACGCGAAATGGCGATCCAGCCGGACCAGATGCAGACCACGGCCAATCCGGCCAGGATGGGTTTGATTGGTGTCATCGCGGCCAGCATTACCCCGGATCAAGCCCGGTGGCAAGCCTTTCCCCGCTTCTGCCCGGTGCCGCCCCTGCAAACCACTCTTTACGAGGAAAAAACCATGAGCCGGCCCTTGCTCCACCCCGAGGCGCTCACCGCGCTTCGTTTCGATAACCGCTTCACCCGTGCATTGCCCGCCGACCCAGTGGCCGAAAACAGGCGGCGGCAGGTGGTTGGCGCCTGCTATTCGCGGGTGCTGCCCGTCCGCGCCACCCACCCGCAACTGGTGGCCTGTTCCCGGGAAGCGGCGGCCCTGCTCGACCTCACCGAGGCCGACTGCCGGAGCGAACTGTTCACCCAGGTCTTTTCCGGCAACCACCTGCTCGCGGGCATGGACCCCCATGCCGTCTGCTACGGCGGCCATCAGTTCGGCAACTGGGCCGGCCAGTTGGGGGACGGCCGGGCCATCAATCTGGGCGAGGCCGTCAACCGGAATGGCGAGCACTGGACCCTGCAGCTCAAGGGCGCCGGCCCGACCCCCTATTCCCGTTCCGCCGACGGCTTGGCGGTGCTGCGTTCCTCGCTGCGCGAATTCCTGTGCAGCGAGGCCATGTTTCACCTGGGGGTGCCCACCACCAGGGCGCTCAGCCTCATGCTCACCGGCGATCCGGTGGAGCGCGACATGTTCTACGACGGCCATCCCCAGGAAGAGCCGGGGGCCGTGGTCTGCCGGCTGGCGCCCTCGTTCCTTCGCTTCGGCAATTTCGAGATTTTCGCCGCCCGCGGCGAGATCGAGGTGCTCCGGCAACTGGCCGACTTCACCATCCGCACCTTGTTCCCCCACCTGGGCGAGCCCTCACCCGAGGTCTATGGCCGCTGGTTCGACGAGATCTGCCGCGCCACCGCCGCCCTGATGGTCCACTGGCTGCGGGTCGGCTTTGTCCACGGGGTGATGAATACCGACAACATGTCGATACTCGGCCTCACCATCGATTACGGTCCCTACGGCTGGCTGGAAAACTACGATCCCACCTGGACCCCCAACACCACCGACGCCCAGGGCCGCCGCTACTGTTACGGCCGTCAGCCCGCCATCGCCCACTGGAACCTGGCCCAGCTGGCCAACGCGCTCCTGCCATTGACCGGGGCCACCGGATCGCTGGAGCAGTCCCTGCGCGACTACAGCCATCATTTCGAACAGGGCTGGCAGACAATGATGGCCAGCAAGTTAGGCTTTCTGGCCTATGAAGCCACTCTCGACCGGCCGCTGATCGAGGAGTTGCTCCGTCTGCTGCCCGAGGCGGAGACCGACATGCCTCTCTTTTTCCGCAACCTGGCCCGGCTGCCGCAGGCGATCGAAACCGCGGCCGCAGACCGGATGGCGCTCCTGCACGATGCCTGGTACCAGCCGGAGCACCTGACACCCGCCTACCGCGACCGGCTGGGCGCCTGGCTCGATCGTTACCGCGAGCGGCTGCGCCGCGACAACTTGCCCGATGCGGAACGCCGGGCGCGGATGGACGCGGTCAATCCCAAATACGTGCTCCGCAACTATCTGGCGCAAATGGCCATCGACAAGGTGGGGGAAGGGGATTTTTCCCTGGTGGATGAACTGCTCGAAGTGTTGCGCCACCCCTACGACGACCAGCCCGGCAAGGAGCGCTTTGCCGAAAAGCGGCCCGAGTGGGCGCGCCGCCGGCCGGGATGCTCGATGCTGTCGTGCAGTTCGTAGGAACTCGGTGGTGCCCGCTACCCTTCGATACCGTGCTTTTCGATGCGGTAGATCAGGGTCGGCCGGGAAATGCCGAGGAGTTTGGCGGCCCGGGACTTGTTGGCGCCGCTCAGTTCGAGGGCCTGCACAATCAGCCCCTTGATCAGCTCGTCGAGCTGGATGCCCTCGGGCGGGAGGCGCATGCCCAGCTCGCCGTTCTGCTGGGACGCATGATAGGGAAAGGCCAGGAAAGCGAGGTGGGCCGCTTCAATCTGATCGCCGTCCTCCATCAGGACCACCCGCTCGACCGCGTTTTTCAGCTCCCGGATATTGCCCTTCCACGGATACTGCACCAGCATTTTCCGGGCCTCCGGCGAGATGCCGCGAAAGTTTTTACTGAATTTTTCGTTGAATTTATTCATGAAAAATCCGGTCAAAGGGATAATGTCCGCCTTGCGCTCCATCAGTGAGGGGACGACCACCCGGGCCACATTGAACCGGTAGTAGAGATCCTCCCGGAAAGTCCCGGCCTGCACCTGGGCCGCCAGGCTCTTGTTGGTGGCGGCAATCACCCGGACATCCACCTTCTTCTTCCGGGTGCCGCCCACCGGATAGAATTCCCGCTCCTCCAGAAACCGCAACAGATTCACCTGGGCAGCCGGGTGCAGTTCGCTGACCTCGTCGAGCAGCAGGGTGCCGCTGTCCGCCATTTCAATCTTGCCCTGCTTGCCCTCGTGCAGCCCTCCGGTGAAGGCCCCTTTCTCATAGCCGAACAGTTCGCTTTCCAGGAGCTCCTTGCTGATGGCGCCGCAGTTGATGCCGACAAAGGGCTTGTCATAGCGGTTGCTCCGCTGATGGATCAACCGGGCGACCACTTCCTTGCCGACCCCGCTTTCCCCTTCGATCAGCACCGTGGTGTCGTGCCCCTTGGCCACCTTGTTCGCGAACTCGAAAACTTTCTTGATGCCCTCGCTCTCGCCGACGATATTCTCCAGGCTGAACTTCTTGAGATAGGCCCGGCGCAACTCCTGCACCTCTCTTTTCAAGCGCAGGTTTCCCAGGGCCTTTTCGATTACCAGCTCGAACATCTCGATTTCCAGCGGTTTGACCAGGTAATCAGCGGCCCCCATTTTCATCGAGTGCACCACGGTCTTGACGTCCTCGTAGGCCGTCATCATGATGATCAGCAGTTCCTGGTCCAGCAGCTTGATCCGTTGCAGGGTTTCGATGCCGTCAATACCGGGCAGCCGGATGTCGAGCAACACCAGGTCAATCGGGTTCTTTTTGAGCAGGCGCAAGGCCTCTTCGCCGCTGCCGGCAATCAGGGGGTCGTATTTCTCCGACAGGATGGCGCGCAGGGAATTCTGCAGCAGCCGGTCGTCATCGACGATCAGGATCTTGTATCGGTGCATCGCTTGTCCTCGGCGGGATGGATGGGAAATCGCAAGGTGAAGGTCGTGCCCCTGTTTTTGTCGCTGAACACATCCACCGAGGCTTGATGCTGCTCCAAAATTTTATGGACAATGGACAGCCCCAGGCCGGTGCCTTCCGGTTTGGTGGTGAAAAAAGGGTTGAAAATCCGGGAAAGATTGTCGCGGGCGATCCCGGTGCCCTGATCGGTCACCTGCACTACCACCTGATCGCCGCGCTTCCTGGGCCCCCGTTCCACCCGGCCGGCAATATGAATCGCGCCGCCCTCGGGCATGGCCTCCATGCCGTTGAGCAGCAGGTTGACGAACACCTGCTGGATCTGATGCGCATCCAGTACGACGTGCGGCAGATGGTCCTCCATCCGGCAGCGCACCTCGACATTGTTTTCCTTGAGCTGCGAATCCATCAGGGCGATGGTGCCCTGGATCACCCGGGGGAGGGAATCGCTTTTCAAGGCGGTCAACGATGGTTTGGCAAAGTCGAGCATCCCCTTCACCAGGGTCCTGATCCGGTCGATGCCCTCCTGGGTGTCCGCGATCAGATTTTTCGCGGCCGGGCTGACCGCCGCTTTCTTGGCCAGCAGTTGCACGTTGAAATTGATGCTGGTGAGCGGGTTTCTGATTTCATGGGCAATGCCGGCGGACAACTGCCCCAGCGAGGTCAGCCGGTCTATTCGCCGGATCAGCTCCTCGGTTTTTTTCTCCTCGGTCAGGTTGCGGATGATGACCATGGCCCCGATCAGGTTGCCCTGATGATTGCGCAGCAAGGAAGAGGTGACGCCCAGCGTGGCGGCGCCGCCTTCCTTGCGCGCCTGCTGGATCTCCTTGCCGTCGACGACCGCGTGATGATCGATGGCCAGATCGACCACCTGGGCAATGTCGGCGGCAAAGACCGCATCCGCCTTCGCGCCCAGGACATGCTTTCTCCTGATGCGGAACATCTCCTCGGTTTTCTTGTTGATCGAGGATATTTCCTTGCGCAGGTTGATGGTCACCACGCTGTTGGGCAAGCTCTCCAGGATATTCTCCCGGAAGTTGCGCTCGGTCTTCACCTGCCCGTACAACCGGACATTGCCGATCAGGCTGGCGGTGTGACCGGCGTAGATCAGCAGCAGCTTGAGATCGTCCTCGGAAAAGGCGGCCCGTTCCTGGCTGCCGACATCCAGCACCCCGACCACCCGCTTGTCGTTGATCAGGGGCACCGTGAGCTGGGAAACAACCCCGTTGACGATCTCCCGGCATCGCGGATCAGTGCGGACATCATCGACCAGGGCCGGGGTGCCGGTTTGCGCCACCCAGCCGACGAGCCCGGAGCCGACCTTGAGCCGGCCCCCTTCTTGCCCGGCACTGTCACCCCCCTTGCCCGAGGCGATGAAGAGTTCCTTGCCGTCGTCGTCGAGCAAAAAGAGGGCGCTGCTGGTGGCCTTGGTCATTTTCAGGGCGCTGGCGCTGATGACCTGGAACAATTTCTTCAGATCAAGAACGGAACTGGTTTTTTTGCTGATCTCCTGTAGGGTCAGAAGTTGCTTGATCTTTTTCTGGTTCTGTTCCTGCAGCCGGGCGTTTTCGATGATAATGGAGGCCTGGTTGGCAAAGGTGGAAAAGGCGGCAATGTCATTTTTGGTCATGAACAGCCTGCTGTCGTCCTTATCCGCGGTGATCAGGCCGATGATGTCTTTTTTGATTTTCAGCGGCACGGCGATGGTGGAGACGCGCCCCATGATCCGGCTGACCTTGAGGTCGATGGCGGTCACCCTGGGGTCATCCTGATAATCCTTCACATAGATGGTTGCGCCCCATCGGGCCACGCGGGTTTCGACGCAGTCGTGCCGGTCCAGCCGGTAGGGGTAACGGAGGGCCCGCTCCGAATCGTGGGGATTGAACCCGTGAATGTACCGGCATTCGAGCAGGCTGCGGTTCCGGTCGGCCAGGAAGATGGCCAGCCGGGTGAAACCGAAGACCAGGGAGGTCTCCTTGACGATCGACGTCAGGATGGTGTCGAGCGAGATCGGGCGGGTGAGCAGACTGGAAATTTTATGAATCGAGGACAACAGCTTGTCCTTGGTTTTCAGATCGTCGGCACACCCGGCCGCATTCTGGCGGCTCTGTTGTTTCATCATGGTTTTCCTCTTTCTCTCCGCAGCAAAAACGCGATTTTCCAGTCCGGCATGCCGACCTGTCCTTTCCCATGAACCGCACCAAAAAATCAAACAAAAAATGCAGACGTCCTTTTGCGGTGGATCGAACCTTGGCGGTTTCGCCCAAAATGGGAAGCACCCGTTCTATTGAATGTAATGGCCTCGCAAAAAATCTGCTTCTGTCATTGCAAGGAGCATTGCGACGAGAGATATCCTAATTCTCAGGCTGTTGCAAAATGAACAGAGCCGAATCAGAGGGAGAAGCCGGCTGAAGATTGATGGGAATCATTTGTATTTATATAAAATTGTGCAAAAACATCTCTATAAACTACAGAAATATTCAACCATAAGATGCATTCCTATTTGAGATTGACACCCTCTACAGTGGTCGGTAGGGTTGGAATGTGAATACGAATTGCCGCTGGCGTTTCGACCCGAGGAGCTGTACATCAACGACAAGCATGGAGGTTCCCGATGCACGACGACAAGAAAAAACTCACCACCAATGCCGGCGCGCCGGTGCCTGACAACCAGAACGTCTTGACTGCGGGCCCGCGCGGGCCGCAATTGCTCCAGGACATCTGGTTTCTGGAAAAGCTGGCCCATTTCGACCGCGAGGTCATTCCCGAGCGGCGCATGCACGCCAAGGGCTCTGGAGCGTTTGGCGTCTTTACCGTCACACACGACATCACCAGCTACACCCGCGCCAAGATATTTTCTGAAATCGGCAAGAAAACCGAGCTGTTCGTTCGTTTCTCCACCGTTGCCGGCGAACGGGGCGCGGCCGACGCCGAGCGCGACATCCGCGGCTTCGCGGTCAAATTCTACACCGAGGAGGGCAACTGGGACCTGGTGGGCAACAACACCCCGGTCTTCTTCCTCCGCGATCCGCTCAAATTCCCGGACCTCAACCACGCGGTCAAGCGCGACCCGCGCACCAATCTGCGCAGCGCCAAGAACAATTGGGATTTCTGGACCTCCCTGCCCGAGGCCTTGCATCAGGTGACCATTGTCATGAGCGACCGGGGCATCCCGGCCACCTACCGCCACATGCACGGCTTCGGCAGCCACACCTTTTCCTTCATCAACGCCCAAAACGAGCGCACTTGGTGCAAGTTCCACTTCAAGTCCCAGCAGGGCATCAAGAACCTGACCGACGCCGAGGCCGAGGCCCTGATCGGCAAGGACCGCGAAAGCCACCAGCAAGATCTCTACGCCGCCATCGAACAGGGCCAGTTCCCCCGCTGGACCCTCTTTGTCCAGGTGATGACCGAGGCACAAGCCGCCGCCCTCCCCTACCATCCCTTTGACCTGACCAAGGTCTGGTACCACACCGACGCGCCGCTGATCGAGGTGGGCGTGCTGGAACTGAACCGCAACCCGGACAACTACTTTGCCGAGGTCGAGCAGGCCGCCTTCAATCCGGCCAACGTGGTGCCCGGCATCGGCTTCTCGCCCGACAAGATGCTCCAGGGCCGCCTGTTTTCCTACGGCGATGCCCAGCGCTACCGTCTCGGGGTCAACCATCACCTCATCCCGGTGAACAAGGCCCGCTGCCCGTTTCACAGCTACCACCGCGACGGCCAGATGCGGGTGGACGACAACCACGGCTCCACCATCGGTTATGAACCCAACAGCTACGGCGAGTGGCAGCAGCAGCCGGACTACTCCGAGCCGCCGCTGGCCCTGAGCGGGGCCGCCGCCCACTGGAACGCCCGCGAGGATGACAGCGATTATTTCACCCAACCGGGCAAGCTCTTCCGGCTGATGACCAGGGAGCAGCAGGAAGCCCTGTTCGGCAATACCGCCCGCGCCTTGGGCGATGCGCCGCAGGCCATCAAGATACGCCACATCGGCAATTGCCACCGGGCCGATCCGGAATACGGCAAGGGGGTGGCCGCCGCCCTGGGCATCGCCATGAGCGAGGTACCCCTGTAACGGCCCGCTGCACCTAAAGCGCCATCCACGCGGGCGGATCGAGACTTTGCGGAGGGACGGACTTTTTTAAGGCGGAAGGGGCACGCAGGCCTCCTGGTGCGGATCTCCGGCGGAATCCGGGAAAAACAACGCCGAGACGTTTCGATAAGTCCGGATTCCGCACCCTCTCCACCCCGGCAACGATTTTCCAGATCGACACGATCGCGGCAACTCCGATGTACGATCCCCGGCCCTACCTCATGCTCGCCGATGCGGTGCTCATCCTGCACGCGGCCATTGCCCTGTTTGTCGCCGGCGGCCTGGCGGTGATTATTGCCGGCAATCTGCGCGGTTGGCGCGGGGTCAACGGCTTGGGGTTCCGGCTCGCGCATCTGGCGGCCATCGCGGTCATCAGCGCCCAGGCGTGGCTCGGCGCCATCTGCCCGCTCACCTCGATAGAAATGTGGCTGCGCGAGCGAGCCGGGGCGGCGACCTACAGCGGCAGCTTCATGGGCCACTGGCTGCAACGAATTTTGTATTACGATGCCCCGGACTGGGCATTCACCCTCGCCTATTCCCTGTTCGGGCTGGCCGTCGTGGCCACCTGGCGGGTGTTTCCCCCAAAATGGGGGCGGCATCAAAAGCGCACCGGGATGAAAGATGACAAGACGCGTACACCAACGGACGAACTGTCCTCCCCCCTTCCCTCTTCACCACAAAGGAGACGAACAATGACACAAAACGTCGTAATCACGGTTGCTTGCGGTACAGATAATCCCAACCGGGCCACGCGGGCGATTCATCTGGCTACGGTGGCGCACCGGGAGGGTAAAAACGTCACCCTGTTTCTCCTCGACGAGGCGATCTATCTCGCCAAGAAGGGGCTGCTTGACAACCTGCGGGCCGCCACCGGCGATGTGGCGGATGATCTGATGACCTACCTCCAGGCAAATAACGTGCCGGTACTCGCCTGCACCCCCTGCGCCAAGGCCCGGGGGGTCACCGAGAGCGACCTGATTGAAGGCGCCCGGATGGGCACGGCCATCGAGTTGATTCATCTGGCCTGCGACGCAACGGTCATCAGCCTCTAGGCAAGGGATGGGGCAAGGGTCCTTCTCACTACGTGGCAATGCACAACAACCAACCGGCGCCCGGTTGCGCCCTTCCCGCCGGGCGCCCGCCCCCCCTTCTGCTTTTCCTCCGTTTTTTCCGGCTGGGACTGACTGCTTTTGGCGGACCGGCCATGGTGGCCCAGATCCGCGAGATGGCAGTGGCCAGGGAGGGCTGGCTTAAGCCGGAAACGTTTCAACAGGGGGTGGCGATCTGCCAGGTCATCCCTGGTGCCACCGCCATGCAGGTGGCGGCCTATGTCGGGTTGCGGGCCGGCGGTCTCCGGGGAGCCGTCGTGACCTATCTCGGTTTCGGCCTGCCGGCCTTTGCGCTGATGGTGGCCCTGTCCATCCTCTACCGGCAGGGCCGTGATCTGGCGGTCGTGATGTCGATCTTCAATGGCTTGCAGGTGGTGGTGGTCGCCTTGGTCGCCCATGCGGCCGTGCTTTTCGGCCGCTCCACTTTACGGGACGGGCGGGATCTGGCCCTTGGCCTGGCTGTGGCCGGTTTTCTCCTGGCAGGCGGTCAGCCGCTCGTGGCCATTGCTGGCGCCGCCCTGGCAGGGCTGCTGCTGTTTCGGCACCTCGGCCCCGCAGATCAAAAAAATGGCCCGCCGCTTTCACCGCTGGCACCCGCCGCGTTCGTTCCCTGCCTGCTGCTCTGCCTGGCCCTGGCCACGGGCATGGGCCTGCTCTTCTTCACCGATCGCCGCCTCTTTGATCTGGCCCTGCTCATGACCAAGGTTGACCTCTTTGCCTTTGGCGGCGGCTTTGGCTCGATCCCGCTGATGTTCAGCGAGGTGGTGACCGTCAACCAGTGGATGACCGGCCAGACCTTCCTGGACGGCATCGCGCTCGGCCAGGTAACGCCGGGACCGATCGTCATCACCGCCACCTTCATCGGCTTTCTCCAGGCTGGCCTGCCCGGCGCCCTGGCCGCCACGGCCGGCATTTTCGCGCCCTCGCTGATTCTGCTGACCGCCGCGGTCCCCGCCTTTGACCGCATCCGCCACGGCCTGCTGTTTCAACGCGCCCTGCACTCCATTCTGGTCTCGTTCTGCGGCCTGCTGCTCTCGGTTGTTGTGCGGTTTGGACTGGTCATCCCCTGGGAGCCGTATCGAATCGTGCTGGCATTCCTCGCCTTGCTGGCCCTGTGGCGCAAGGTTGACATTCTCTGGGTGGTACTGGCCGGATCGGCCGTTTCGGCGGTTCTGCTGTAGGTTTTCTCCCTCGGAGAAATTCCGCCTCAGGCGCAAACCGGTTTTTTCCGCGCCATTCGGTGGAGCAGCACTGCCACCGAGAGGAGAATCAGCACCCCGGTTCCGGCCAGCATCAGCCAGTCCGGCAAGGTTTCGGCGACTTCGCCGATGGTGGCGGCCGCTGAAATACCCAGGGAAAAGTAGAGCCCGTCGAGCGCCAGGCCGCAGAGCACGCTGACCACCGCGATGGAGAGCAGGTACACGGCCACGCCCCGTTTCCCCAGAATTTTGACCAGCACCGCCAAGGCGGCGACGTTGGTGGCCGGGCCGGCGAGGAGAAAGACCAGTGCCGCCCCCGGACTGACCCCTTTGAGGATCAGGGCCGCGGCGATCGGCGTCGAGGCGGTGGCGCAGATGTACATCGGAATGCCGATCACCAGCATCAGCAGCATGGCATGGATGCCGCCGCCGAGATGGCGGGTGATGAGGTCATCCGGAATCATGACCGTGATGCAGGCGGCCAGGACAATACCGATGAAGAACCAGCCGGCCAGATCACCCCAA
>Ga0074195_1004654_pt1 | contig 11090 bp, 13 predicted proteins | sample EPASupsiteHSE623_FD_64525 | JGI IMG/M metagenome (GOLD analysis project Ga0074195, IMG submission 64525) | Bioremediated contaminated groundwater from EPA Superfund site, New Mexico - Sample HSE6-23 | ecosystem: Environmental > Aquatic > Deep subsurface > Groundwater > Contaminated ...
TTTATATAAGACCAATGCATTACTAACATATAGAGTTTTTATGGTTTCGATTTTCCAATTATATAAAAATAAAATATGGGTTGAACGAGCAAGCATAGCTTGTGAGTGAGACCCCGTGCCTCCTTATGAGGGAGGGAGGGCGGGAAATTGGAAAATCGAATAATTTTTAAGTTATGCAGCGTTCTTTAAAATTGAGTGTTTTGATAGAGTGGCTAAGTTAACCTATCAATTTCTATACTTTTAGTTTTTTTGTCCAAACTCAAAAACTTTTTATGAAGAACTTTAAATTTTTTCTTATTTAACTATCAATTATTGTGTTTTCTGGCTTTTATATAAAAAGGAAATATTAATCGTATTAGGGAAAAATCATTTAATTATGACAAATTAGATTGAGAATATTATGAAAATTAATTTAGTTAAGTATGATCTCTTTAAAAAACAAAACGTGGTATCTTTCAATTCTAGAACTGTTTTAAATACTAATAAGTCAGACACAATAAGTTTTGGCAACAGATCACATAATAGAAAAAAAGATATCCCAGCTCCCTTGCATTCATTGTTTAAAGCTTTACCAAAAGCAGAAACCCATTTACACTTAAGCGGTTCAACTCCAATCGGCTACGTAAAAGAAATACTAAAAGAAGAAGGACTGCCTAAAGAAAGGATTATTGAAGAAACCAAAATAGCTAATAGTTTTGTAAGCCTTGAAGATTTTTTAAAAACTTACTACAGGGTAACTCGACCAATTCAAAGCACAAAACATTTTAGGGAAGCATCTTACCAAATTTGTATGGAAGCCGCAAAAGAGAATGTAAAATATTTGGAAATAAGGACAGGCCTGTTAAATAAAAAAGAAACCCCACAAGAAATTTTGCAATCAGTTGCAGACGGCATTAATCAGGCAAAACAAAAATTAGCAAGTAAAGGATTTAACCAAACAGCTAAAATAATAGTGTTGGCACAGAGGACCGGAACCACTGCTGACTCATTAGCACATGCCAAAATAGCCACTGAAGCCATAAAACGCCCTGAATCACTTGTTGTTGGTTTTGATATAGCAGGTGATGAAGCAAAAGTACCTGCTTATGTTCATGCTGAAGCAATCAAATATGCCAAAGATCACGGTGTAAAAGTTACATTACATGCCGGAGAAACACCAAAATCCGGAGATTTAACAGCTGCAGAATCAATTAAAAATTGTATTGACCTTGGGGCAGATAGATTAGGTCATGCGGTTCACATATTTGATGATCCTGCTGTACTTAAAGAAGTAGTAGACAAACAAATTCCTGTTGAATCACCACCCAAAAGCAATATTCAAACCAAAGCTGTTAAAAGTTATAGTAAACACCCAATAAAAGATATGCTTAACGCAAATGTTAATGTTAGTGTTGCTTCAGATAATAGAACTATTTCAAAAACCAATATTACCAATGAATTTGAAGAACTTTATAAACATAACGTTATAAATAATTGGACAGATATTAAAAAACTAGTTATGAACGGTGTAAATTCAATTTTTGCGCCGGAAAATGAAAAGAAAGCATTGGTAGCTGAATTTGAGAAATCATTAAAAACAATAGAAAGTAATAAATTCTATCAAGGAGTTATAAATAATTATTTAACACCTGAAAATAATGTTTATCAAACTCAAAAACTAAAAAGTGCGTAATAATATTCATTAAAGATAATTTTTATCTGAAAAAACGAATAATTTAATGACTTCTTCCAACTCTTTAGATTTATGTTGGCATTCTTGAATATTATTTTCCAGCTTTTTAATAAGTATTTTTTCTTCTTCTATACGGTTAAAGCTTTCTTTAATTTGCTGTTGTAATTGAGATTGAGATTCCTGAGCGTCAGCAAGCACTTCAGACATAATTATACCCATGGTCTCCATAGTTTGCCTGATTATTTGAGCTCCGGTTTGTCTTGTTACTCCGGGCGGCAAGCTTGAAACCAGTGCTATTAGCTTTTCTACCTTAGGACTAAGTAATTTTATATTATCATTACAAGTTTGTGTATATTGACTGCTATAAAAATCTTTTGACTCTGAAAACATTTTTTTCTCTTCTAAATAAGAACTTTTAACTTGTTCAACCGGCTCAATTTCTTTAACTGGTTCTGTTAATTTTTCAACATATTGTGTTCCTTGCTGATACGGGAAACCAATATGTTCAATCGGTTTGAGTGTTTGATCAAGCGAAGAATAGCTTTGTTGATATTTTAAGCCGACTTGTTCAATTGATTCTTGTGATGGTTCAAACACCGACTGAATTTGTTGAGAGGTAAAACCAATTTGCCCAAATGCGGGTTCAATTTGTTTAGGTGTCACGGTAACTCTTTCAATGTGTTCCTGTGGAAGCTCTGCCAGTGGTTCAATTTGTTTAGGTGTCACGGTAACTCTTTCAATGTGTTCCTGTGGAAGCTCTGCCAGTGGTTCAATTTGTTTAGGTGTTACGGTAACTTTTTCAATGTGTTCTTGTGGAATTTCTGCCATGGGTTCAATTTGTTTAGGTGTCACGGTAACTTTTTCAATGTGTTCTTGTGGAATTTCTGCCAGTGGTTCAATTTGTTTAGGCGTCACGGTAACTTTTTCAATGTGTTCTTGTGGAAGCTCTGCCATGGGTTCAATTTGTTTAGGTGTCACGGTAACTTTTTCAATGTGTTCTTGTGAAAGCTCTGCCATGGGTTCAATTTGTTTAGGTGTTACGGTAACTTTTTCAACATTTTCTTTTGGCTTTTCAGCGCTCAAATGGATTTGTGAAGAATTAAAAACAATTTGCCTGGCAGGTTTTTGTACATTTTTATCTACAGAACTAATTTCTTGAGATGCAAAACTTATTTGTTCAACGGGTTTTTGTGGTTTTTCTTCAGAAGCAAGATCCATTTGTTCAACAATTTCCTGTATTTTTTTAATTGATGATGTTTTTTCATAAGATTCAGGGGTATCTTTTAGATCATAATTATTTTGCACTGATTCAATTATCTCTTCTTTTTCTTCAATTTTTGTATCTATATTATCTAAATCTACTAAATGCAGAGGCTCTTCAATATCTTTATACTCTGTATCTGAAGAAGGCTCTACATTATCAATATTAAACTGCCGTGGAGCTTGTTCTTTTTTAGGCAATTCCGGCATAACAGCATCAAGGTCCAGCGGGGTACGATCAGTTTTTTCTATGTAATTCGGTATATGTTCAATTTCCTGTTCTAACTCTTCTTCTGTATAAGATGGCTCATAATTAGATGAATTCAGGAGTTCTTCCTGATAAAATTCTTGTTCTTTATTCATTTGAGGAGGTATGTTTTCATCCTCTACGTTGAAGGTATTATCTTGATATTCAAAGTTTTCATACTGATTTAAATAATTATAATCCAGATCAGATTGATATGCTGTAAAATCCTCTAAAGAGCTATCTTGCGGTACAGCTTCCTGATAGCTATTAAGATCCGGTATTTGTGTATCATTATATGAAAAATCCTGGTAAGCTTCATATGGTGGTGTTTCAGTATTAGAAAAATGTTCAAGATCTTGACTATAACTTTCAAATGCTTGCTCATTATAATTAAAGTCCTGATTATCAAAATTTTGATTAAGTTCATTATCATCAAATTGTGATATTTTGGGGTCAAAATTATTATCCTGGCTTAAATCCTGATCTATTTTAGCGTCGTAGAAAAAATCTTCTGAGCCAAAATCCATATGAGAAATAACTTCCAGGCCATGATCATTTGTTGTAGACTGTGATGGCTGTATTGTTTGTACCGTTGGTTCTATTTGTACTGTATGTTCAGGTTGTGTTAGTTGAGCCTGATCATTTAAATCCGGTGCAGGCGTATTTAAGACTGTTTGTTGTGAAGAGCCTTGGTCTTTTAAAGCCTGAATTATTTTTTTGCCTAATCCTTCCGGTAATTTATTTTGTTTTTTAGTTTCCACCACATACTCTCCAAAAGTGTGAACTTATTAATATTACATTTAATACTATATTATATCAATAAATGAATCAACAGTGTGCGCTTATATTAGTTTTATAGCTAACCTATAAATAAATCTAGATCATTATAAATGCCAAATTATACATGCTTTTCTTTATAAATTAAGTAAATACGCCTTTTGTGTTTTTAATTATATAGTAGACGCATAAAAGTCCTTTTGTAACAAACTATTTATTTTTACTTTAAATTTAAGCAATTTTTTATATTCAGGATAATTATAAAAATTATAAATTATTTATATATGAGCCTTATTAAATGTTAAACAGTGTTTCTTTCTTATCCAACGCAAAAGTCAATTTCTCAGGTACAAAAAAATTTCAAACAGCAGCCGAAAAAGCAAAAGATCTAGATATTCTTGAAAAAGCAGAAGAATCTCTTCAAAAAGATAGGGATGCTTATAATAAATTGCCTACAAATAAACTTTATCAATTGGTATAAATAGTTGAGCGGCAATCTCATGAGTATTAGCTTTTAGACTAGGTGACTACCACAAAAACATTTAGAATAGCGGTGGGATAGTGATCCCACCCACCTTTTTTGAAAAAAAGGTGGGCCAAAAAACTTTCACATGCTTCGCATGGCCTAATATCGTCATTGCGAGCCCAACAACATTTTGAGGGTGTGGCAATCTCATGAGCGTTAGCTTATAGGCTGGGTAACTACCACCAAAAACTTTTAGAATATCGGTGGAATAGTGATCCCACCCTACTTGTTAGTGCTGTTGTGTTTAAATTTATCAAATTATTGTTAAGTATATCATATGGTGATATACTGATAATATGATAAAAAGTTTTAAATGTCAGGAAACTGAAAAAATATTTAGAGGTGAATTCTCAAAGAAAATTCCTCAATCAATACAAGGCAGAGCTAAAATAAAACTTGATATGCTTTATATGGCAACTGAGGTAAAAGATTTGATAAGTCCTCCTGCAAATAAATTTGAAAAACTTTCAGGTAATCTGGTCGGGTACTGTAGTATTCGTATTAATGAACAGTACAGGATCGTATTTAAATTTGAAAATAACAATATTTATGATGTTTATATAACAGATTATCATTAGAAAGGAGCATATATGGATATATTTCCTACCACACACCCAGGTGTAATTTTAAAAGAAGAATTTGCAAAACCATATAATTTAACTCAGGCTAAACTTGCAAGCTTACTTGGGGTTGGAGAAAAAACCATCAATGAAATTTATAATAAAAAAAGAGGTATTACGCCTGTAATGGCACTTAAATTATCTAAACTTTTTGATACTACCCCTGATTTTTGGCTCAACTTTCAGCATCACTATGATCTGTATAATGCTTATCAAAAAGAAAAAGATTCTATAGACAAAATTCAAACGTTGAAATCAGCTTAAAAGCTTGTTGTTGATGGGGTGGTTACCCCATCCTACGCCTAGATAGGTAGGTGTCTAATTACAAAATTAAATCAGTTTAATTTATCTATTACGTAATCAATAGCCTCCTTAATTCTTATTTGAGAATTTTCATCAGTTATTAAAGGATATTCTTTTAGATAATCTAAGAAAGGAATAATAATAAATGATTGGTTTTTAAATAAACTAAGTTGATAAATGTTTGCTATATACTTGGATGTCATAACAGAAGATTTGTTATTATCAAATCTGGCATCCCCAGATATATAATTAATTAAATTATTTAAATTTTCAAATTCTAACCTTTTTTCTTCCCTATTTTTTAAGTCTATATACTTCCAAACAGAAAAGACAAAACCTCCAATAGCAATTATAGCGGTTATGTAAGGTAAATATTTCACCATAATTTATCTCCAATATATAGGGTTTATTATAACATGACTGATCCGATTGAAATAAAGATTGAAAACGAAGAGATTTTAAGGATTCTCAAAAAGCTTTTCAAAAAAATAATCCAGATAGAATTGGGTAACTGACTTATTAAAAGCCAGTTTTAGAACAATATTTTAGCTAGGTGTGCAATATTATTCAAAATTGAAGCAACTTATTGCATAAGTGTCCCTTTTGTGTTACACTAAGAACATGAATCATAAAACGACTAAATATTACGAAAAGCCTAATGGTAAAATACCTTTTAAAGAATGGCGATCAAAGTTGGACAACGCTGTTAAAGCTAAGGTAGACATCAGAATTAAACGTGCAGAGTTTTGTAATTATAGTAAGCACAGAAGATTATTTGGAAATATTATAGAGTTAAAATTTGATGATGGTATAAGGGTTTACTTTGCAGAAGCAGCTAATGAAATTATTTTATTATTATTAGGCGGAAATAAAACAAGGCAAGATAAAGATATTCAAACCGCCAAAGAATATTATGAAGATTATAAAACAAGAAATATAAAGGAATAAAAAATGCTTAAGAAAGGAACAAAGAAAAAATCAAATTTTGATGATGACTTAAAAGAAAGTCTTAAAGATGCCGAATATCGTGAATATTATATTAATGAAGCATTAAAAGCCTATTACGAAGATAAAGATTTGGACATACTCTTACATTGCCTAAAACCTGTTATTGAATCTCAAGGCACTATAAAAGATTTTGCAGATAAAGCAAAAATAAAAAGGACTTATTTATATAGAATATTTAACTGCGAAGTACATCCTGAATTTACAACTTTATCCAATATACTTGATAATTTAGGTCTTGAATTTAGGATTATCAATAAGAACAGTTTAATACAACAAAGGGACTAATTGTTTAGTCCCTTTTGTTTTGATTTTATAAATAATTTAAATTATTTATCTATTCTAACCTACCTTTTTTAGAAAAAAAGGTAGGCCAAAAAACTTTCTCATGCTTCGCTTCTCTTCCTACCCTTTTTACTTTATAGGTTATTAGTCTTATTTATCTATTCTAATAGCTCTATCTGGGCATAATGTTTCACACATGCCGCAGGCAATGCAAAGATTTGGGTCTGGTTGAACAGCCGGAGTTTGATAAACACCAACTTCTTTAGACCAGGATAAACAATTTTCACCTTTTGCATTAACGGGACATTTTGTTATACAAAGGCCACAACCTTTACACATTGTTGTAAATACGTAATAGGTAGCTTCTTTATTCTTTCCACAGCCTTTTACAACTATGCCCTTATGTTGATAAGTAGAACTAGTCATTATATATTCCTCCTGGGAAATTATTTTATACATTAACTGCAGTTTTAATAAGGTTCATACCTGCTTCAAGGGCTTTATAGTTAAGTTCTCTAAGTTTTGGATTAGCTTCAAATTTTTTGCCTAAAGCGTGTTCCAAAGCAGCTTTACAGGTTTCTACCTTAACAACATTGGTTGCTTTAACTATTACACCAAGAATAATAATATTAAATACTCTTGGGTTCAACTCTTCAAGAGCCATACGATTAGCCGGTATACCGATAATTTCTTTGGCTTTAAAAGTTGGTACTGTTTCGCAAACTGAACTATCATAAATTACGATAGTTTTTTCAGGGTCTACATATTGAGCGCAACGCTCTATAGCTCTGTCAGATAACATAATAACTATGTCACCTTTAGCAAATTTAGCTTCTCCAATAGGAGTATCAGAAATTTGTGAAAATGCTATACTTACACCGCCACGTTGTTCAATACCAAAGTTTGGTATATATATTACATTTTTATTTTCTTGATAAGCAGCTTCAACAAGGATCTTGGCAACACTTTGTACGCCTTGACCGCCTTCGCCGCCTAATGCGATTCTAACACGTGCCATTATTTTACTCCTTTAATTTCTTCAGGAACTCTTAATTCTCCAACTTTATAGTATTCTTCCATTGTTTTTAGTCTGCCCCAACTGTCAGTATTATTTGTTCTCCAGTTAAGTGGACACATTGAAAGAACTTCTATAAAAGAGAAACCTCTTCCGTCAGCAACGTTAGTTAAAGCTTTTCTCATAAAGCCTCTTAATTGTCTAAGATTGCCAACAGTACCTCTGGCAACGTAACTTTCTTCACCAACAATGGATGCAACCATTTCTGGCCCTAAGAAAGGTTTGCCATGAACTTTTACATCTCTACCATAAGGAGTAGTTTCTGTTTTTTGGCCCGGTAAAGTTGTTGGAGCCATTTGACCGCCTGTCATACCATAGTTAGTATTATTTACTAAAATGACAAGCATTTTTTCGTTTCTGGTAGCTGCGTTAACTAAGTGCTGAGCGCCTATAGCATAACCGCCGCCATCGCCCATATAAGCTATACCTACGGTATCTGGAACTGCTCTTGCTATACCGTATATAACAGGAGTAGTTCTGCCATGGTGTGTTTGTACTGAATCAATAGACATGAAATTCCATGCCAATAAACTACAGCCTATATCACATCCAAATACGGATCTTTCTTTTAAATTTAAATCATCAATAGCAAAACCTAAGGTATTAAGTGTCATACCATGACCGCAGCCCGGACAAAATTTGTGAGGGCCTATTTCACGGTTAACAGCATCAGCTTGCTTAGGAGCTACTGTTAATATTTGTGCCATCGTAATCTCCTTTTTTGTCACATTTATGTAGTAACAAGATTTCTTTGCATTTCTTTAACTTTTTCGACTATGTCATCACCTACAATACCGAAGCCGGCTTTATAGAGTGTATCGTATGGAGTTGTTAAACCATACATTTTTTCAAGACATATTCTAGCCAATTGACCTAGAGCTGACTCTGTAAACAGAACTTGTTTTGCTCTGGATACAGCTTCTCTCAGAGGTTTTACCGCTAACGGTCTAAGTGTAATTGGTCTGAATAAACCAACTTTTACACCTTGTTCTCTGAGTTCATCTACTGCTGTCATAACGCTTCTTGCCACTATACCATGTGCTATGACGAGAATTTCTGCATCATCAGCTTTATAAGTATAATATTCTTCAATTTCTGGAGCCATTTTATCAAAGGCTGCTTGATAGTTGTCCATGCATTCTAAAAGCTCTTCTTCAACGCTGAAAGCATTTCTAATGTGGCATGGTGGTCTATCTACACCCGGTATGCCTTTTGCGCGTACGTAAGGCTCAGTTGGAACCATTTCTATTCCACGTGAAGCAGGGTCATAACATACTACAGGCTCTCTCATTTTACCTTGATATCCATCTGCTAACACGTAGGTTGGCCAACGATATTTCCAAGCGGTGTTAAATGATTTAATGGTATAATCGTACATATCCTGGTTGCTCCAGGTTGAGTAAACGACTCTAAAACCTTCACCATTACCACCAAAGACAGTTAAAGTTGTTTCTTGCTGTCCGTAAATAACTGTAGCGGTACTTGGACCTCCTCTTTGAAGAATTACAAATACTGCAGGAAGTCTCATCATTTCTGCCATACTCATGGCGTCTTGCATAATAACATTACCTGGCCCAGCGGTAGCCGTAAATGCTCTTTTACCAGCTATAACTCCACCCAAAGTTGAAAATCCAGCGGATATTTCATCTTCTGTTTGTAAAAAACCCGCACCTGTTTTAGGTTGCATTTTTGCCCAGGTATGCATAACCTCATTTTGAGGTGTAATTGGGTAGCCATACATAATATCTGCCTGCGCTGCAATTGCCGCATAGGCTACCGTCTCATTACCTGTCATAAAAAGCTTTGTGTCTTCAGTAATTAGCTTATTTACCATAGCCCTTACCTTTTAATTTTGTAGTAACTAACAGGTTCAGTGTACTATAAACATAAAAATTTTGTAAAATAAAAATTAAAATGTTTTTAAGCTTTGTTTATAGTTAATTGTTTAACCTAGTCTATAGTAAACGCATTAAATAAATTCATATCAGGGATTGAAAGGGTCAGGTGTTTTTTTAAATATATCCAAATTTTTTATGCGTTGATTATAAACGGCATGAAATAATTTTCCTCATTATATTGATCAACAGTGGTTATTAGAGATAATATAATTGTTTTAAAAATTATTTTTAAATTCTTAATAATTACAGATACACGCATGAAGCTACAAATTTTTATAATAAATAATTCAATCGAGTTAGCATCATTTTAAAATTACTTGTTTTTATATAAATACAAGCCAACTTTAAACGTACAATCCACAGAAAAAGGACTATTTATGTAACCAGAATCCTAATAAAACTTTTAACTTCTAATAATTAAGATCGCTGCATAAATTAAAAGTCATTTGATTTTCCAAATTCCCCCCCACCCACCCTAAAAAGTGACATGGGGTCTCACTCACAAGCTACGCTTGCTCGTTCAACCCATATTTTACTTTTATATATTGGAAAATCAAAACTAAAAAACATCTACCGTCAGTGATGCAATGGTATCAATACATAAATAATAAGGTATTTAAAGTTGGTTAATAGTCTTTCTAATGTGAATTGCTCTTTTGGTAATTGTTACTTTAAAAGGAAATCACCTTTTAAAGAACATATCCAGACTGCTCCTGCCGAAAATAATAGCAAAATAACAATAAAAGAAGGTTTTGAACTAGCAGGGCAAGGCTTTTTAAACAGGGCAAGAGGTATATTCAGCTCAATAGTTAAACATCCATTACAAACAGCAGCGATAATCGGAGGTACAACTCTAGGATTATCATTATTACCTTTGGTGGGTATTTCCATGGCAACTGGTGTAGCAGTTATGACGTTGGGCTTTGCCGGAATAGCTCTATTTAACTCTGCTAATGATATTTTAAAAGGATTAAAAGATCATAAAAACGGAAATAACAATGAATTAAGAAAAGATTTAAAAAATATAGGTGGAGATTGCCTGGATTTAGCTTTGTCAGTACCATTTATACCAAAAGGCATTCAACAAATAAAAAGACAAGTAAAATTTTCTCCAAAAATTAGATTTAATAAAGAGCTTTGGGGTAACGTTAAAAATGCCAACGGTGTTTTTAACAAGTTAAAAGAGCTGAGTAAAGGTAATGTACGTATTACTTTTAATCAAAATGTAAAAGAAATGGGGCTAAAAACACCTCCTGAATTGGAATTTTCTGATAATATGGCACTTGGGGCCGGCTATGATTTTACAAATGGGAAAATTATAGTAAGTACAAAGTTATTAAACCCTCTAACCTCAAACTTCTGTGATGCTGCTATAAAACATGAACTTAAACACTGTGATCAGGCGGTAACTATGGTAAGGGC
>Ga0074195_1004655_pt1 | contig 11088 bp, 8 predicted proteins | sample EPASupsiteHSE623_FD_64525 | JGI IMG/M metagenome (GOLD analysis project Ga0074195, IMG submission 64525) | Bioremediated contaminated groundwater from EPA Superfund site, New Mexico - Sample HSE6-23 | ecosystem: Environmental > Aquatic > Deep subsurface > Groundwater > Contaminated ...
CGCAGGAATCGTTCGAGGCCGAGCCGTCGACGGCCAACCCGACGGGCACGCCGCGGTCGATCATCTCGCGCACGCGGCAGATGCCCGATCCCAGCCTCATGTTCGAGGATGGGCAATGGGCGACGCCAGTCTTTGTTTTCGCGAGGAGGTCGAGCTCTTCGTCGTTGAAGAAGATGCCGTGGGCGAACCAGACGTCGGGGCCCACGAAACCGCAGTCCTCCATGACGCGAAGGGGTCGCCGCCCGTACATACTGATACAGTAGTCGTCCTCGTCGCTGGTTTCGGCAAGGTGAGTGTGAAGGCGGACGCCATGGCGCCTGGCCAGTTCCGCCGAGCGCCGCATCAAATCCTCGGACACCGAGAAGGGCGAGCAGGGGGCGAGGGCGACTTTGCGCATGGAATCAGGCGCCGCGTCATGGAAGCGTCGTATCGTTTCTTCGCTGTGCGCGAGGATCTCGTCCTCGTCCTGGACAGTGGAGTCGGGCGGAAGCCCGCCATCCTTCTTGGAGCGGCTCATCGAGCCCCGGGTGGGGGCAAAGCGCAGGCCTAGGTCGGCCGCCGCCTTGAACTGCAGGGCGGGCAGATCCTCGGTGAAACCCTTCGGGTAGAGATAGTGGTGGTCGGTCGTGAGCGAGCAGCCCGTCTTGGCGAGTTCGGCCATCGCGAGCATGGAGGACCAATACACGGCTTCGGGATCGAGATGCTTCCAGATTTCGTAGAGGTAGAGGAGCCAGTCGAAGAGCTTCGCGTTTTGAACGGCGGGCAGGTTGCGCGTCAGCGTCTGGTAGAAATGGTGGTGGGTGTTGACGAGACCAGGGAGGACGACATGGCGCGACGCGTCGACTATATCGGCTCCGGCGGGGGCCTGGAGGTTTCTCCCGATCCGCGCCACGCGATTTTTATCGATGAGAATGTCGACGCCGGATAGGTCGGCATCGGCGGTCAGCACCCTGAAGCAGTCCCTGAGCACGATCACCTGAGCACCTCCGCGTTGAATTCGTCGATGAGGGCGTCGAGCGCCTCGGCCTGGGCGTGGAGGCCGCCCCAGTACGCGCGGTAGTCGTCCCATTGCGCCCTGAGTTCGGCCAGGTCCTTGCCCTGCTGCTCGATCCAGGTGAAGTACTTGAGGTTGTGGATGCGCCGCTTGTCCACCTGGTTCAGCTCGAACACATGATCCACGGAAATCCCGGCGAGCCTGTCCAGATCCTTGTCGGACTGGCGCTGGCCATAGGGGCCGCGCTCGGCGTTGAGCTCGTCGAGCCTGGACTGGTACATGGCCATGGAGTCGGTGAACATAGTGAAGACGACGTCGTGCTCGTCCATCTCGTAGTATTTCGCCATCTTGATGGCGCCGATGAGATTGCCGACGCCCGAAATGCCAAGGAGTCCCAGCTGGGCAACGGCCTCGGGATCGGCTCCCGCGGCGACGAGGGCCTCGCGGCCCGCCTTCTCGTTGAAGAGGCGGATGAAGCGGATGGGCAGCTCGTCGTCGACGCCGATCGCGGCGTCAGTGTCACGAAGATTGTGGATCCAGGGGATATGCTTGTCGCCGATGCCCTCGATACGGTGGTCGCCGAACCCGTTCTCGAGGATGGTCGGGCACTGGAGGGCTTCGGCCACGGCGACCTTGGCGCCGGGGAAGTGATCGCGCAAGTAGGAGCCCGAGCCGAGGGTGCCCGCCGATCCGGATGAGAGCACGGCCCCGGAGACATGGTCGCCCGGCTTAGCCACTTTGGCGAAGACCTCGGCCATGGCCGGACCCGTGACCTGATAATGCCAAAGATTATTGGGCAGCTGGTCGAATTGGTTGAAGATGACGGCGTCGGGGCGGGTAGCCTCGAGCTCGATGCATTTGTCGAAGATTTCCTTGACGTTGGATTCGCAGCCCGGGGTGGCGATCACTTCCTCGGCCATGGTCTTGAGCCATTCGAATCGCTCGCGGCTCATGCCCGCGGGGAGGATGGCGATCGAGGGGCAGGAGAGGAGGCGGGAAATATAGGCGCCGCCCCTGCAGTAGTTGCCGGTTGATGGCCAGACGGCCTTCTTCGTCGTCGGGTCGAATCGGCCGGTGACGAGTTCGGGCACCAGGCAGGAGTAGGCCGCCCCGACCTTGTGCGCTCCGGTGGGGAACCATTTTCCGACCAGGCCGATGATGCGCGCTTTCGTGCCGGTGATGGCGCGGGGAATTTCGAGGAAGTTGACGCCGCCGAAACCGCCGCCCTTTTCCACCGGCGCGTTATGCCAGTTCACACGGAAGAGATTGCGGGGATGAACGTCCCATAGGCCTATTCCGCTCAATTCCTTTTTCACTGACGCGGGGATCTTCGCCGGATCCTTCATCTGGGCGAAGGTGGGAAGGATGATACCTTTTTCCTTGCATCGCTGGATATTTTTCTTTCGTTTGGCCTCATTCACGTTTAAATCGATCATCGCTTGCTCCTTGGTCGACTGGTGGCGGCGGGCTGTCGATGGCGATGGCCCGCGAGCGCGGTCCAAATAGTATACGATGATATTTCTTTTTTTTACAGCGGTAACGCGCGAGGTTTATCTCATTGGCTCATAGCTAAAATTGGAAAGAATGACCTCGTGCGGGCCAGGGGTCGCTGGCGCTTTTCCTCTGAAAAGCCAGAGATTGATGCGAAGTCGGGCTCGCCCCGGGTCGGGAACTTTGCCCGAAAAGCTCCAGGACGCGACAGGCATGCCGTCCGCCAGGCAAGTGAAAGAGATCGCCTTCGCCTCCCAACGCATCGTGAATCCATAGAATGACGCAATAGGCAAGTCGAAGGAATGCTGGTTGCCTGCCTTGTCGTAAGGCTGCACCGTGAACCAGCCGGGAAGTCCACCAGCGATGCCCCATCGCGACAGCTCAATGTCCAACTCGCGGTTGAAGAGTTCAGGCGCTTTGTCCCAAGTAAAAAAACCAAAGACGATGTTCGGATCTAAATTCCTCGCCGAGCCTTCGATATCGAACCGGTACGTGCCGTATCCCGTATCTTTCTTGGCCATAAGCTCCGAAGCGGTCCATATCCCGCCTCTCTGAGTTATCGTCAAATGAAGCCTGCCTTGGCTGTCGATCCACACCTGGTCCGCCGCGTGGCTGAAGGTATTAGGGCCGGGATCGACCGGCCCCGCGGTCTGCCGCAGCCCCCAGAGGATACCCGCGAACTCGATATTCCTTGGTTCCGCGGCGAAGGCAAGGATAGGTGAAAAAACAAAAAAACAGAACGCCATGAAAAGGAAAAGGACAAATAATTGATAGCTGTTGCGTTTTTCTGAAGCTTTTCTGGATTGTCCAGCCATAGGGAAATCTTATAGCACCAGCTTCGATGGGACAATGCTTGTTTCAGCAATGATCCGTGACATTCGCATTCAGAAAGGCTTCGGTTCTCTCAAGTTCAGCGAGCAATGCTTGCCTGTGGCTTGCTAGAATTTCTTTTGTGGCAGCGTTAATCGGCCTGGCGCTTTCTGATCCATAACCGACCGAGAACCACCCACGATTTCTTCCTAAGCCCCGCCCACCGCCACAGCCGGGACCAGACCCTCGTTCATGCTTAAAATTGGCTGGATGCCTTGTGCCGCAAGGGCCAAATCCTCTCCCCGTCTTAACGCCAAGGCCTTCTGGGCCAGTTCCATCAAAGGTAGGCATTTACACCTCCAAACAAAAATGATTTGAAATGCGCCAACGGCGTATACGTATCGTAAAGAGCATAGGCTCATTATGATACGTCGCAATAATAAGCATATGCTCATAAACTGTCAAGCAGGCTTTCTTCCACTTGACAGCATTGTACGATTTTCATCATTATGGGCGTATGACAATAACGGCGCCTGTGATCGATTATTGTCCGTTCTTTCCTGAGGCAAGAAGAGTTTCATCACATTTTTTTCGAAGTGGAGTGACAACATGGATCTGATTCCGGAAAAAAAGAGCAATCCAAAGATAAAAAGGGTAGTTGGGGTTGTCAGCGGCAAGGGTGGGGTTGGCAAGTCCACCGTGGCGGTTCTGCTCGCCGAATCGCTCGCGGCTCAGGGACGAAGCGTCGGGATTCTCGATGCCGATATAACGGGGCCAAGCATGCCGAGGCTTCTCGGCGTCGATTCCTTCAGGGCCGAATCCGATGGGCACATGCTTTTTCCCATCGTTAATGAAGAAGGCATAAAAGTGCTTTCTATCAATCTCTTCAATGAGAAGGAAGATGAACCAGTCATCTGGCGAGGTCCCCTTCTCGCGAAAGCGATCCAGCAATTTTGGGAGGACAGCGATTGGGGCGATTTGGACTATCTCATTATCGATTTCCCTCCCGGAACCTCCGATGTCGCCCTCACCGCCTTGCAGACAATTCCCTTTGCCGGGATCATCGTTGTCGGCACTCCGCAGGATTATGTCTCGATGATTGTGCGCAAGCAGATCAATATGGCGAAAATGCTGAAAGCGCCGATTCTGGGAGTAGTGGAAAACATGCGAACCATCATCTGTCCGCATTGCGGCGAAGCGACCTCGCTTTTCGACGATGGGAGCGACATGAAACAGGCGCTCGGCTTGCCGATTTTGGCGAGCCTGCCGTGGAGAAAAGAAATCGCTCAGGCGCGATCCATCCGCTGGTCGGCGATTTCAGAAGTGGCGAGGAAAGAAGCCGATCACTTCGCGGGTGAGGTGGAGTTGGCGCTGTCGGCCTCGGTTCCTGAAGCGGCAGAGGCAAAAGCCGCGACGGAATAGGAGGCAGCGATGCCACGACCAATCAGCGAACGTTATCTTGGCGCCGCTATTCCACCGCGGGTGATGAAACCGGCGGGCATCCCCGCCCGCGATCTGGAGGAACTCAGGCTGGGGTTCGATGAGGCCGAGGCCCTGCGGCTCGCAGATCTGGAGGGGCTTTATCAGGAAGCGGCGGCACGCTCTATGGGCGTGTCGAGGCAAACCTTTGGACGGATCGTCGAGACGGCGCGGCGAAAAACCGCCGACGCGATACTGAACGGGAAAGCCCTGCGGATTGAAGGGGGCGAGATCACCATTAGGGAACAAGGAGAGACTATCGTGAAAATAGCGGTGCCATCGAGGGACGGACTCGTGGATGAACATTTCGGCCATTGTAAGGAATTCCTCATTTTTCGCGTGGAAGGCGAAGCCCTAGTGGAGGAACAGGCCATCCCCTCGTTGCAGGGCTGCGGCTGCAAGTCGGGGGTGGCGGCAGTCCTCGCGCGTTCCGGGGTGACTCACCTGGTGGCGGGGAATATGGGCGAGGGAGCGGTTAGGGTACTGGCGGCGCAGGGGATCAAGGTTGTCCGGGGCGCCTCGGGGCAGGCGAGGGCGGCGGCCGAAGCCTTCGCGAAGGGGACTTTGGCCGACTCCGGCGAGGGCTGCGCCGGACATGGCGGGGAAGGGCACGAGTGCTCACATTGAGGATGCGATCACTCGAAGCGGCGTTAAGAAAAGCGGCCACCGGAAGGTGGCCGCTTTTTTTAATCTGAGTCTCGCTAGAGCTTCGCGCCAACGGCTTTAGCCGCGTTGCGTATGTCCTTGAGGCCAGATCCGGTAAGCATCACCACGACCGACTCGTCGCGGGGTATGGCTGCTTTTGCTTTGAGATAGCAGGCGAAGGCGCAGGCGCTCGAAGGTTCCGCGAAGAGGCCCGACATGGAAGAGAGCGTGCGCTGGGCTGCAAGGATTTCCTCATCGGTGACGGTGATGCCCCTGCCGCCATACTTCCTCAATTTGGCGAGGACGAAGCTGCCGTTGCGTGGCACATCGACGGAAATAGAGTCGGCGAGAGTGTCGGAGGGGCGCTCCTCGAAACTGCCCGTTGCGAGGGCTCGCGCGATAGCGCTGGAGCCCTCGGCTTGCGCTACCCAGAAGGTGGGCATCTTCTCAGTAAGGTCGAGCCTGAGCAAGTCCTCGAATCCTTTAATGACGCCTGCCATGATGACGCCGTCGCCCGTCGGCACGAAAACGTGGTCGGGGGCGAGGTGGCTGGGGCGGGCGCCGGCCGGGAAGGTGGGCGCCATCGCGCGCGCCAAGTCACGGGCGATCTCGAAGCTCACGGTTTTTTTCCCCTCGATCGTCAGCGGGTTATAGGCCGTGTTTCTTGAAAGCACCCCCGTGGCCTTCGAGTAGGCGAGGGACTCATCGAAGGCTTGGTCGTAGGTGCCTTTGACCTCTCGAAGCTCGGCGCCGTACTGAAGGACCTGGATGCGCTTGGCCGCCGGCGCGGAGGCCGGCAGGAAGACGGTGATCTTGAGGCCGGCGGCGGCTCCGACGCAGGCCATGCTCGAGGCGGCATTGCCCGTGGAGGCCAGGGCGATCTCCTCGATGCCGTGCTCGCGGGCGAAGGCGGCGACCAGCCAGCTTGCCCTGTCCTTGAAGGATCCCGAAGGGTTGCAGGTGTCGTCCTTGAAGAAGAGATTCGGGGCATCGAGCGATTTTCTCAACCTTTCAGGCTTCCAGAGGGGCGTGTCGCCAACCGGCAAGGATGGAAAATACGGGGCAGCGACGGGCAGGGGAATGGAGCCTGCCGCCAGGGTTTCGTCGGCTTCCATTTCCCAGACGCATTCGAGGACGCCTTCGAGGGGAATCCCCGCCTTGTTCTTCGTTCCGCATTCATCGCAGAGATATCTGCCCGGCTCGATCTTGTAGCGGGCGCCGCAGGATGGACAGCGATAGGACCATCTCATGCGCGCTTCTCCAGCCACCAGGGGAGGGACGCGTAGAAGGCCGAGCAGATCTCCAGGTCATCGATCCTATTGACTTCGTTCGGCGCGTGGGCCTGATTCTCGTCGCCGGGGCCGAAGCCTATGCAGGGGATCTGGTGCCGTCCGCATATCGCGACGCAGTTCGTCGAGAAGGTCCACTTGTCCACGACAGGAGGCTTTTTGTATAGGTCGCCATAGGCTTCGACGCCCGCGCGGACGAGGGGATGATCGGCTCTGATCTTCCAGGTCGGGAAGTAGAGTTCCTGCTTGTAGAGCTTGCCCGTGTAGGCGGGCTGGGCGTATTCCGGCATTTTAACCGTGAAATTGTTCACGCCGGCCTCGCGGAGGGCTTTTTCCACTTGGGCGATGGCCAACTTGTCATCCTCCCCCCAGGTGAGGCGACGGTCGCAGTACAGCATGGCTTGGTCGGGAACGGCGCACTGGCTCGGTCCCTGTACCTTGATCTGCGATACCGTGATGGTACCCTTTCCGAGGAACTCGTCATCGTCCGGCTTGAGTTCGGCGTTCAGCTTTTCGATGGCGAGGGCTGCCCGCGCGGCCTTGTAGGCGGCCGAGTCGCCGCGTTCCGGCGCCGAGCCATGGCAGGATATGCCCTTTATGTCGATCTGGATTTCCATGCGGCCGCGATGGCCGCGGTAGAGTCTGCAGGAGGTCGGCTCGGTGGAAACGGCGAAATCGGGGACGAATTTCTCCTCCTCGATGAGGTATTTCCAGCAGAGACCATCGCAGTCCTCCTCCAGGACAGTGAAGGAAAACCAGACGCTATAGTCGCCGGCATAGGCCATCTCCTTCAAGATCCGGGCGGCCGTTATCATGGAGGCCGCGCCGCCGAGCTGGTCGGTGGAACCGCGTCCGTAGACGAGGCCATCCTTCACGATGCCGGAATGGGGCGGGGTTTTCCATTGGGCAGGGTCGCCGACTCCTACCGTATCGATATGGGCGTCGAAGACGAGCTTTTTCGCGCCTTTGCCAACGCGCCCGAGGAGGGAGCCCAGCCCGTCGATCCTGAGATCTTCCATGCCCGCTTCCTCGCAGAGCTTCTTGAGAAGAAGAACGCGATTCTTTTCCGTCGTGCTGAAGCCCGGCACCTTCACCATCTCGCTCAGGTTGCGGGCGGTGTAATCCCTGTACTCTTTTGCCTTCGCGAGAATCATTGCGCTGTCCATATTCACCTTCCTTCCATGTTGTTCCAAAGCCGGCGGGCTTGGGCGCGCGCCATCGCTTGGATTTTTTCCAAATCGAAAAGAGCTTTTCTATCCTTGATCCGGAGGGCGCCGGCGACGGCGACGCTCCTCACCGAGCGGGAGCTCATGCCGAAGGCCATGTGTCCCGCGATATTTTCCCCATCGAGGGGCGTCGGCGGATCATAGTCCCAGAGGACGAGGTCGGCGGGATTGCCGGGGGCGAGGACGCCGAAAGCGACCTCGCGAGCGAAGTCCTGGGCGAAATAGCGCTCAAGGAGTCGGTTGCCACGGTCGAGGCAGGCGAGGAAATCCCCTGGCCACCAGGGTCCGCCCGATTCCCGGTGCCTGAAGGTCGCGAACTTGAACTCCTCGAGCATGTCGGCGCCCATGCCGTCGGTCCCAAGGACCACGTTCTTGTGGGTCGGCAGGAGAGCGTTGTAGCCCACCGCGTTGTTCATGTTGGATCGGGCGTTGTGGGCTAGGAATAGGTCGCGCGCGTTCATTATTTCTACTTCCGAAGGGGTGAGCCAGAGGCCATGGCCTATGATGCCTTTCGAGGTCAGCGCTCCCGCCTTCTCCATTCTTTCCACGAGGTCGAGGCCGTGGCGGCAGCGCGAATCAACAGCGTCGTATTTGTCCTCCCCGAGATGGATGTGGATGCCCCGCCCGGAAGTCCTCACCGCGTCGGCGAGGCCCTCGAGCGTTTCCGCGCCCACCGTGAAACCGGCATGTCCGCCTATGGCCGCGTCCACAAGGGGGCGCCCGCCGCGCGCGCGGATCTCGTCAACCTCGCGCGCGAAGCGCAGGTTTTCGGCCAGGCCCGCGCGCGCGCCTTCGGGGCCGTTCCGGTCCGTCGTTTCGTAGCAGAGAATGCCCCTGATGCCCGTTTCCTCGTAGGCGCCTCGTATGACGGAGAGGCTCCCATCGATGGCTTCGGGCCCTGCATGGTGATCGACGAGGGAAGTCACGCCGGCGAAGAGGGCATCGGCGCAGCCCGCCAGGGCGCTCGCCTCAAGGATCGGCGGATCGATCGCCCTATCCAGCCTCCACCAGAGATGCGCGAGAATCTGCGCGAAATCCTTGGACGGCTCGATGGCCACTTCCATGCCTCGGGCGAGCGCCGAATACAAATGCGTATGCGCGCAGACAAGACCCGGCGAAAGATAGCCGCCAGAGCCCGCTTTTTCCGCTCCAGGGTACTTCACGCCGAGTTTCTTCCCGATTTCAGCGATCGTTCCCGCGCTTCCGCCGCCTTCGGAAGGTCCGTAAGCGACGAGATCCAGGGCTTCTGAAACGGAGGGCGGGTTGAAAGATAGCAGCCGGACATTTTCAAAGAGGATCATGGCGCCACCTCGAGAAGGTAGGGATGATCGCGGAAAATTTTCCGCGCGAAAGCGAGGATGAGCGAGGTTTCCGGCAGGGAATTCACCCCATTCCAGGAAGCGTAATCGAGCGCGTGGCAGGGCCCGCCTACAGCGGTTCTGAACGCGAGACCGGGCAAGCCTCCCTCGAGAACGAAAGCGAATCCAGCGTTTTTTGAGTTTTCGAGATCTTCCTTACTGTCGAAAAGCGTCACCTTGCCGGAGTAAGGCTCACCCTCATAGGGACAAAAGAAGCCGCAGTTGCCGCATTCGTTGCAGAGCCGATCGAGATGGAGAATCTGGGCTTCCTGCGTGAAGGGCAAGCCTGTTTCAATGAACATATTGGCCCTGTTCGGGCATACTTCGACGCATCGCAGGCACGCCGAATCGCAGGCGAGACAGCGTTCGGCTTCCCGGGCCGCGAAGCCCGGATCATCGGGACTCAGCGAAAGCAGAATCTCCCCTCGGCGCGCCAGTTTGGATTTTTCCATGGGCGCGGCGCGATAATCGGTGCGGGGCAGTTCAAAGCCTTCTTTCCCCAGGATTGCCCTCGCGGCCGTCCTTCCATCGGCTTCCGCCGCTATGATGGAGGAGGGACCGCGCCTCGCGTCGCCCCCAATGTACAGACCTGGGACCTTGGTTTCCATGGTTTGGGGATCGGCAAAGGGAAGCATATTCCGCTCGAGCGCGATGCCGAATCCTTCCAGCAGTTTTCCGCTCGGCATCTCGCCGATCGCCGTCACGAGCAAATCACAAGGGAGTTCGAAGGTCTTGTCGGTGGGGATGGGGGAACGTCGTCCCGAAGCGTCCTTTTCGCCGAGGGCCATTTTCCTCAAGGTAAGGACATCGCGTTTTGCCTTTTCGGGCAGGGAAAGCTCGAAAAGCACCTCACCAGCCGCTTGCGGGACGCTATCCGGCTGTAGCGAGGCCACGGTTTTCGCGAGGGCCGATGCCTCCCTGAGAGCGCAGTCCAGCTCCTCGAGGTCGGCGGGCATTTCCTGGCGGGTTCTCCTGTAGGAAAGTCGCACCGATTCCACGCCGGGAACGCGGGTCGCGGCCCGCACCGCGTCGCAAGCCGTGTTTCCGCCTCCCGCCACGACGATATGCCGCAATCCCGCGAATGATTCAGGGCCTTCCGCGCCAAAACGCTTGAGGAACTCGAGGGCATGGATGGTCTTTACGCCCTGGCCTTCAAGAGGAAGATCCCTCGCTGCCTCGGCTCCCGTGCCGATAAAGGCGGTCGCGAATCCTCGCTTTTTAAGCTCGTCAAATGAGGCGATCGCCGATTCGAAAACGAATTTCACCCCCAGTGACGCGATCCTGTCGATGTCGCTCGCGATTTCCTCGCGGGCTATCCTGAAGCGGGGTATGATGGTCGCGGGAACCCCGCCGGGTGCCGGGCCGGCGTCGAATACGGTGACCGGGTGCCGGGCTAATGCCAAGTGATACGCGCAGGCGAGGCCAGCTGGCCCCGCGCCTATCACCGCCGTCGGCGCGCCTTGGACGCAAAGTTCCACGGGAAGCGGCGAGGCGGGGACATTGGCCGCCCTCGCGGCTTTTAGCTTCATGTCTCGGATAAGGACCGATCCCTCATAGTCGAGTCTTGAGCAGCGCTCCTGGCAGACGTGATCGCAAAGGACGCCGGTGATATGGGCGAGGGGATTATCGGAGAGGATGGTGGCGAGTGCCTGGTTGCTTAATCCCTGCCCCTGCTCCTTGATGTAGGCCGGCGCTTTCTGGTTCACGGGGCAGGCCTCGATGCAGGGCGCGGCGAAGCAATCGTGCAGCGGCAATTTTTTGGCGATGGCCACCGTGCCCGCCTTCCCTCCCTTTCG